>Ga0070749_10001832_pt1 | contig 14340 bp, 27 predicted proteins | sample VirMetDEL_Nov_18_FD_75180 | JGI IMG/M metagenome (GOLD analysis project Ga0070749, IMG submission 75180) | Aqueous microbial communities from the Delaware River and Bay under freshwater to marine salinity gradient to study organic matter... | ecosystem: Environmental > Aquatic > Marine >...
CACAAGGCTACGGGTATTCTTACGCAGATTTACCTAAGATTTTTGAGGTAATCAATCCTATCCTAAGAAAACACGGACTCGGATTTACCCAACAACTTACAAACCAAGAAGGTCAAAACTGTCTCAAGACGGTTATCTTCCACGAAAGCGGTGAGTTTATGGAATCAGTTTGTATGATTCCTTATGTTCAGCTTAAGGGTATGAATGACTATCAAGGTTTTGGTTCAGGAGTAACGTACTACCGCAGATATGCTTTAAGTTCTGCACTTGGTTTAGTAACGGACAAAGACACGGATGCATCAGGTGAGCAAGTAAAGACGGAGAAGAAACTACCTGAAATTGACCAAAAGCGATTCAGCGCAGCAGTACAAGCCATCGCCAAAGGAGAATACACACGAGAAAAACTCGAATCATCCTTTGCATTAACTGAAGGTCAAATCGATATGCTCAACGCACTATGAAAGCTCTCAAGATTCGATGTTCTGCCATAGGGAAAATAATGGCAAACTCGCGCTCTAAAGGCGAACTACTAAGCCAAACTGCTAAAACTTACATCCATGAACTTGTATTAGAAGAGAAATACGGCATCCGTAAGGACTTTTCAAGCCGTTACACGGACAAAGGTAATGCAGTTGAGGATTTATCTATCTCGCTTGTCAATGATGTGTTAGACGTCAAATTTATCTACAAGAACGAAGAGTACTTTGAGAACGATTGGATTAAGGGAACACCTGACGTAAACACGGAGGATGTATTGCTTGACGTGAAATCAAGTTGGGATGCTACTACCTTTCCGTTTTTCGATACCGAAATACCTAACAAAGACTACTTCTATCAATTGCAAGGTTATATGTGGCTAACTGGCAAGCAGCAGTCAATGCTTTGCTACTGCCTTGTTGATACTCCGATTGATATGGTAGAGGACGAAATCAGACGTGCGCATTGGAAACTACACAAAATTGATGAGGACTACGACTTGCGTGAGGAGATTCTACGCAAACACGAGTTCAGTCAAATACCAAAGAACCGCAGAGTAAAAGTATTCTACGTACAAAAAGACGAAGCAGTAATCGACCAAATCAAAGAGAAGATAGAGCTTTGCCGTGAGTATTACAATGCCTTAATGAAATTCCTATGAACCAACAAGTAGAAGACCCGATTGTCCTAAAAGTAATGAGCAAGTTTTATGACCGCTCACAACGAGGAATAGAGAAGTATGGTACAATGTTAACACGAACAGATTATGAACTAATAGATTGGTTAAAAGAAGCACAAGCTGAGGCTATGGATTGGGCATTATATTGCGAAGCAGCTATAAACAGAATACAAAAAGATGGGAGCAAAACAACTTGATTTAACTGGATTGAGGTATAATATGCTTGTTGTAGTTGAACAATTACCAAGTAGAGTGTACGGAGATAAGAGCAAATACTACAAAAAAAGAATGTGGTTATGCAAATGCGATTGCGGTAATATGACTGAAGCAAATACTGGAGCATTAACTCGCGACAAAAAGAAATCTTGCGGATGTTTAACACCTACAAAATCAGCTGAAAATTCTATAAAATCAAGACATAAAATTGCAAAACAAGATGGTGGTTATAGAAGTGTTTTTTCAAGATATAAGCAAAACGCAAAGTCAAGGAATTTAAATTTTAATATTGACTTTGATTATGCAGTAAACATTATGAAATCTAATTGCCATTATTGCGGAATAGAACCATCAAATTTATTTTGGAAATCTTATTATAATGTAACTTATAATGGAATTGATAGAGTTGATAATTCAAAAGGATATGAAAATGATAATATTGTAGCTTGTTGCAAAATGTGTAATATAGCTAAAAACAATAACTCAGAAGAAGATTTCTTGAAATGGATTAAAAGACTAAGTGAATACCAACGACTAAAAGACGAAGTAAAAACCTTTAAACAAGACCAATGATAAAAGAATTTGTAAAACAATGGGATGAGCGTAAGCACCTATTAGAAGAATGGTTAAAAGAAAACCAACCAATTAACTACGAAGATATTTATAAGAAGCTATTTGAATTGGTAGTAACTAAACCTAATGGATATGGTGACGAATGGAAATGGGAACGCTTTAAAGTTATTGACGATGGCCACTATCAAGGTAATTTAATATTTATACTTTGCAGTAATGACTATCAACCGAATTTAAACGACTATATTTTTACGGAAGTTGACTATGGTTCGTGTTCAAGTTGCGATACATTCGAACATATTAGAGATTTACAATGGGATAGCGAGAAAAACACGGACGAACAAGTCAAGCAGTATATGACACTTGCTTTACATATGGTTCAAGAAACTAAAACCTTTAAACAACAAGAACAATGAAAACAGTAGTAGTATTATCACTATTAGTTATTATAGGTATTGTAGCTTTATCATTTGCAATATATTATTGGGTAGTAGTATTAAATGGGTTTGACTCTAAAGAAGAAAAGGAGTATATTGAAGAAATATTTAAGAAAATTATTAATAAACAACAAGAGTAATGGAAACAATAAACGCACTTATTATAGCAATACCATTGTGGTTAATTGCATATGAGATTGGTAAAATAAGAAATAAATAAACAACAAGAACAATGAATAAAATAGCACCTTTGAATATAATTAATAAAATACAAGTTGGACTTGAAGAAGCAACTGAGGAATTTGAAAAAGTTGAAGGTAGTTTCACTTCACAAGAACAATATTGGGCTTGCCGAGCAGGTTTTATAGAGGGTTATGAATCAGCTAAAAAGAAATATCAATCTAAACAACAAGAACAATGAAATTTATATTAGAAATAATTGGCACAACTATTTTTGTATTGGTAGAAATTTATGTACTTGGAATAATTTATTGGGCCACAAAAAAACAACATTTAAATAAGAATAACAATGAAATCAGTAAAAGAAAAGGCAAATGAGTTGATATCAACCTTTGGTAAAGAACTTGCACCAAAAGTAGTTGATGAGATACTAAAATCAAATCCTTGTTCTGAAGGTTCAGATAGGGGTGGAAATTTTATGTGGGTTGAAGATACATATTATTGGGAACAAGTAAAACACGAACTAACTAAACAACAAGAACAATGAATACATTTTATATAATATATTACGGTGTAATTTTTGTTTTAGGAGTAGTCGTAGTTATTAAATTTTTCAAAAACAAAGAGCAATGAAAGAAGCATTAGAATTTTTAGAAAGTGTTGTTGTTGACAAGTTTGCTAAAGATAGTATTAAACATACATATAATAGTTATGGTGAAAACACAACTTCAGAAACTCAAAAATTAGATACCATTTATGGATTTAAACAAGGATTCCAAAAAGCAATTGAATTACTTAAACAAAAAACAATGAAAGAAAAAGACTTAGATTACTTCAAGCAAAATGCTGAAGAAGATTATATGACAACACCAATTAGTGTGTTAAGGTATATCACAGAATTAGAGCAGAGATTAGAAGAACTAACTAAAGCAACAACAATGAAAATAGAAATCACCCAATACGGACACAAGTCGACCTATGAGTTCGAACACGAGGATGTTGATTTGGAGGAGTTGCTCTTCTACATTGAGCGTGTCATCAGGTTGACTGGATACGAATTTAAAGGACATTTAGAAATAGTAAACGAGGAAGAATGAATTACGAAAACTACTACCGACTATTACACCTGTTAGCAGGAATAACAATTGGTTATTTAATTTTTACACTATGAAAAAACGAAACGAAGAACGAGAATATTACGCTGCATTAGGTACAATGATACTCATTACCGTAATCAGCATTACATTAATCATCGCATTTATCAGTAACATATAAACCCAACATAATGGAAAACAAAACAAACACAGGAGCAATCTTTAAGAACGACAAAAAGACGAATGAGAAACAACCCGACTACAAAGGAAAGGTAAACGTAAACGGAAAAGAAATGGAAGTGGCTTTGTGGGTAAAGCAAGGTAAAAACGGAAGTTTCTTCTCAGCATCATTTAGCGAGCCTTATGTAGCGCCAGTTGAAAGATTCCCTATTGGAGATAGTATTGACGATTCACTTCCTTTCTGATATGTACATAAACGATGAAGACCTACGGAAGCAGATACATAAACTACTACTTACCCGAACACGAAACCAAATCGTAGAGGACATTAAGTTATTAGGATACAAGATGCACCACTTCCAAGTAAACAACTTTCTCAACGGAAAAGACGTAACCTTGTCAACACTACACAAGTTAGATAAGTATGTAAGCCGAGAGATTTATTTAAATGGATTAGAGCCACTTTAACAGGTGGCTTTTTTTTGTAGGCAACTTGTTAGATTAAAATATAGTCATATATTTGTTTAGAATTTAACCAATGAACGCACTAACTATCTTATCGAAATATCACAAGGAGTGGCTAAACATAGTCCGTTTATTTGGTGACAACGAGTTCGCAGAAGATGTAGTACAAGACGTCTATTTAAAGATTGACCAATACAACTACTACGATAGAATCATTCAAGACGGAGAGCCAAACCGTGCGCTGATGTGGATACTACTTCGAAACACAACGTATAGAGCCAACAAAACCGCATCTAATGACTTATCTATAGACAAGGTGACGGATTTATCAGCAGAAGAATTAGAGCTACCTAAACACGAATCATTAGAGAGAATCTATGAGAGGATAGAATATGAAATTAGCGAGTGGAATTGGTACGACCAAAAGCTATGGAAGATATACAAAGACGAACGAAAGCCAATGCGTCAAATAGCAGATGAAACAGGCATTAGTTTAAAGTCTATTTTCCTAACGATAAAATCCTGCAAAGAAAGAATACGTCAGTCAGTCGGAGAAGACTACGCTGATTTTTTAAACGAAGAATTTGAATTAATATGAAATTTGTTAAAAATACAAAGTATTATACTGGGGTTGTTTATGAATGGAATCTACCAACGGGGCATACCTGCCCGTTTGCTTTGGAGTGCTTGGTTAAAGTAGATAAAGAAACAGGTAAGTTTGAAAACAAATCAAATGCTTACAGATGTTATGCAGCATCACCTGAGCGTTTTCCTGCAGTTAGAAACCATCGTTGGACTAATTATGAATACGTTTTAGCAGGCAATAAGCCAGAACTTCCAAAAGGGTGTAATGCAGTTAGGATTCACGCAGCAGGAGATTTTTTTAATCAGGCTTATTTTGATATGTGGATTCAAATAGCAAAGGAAAACCCTGATGTAGAATTTTGGGCATATACAAAATCTCTCAAATATTGGGTAAATAGAATAAACAAAATACCTTCAAATTTGATATTAACTGCATCTGCAGGAGGTAGAAATGATGAGCTAATTAATCAGTATAAACTTAAACACGTTAATGTAGTAAAAGACGAAACGTTAGCGCCTGCTGATTTAATAGATGTTAACGATGACTTAGCAAGAAAACCAAACTTAAATTTTTATTTAGTAGATAATTTTAAAAAATAAATATGGCAAGAAGAAAAGCAAAAGGTTTAGGTGATACAATTGAACAAATCACGGAAGCCACAGGAATCAAAAAGTTGGTAGAATTTGTAGCAGGTGAGGACTGCGGATGCGAAGAGCGTAAGAAGAAGCTCAACGAGTTATTCCCTTACCGAAACACGAACTGCCTAACGGAAGAAGAATACCAATGGCTAAAAGAAACCAACGTACTAACTCAAGACACGTTCAAACCAAGTGAGCAAACCAAACTCATCGCCATTTACAATCGAGTGTTCAATCTACGTCAAGAGCCTACATCTTGTGCATCTTGCTTTAGAGAACTGGTATTCAAAATGCAGAAGGTCTACGCTGAATACGACAAATGAGATATTATCTTTTAGACTACGGAAGAGACCTGATTGAATATGCTCACGTAATATCGGAGAGGATACGAAAAGACGGACACCATCTAATCGAATACTTCACCGATGCAGATGGACTGATGTGTTTAGAAGAGATAAGCGAAGACGAATTTTTAGACCACTTTAAAAAGGTGGAAGAACACTATAAAAACACGAAATGAAAGTAGATAGAGTAAAAATAAGCGAGGTTAAAACAAACCCAAAAAACCCGAGACTAATCAAAGACGATAAATTCAAGAAGTTAGTCAAATCAATTCAGGAGTTTCCGCAGATGTTAGAACTACGACCTATCGTTGTGGATGAGAACAATATTGTCTTAGGCGGAAATATGCGTTTAAAAGCCTGCAAAGAAGCTGGATTAAAGGAAGTATTTATTGTCAAGGCTGATAACTTAACCGAGCAACAGAAAGACGAATTTATCGTAAAAGACAACGTAGGCTTCGGAGAATGGGATTGGGATATGTTAGCTAATGAATGGGATACTGAAAAACTTGACCAGTGGGGTTTAGATTTGCCTGTTATGTTAGATGCTGATGAAGATTTAGAACTAAAGGATTTGAGTAACACGATTGATAATCTTTACCGCATTGAAATTGTTTGTAAAGATGAGGAGCACCAAGAAAATACTTATAATAAATTAATTGAACAAGGATACGAATGCCGACTTTTGACATTATAAAAGAAGTTAAGCCAACCAAAACATTTAGGGTTGCTTCAGTGATTGGTAAATTTGATTTACAATCCGAAAACGTAGTTGAACACTTCAAAGGAGACATTGCTATACCTGACCAGTGGCAAGTTGGTTTAATTGTAGGAAAAAGCGGGACTGGTAAAACTACAATAGCAAAACAATTATTTGAAGATGCTTACATAACTTCTTATGAATATACTGCTGAAACTGTTTTAGATGATATGCCAAAGGAGTGTAGCGTTGAAGAAATTACTGCAGCATTTAATTCAGTAGGATTTTCAAGTCCACCGAGTTGGTTGAAACCATATTCTGTTTTAAGTAATGGACAAAAGATGCGAGTTGATTTAGCTCGTGCTATATTAGAAAAAAACGAATTATTTGTATTTGATGAGTTCACAAGCGTAGTAGATAGAAACGTAGCTCAAATTGGTTCATTTGCTATGCAAAAAGCCATTAGAAAGACGGATAAAAAATTCATAGCAATTACTTGTCACTTTGACGTACAAGATTGGTTGCTGCCTGATTGGGTATTTAATACAGATACAATGACCTTTCAAAGTTTTGAAGGGCAAAAAAAAAATAGACCAGACATCAAATTTGAGATATTCAATTACGGAGATAAAAGCATCTGGAAAATGTTTGCTAAGCACCACTATTTAAGTCATTCACATAATAACGCTGCTAATGTATTTGTTGCTACGGTTAATGATGAAGTTGCAGGGTTCATAAGTATATTACATTTACCGCATCCAAAAGCAAAAACAATTAAAAAAGTTCATAGGTTGGTAATATTGCCAGATTATCAAGGAGCAGGTATTGGAATGAAATTATTAAATGAAATTGGTAAATTGTATAAAAAAGATAAATGGAGATATACAATAGTAACTTCTGCACCAAGTTTAATTAACGCTTTAAAGAAATCAAATCAATGGGCTTGTAAACATTTAGGCAGGTTAGTTGCTAAAACAGGAATATTGCACGGAAACAATGATTCTAATAATAATAGTAAACAAAGAATAACAGCATCATTTGAATTAAAGTAACAACGAATCAACAACGAACAATGTCAGGATATAAACAAATAGAACCACGATGGGAAAAAGGCGAAAGCGGAAACCCTAACGGCAGACCGAAAGGAAGTAAGAACCGAAGCACAATAGCTCGTCAATGGCTTGAGGTAAATCAAAACCTTAAAAACCCCTTGACTGGAGAAACTGAAACGATGTCTCAGGAAGACTTAATGACTTTAGCTTTGATTAAAAAAGCTCGTGAGGGAGATGTTGCAGCTTACAAGGCTTTGATGGATTCAGGTTACGGAGCACCAATTCAGCAGATAGAGCAAACAATTTTAGAACAACCATTATTCCCTGATGTTCAAGAGAACGACATCAATAAATAAAATACTCGCTTTAAAGAAACGAGTTAAAATCATTCAGGGTGGTACTTCGGCAGGTAAGACTTTCGGAATACTACCCGTTTTGATTGATAAGGCAATACGCTACCCAAACACGGAGATAAGCGTAGTAGCTGAAAGCATACCTCACTTGCGTAGAGGTGCTTTAAAAGACTTTCTCAAAGTAATGAAGTGGACTAACCGCTATATAGATGAGCAGTTCAATAAATCGTTACTTACCTACCAATTTAAAAACGGAAGTGTAATTGAGTTCTTTAGTGCAGACGATTCAAGTAAACTTCGTGGAGCAAGGAGAGATATCCTGTACATCAACGAGTGTAACAACGTAACCTTTGATGCTTATCTTGAGCTTTCCATCCGTACAAAGAAAGAGATTTACCTTGACTTTAACCCTGCGAATGAGTTTTGGGTTCATACCGAACTAAAAGACGAACCTGACGCAGATTTCATTATCCTTACCTACAAAGATAACGAGGCGTTAGATGAATCAATAGTCAAGCAAATAGAGAAGAACCGTGATAAGGCAGCTACGTCAAACTATTGGGCGAACTGGTGGCGTGTTTATGGTCTCGGTGAGGTGGGTATGCTTGAAGGAGTGATATTCGATAATTGGAAAGAGATAGACAAGTTACCTGACGATGCAAGATTGATAGGAATAGGACTTGACTTTGGATACACGAATGACCCTACCGCAGCGATTGAGGTATACAATTGGAACGGAAAGCGAATAGTAAACGAACTTGTTTACCGCACAGGGATGTTAAACTCCGACATCGCTAAAATACTTCCGTCTGCCGTTACTATATACGCTGATTCAAGTGAGCCGAAATCCATTGACGAGATTAGACGCTACGGAAAGACGATAAAAGGTGTTACAAAGGGCAAGGATTCGATTAAGTACGGAATTGACGTAATGCAACGTCAGCAGTATTTAGTCACCAAGCAAAGCACAAACCTAATCAAAGAACTTCGCTCCTATTGTTGGGACGTAGATAAACACGGAGTAAGGCTAAATAACCCTGCAGGAGGAAACGACCACGCTATAGATGCACTTCGATACCACGAGATGGAGAATCTCGGCTTAAATTCAAACTATGGACAATACGCAATCCGATGAGTTGCCTCGTATGAAGGCAATCGTAGAGGAATACATCTACAAACGAACTGGTAGAAAAGTGCATATTGTCTTTAATGATGTGTTTAGTATGCGTAAACATTCTCAAATGTTAGCACAAGCGTACTCTTATGTCCTTGCTCAAGAATACAAAAACGATTAATTGACTTATAACAATATGGAAATCCAAGTAAAAGTACCTACCTCATTAAATGAAATCCCACTTAAACACTATGTGGACTTTCTAAACGTGCAGAAAGGTTCTAACGATGAGGAATTTATTGCTCAAAAAATGATTGAGATTTTCTGTGGTATTCGTTTAGCTGACGTTGCTAAGATTAAACTTACTTCGCTCAATGAAATGGTGCTACATTTTACAAATCTATTCTCAGCAAAGCCTGAGTTTAAGCAGACGTTTAAGATTGGTGATATTGAGTTTGGATTCATTCCTAATCTTGAGGAGATTTCTTTTGGTGAATATGTTGACTTAGAGAATCACTTGCAGAGTTGGGAAACGTATAACAAAGCTATGGCGGTTATGTACCGACCTATCAAAACACGAAGCAAGGACAAGTACGAACTCTACGAGTACACACCAAGCAAAGACCATCAGGAGTTAATGCAGTTTGCTCCATTGGATGTTTGTATAGCAGCATCGGTTTTTTTTTACAATTTAGGAAGCGAGTTACTGACGGCTACCCTGAACTATTTGGAGAAGAACCTGAAGAAGGACAAGAGCCTGTCAACGACTTTAGCGAAACAACTCAATTTGCCAAGCGATGGGGATGGTATCAAAGCATATATGGACTCGCTAAGGGAGACGTTACTAAGTTCGATGAGATTACCAAACTTAGACTTACTAAATGTCTTACCTATCTCACCTTCGAGAAGCAAAAAAACGAAATCGAAAGACGGCAACTTGAAAGACAATTAAGAAGATGACAGGATTTTATACTATAACACAAGCAATCTATAATCACTTTAATGCTGATGCACTGGTCAACACCGTAACAGAAGGAGATATCTTCGAGGTCGACTTAAACAAGCAAACTATCTTTCCGCTTGTTCATGTTATGATTAACAACGCATCCTTTGAAACCAACGTGGTAAGATTCAACGTTAGCCTGATTGCAATGGATATTGTGAACATATCAAAAGAGGCAACTACTAACGGATTTAGGGGAAACACGAATGAGCAAGACGTACTAAACACTCAATTAGAAATCCTAAACCGAGCTTATGCACAAATGCTGCACGGAAATCTATGGGATAGCACTGTTGTTGTTGACGGCAATCCTAACTGCGAACCATTTGTAGAGAGGTTCGAAAACAATATGGCTGGATGGACGATGACGTTTGATGTTTTAATCCCTAACGAGGTAACAATCTGCTGATGCAAAAAGACGAAGTTCAAAAGGTACTGGATAGGTTTAAGAACCACGTTGTAAGCATTGCTAAACGTAATCTAACGCAGTCTAAAAAGAACTCGTCAAAGAAGCTATACAATTCAATCAAAGGAGAGGTTAAGGCGATGCCTAACTCTATCTCTATTCAGTTCTTAATGGAGGACTACGGGGTTTTTCAAGATGCTGGGGTGTCAGGTAAGAAAAAGAAGTACAATACTCCCTACTCTTACAAATCCAAGATGCCACCTGCTAAGGCTTTTGATAAGTGGATAGTTCGCAAAGGACTTGCACCAAGAAAGTCGGGTGGTCAATTTACCTCACGTAAGTCGCTTGCTTTTCTGATTGCCCGAAGCGTATTTAGAAACGGAATAAAACCGAGCTTGTTTTTTACTAAACCTTTTGAAGCTGCCTACAAGAACTTACCGCAAGAACTGGTAGAGGCTTACGGACTTGACGCTATCGAATTATTCAACGAACAAATAGACCAAATTATAAAGAATGGCAACAATTAATGCAAGGAGTCCATACATCGTAACAATAAACGAAACAGGACAGATTGAAACCAAGTTAGAAATCTATCTTTGGAATGGTACAGGTTCAACGCCTGCTTCTCCTGCTTATACTTTAAGCAAAAAGATACCTTCGTCAAACAATCCTGCGACTTACTACGATGTATCTCCGTTCATTAGAGAGTACATTTCACACGCATCACTTCAAAGCATAACGACAATTACTGCTACCCCAAGTGCGCAATGGTGTAACGTAGGTTTAAAGCTATTTAAGAAAGTGACTACTTCCTTTATTCAGGTAGGCTTAACGCAAAAGCATTTTGGTTTGGATGGCTACGGATTGTATTTAGACGGAGCAAACCCTGTTTTGGGTAACTACTTACTTAGTCCTTCAACCTATACATACAACTACGATTTCTCAGGTGAGTACGGATGGTTGACTTTGTACACAGGAAGCGGCAACTCGCTTAAATACACAGGTCTTACAACTGGTGTAACATCAACAACTTTATTGACTAACAACGTTTGGTTAGACGTACCAAGAGTGTATTCAGCCTTTGGTGCTGAAGGTAACCTATTAGAGATTATTGACGGCTCTGCTAACGTGCTTTATTCAGCTACGTTTGTACCAAAAGAGGAGTGCAAATATACGCCTGTTCAGGTAGACTTTGTTAACAAGTTTGGAGCTTGGCAGCGAGAATGGTTTTTTAAAGCAAGTTTCGATACTTTGAACGTTGAAAACACGGAGTATAACTTGATGCCAAGTACATATCCTAACTACTTAATTACGGAAGGACAACGAGAAGTCTTTAACGCTAACGGAAAGAAAACCATCCGTGTTAACACAGACTGGGTAAGCAAAGTTTCAAAGAGGTTATTGAGCAGTTGATGCTTTCTGAGCGCATTTTGATAGACAAGAAGCCTGCAAAGATAAACACGAAATCTACTGAGTTATTCAAAAGCATAAACACTCATATGATTAACTACCAATTAGAATTTGAGTACGCATTTGACATTATTAATTCCGTAGTGTAATGAGAAAGGTACAACTCTACATAGAAGGTAACCGCATTGAGTTATTCAATGACGAGCAGATTCAAGTTACAAGCTCTATTCAAAACGTTCAGGACATTTCTAAAACGTTCACGGATTTTTCACAAGGATTCACCGTTCCTGCATCCGACACAAACAACGCATTCTTTGAGCATTGGTATAATCCTGATATTAACTTTACAACGGATAACAACCTACGAAAAGACGCATACATAGAAATAAACCTAACTACATTCCGTAAGGGAAAAGTACAATTAGACGGAGCAACATTAACAAACGGCAAGCCGAGTTCTTACAAATTAACTTTCTACGGAGAAGGGGTAACGCTTAAAGATACCTTTGGAGAGGACTTGCTTTCGGATTTAGACTATTCAGGTTACGCTCACGATTTTACTTCTGCGGAGGTTTTAGCGCGCATTGAGGATGCAACTAACACTTACGATGTAAAGTATCCGCTAATCACGTCTAATCGCATTTGGGAGTATCAGGCAGTGCCTCCAAACGCACCACTTCCGAACTGGTTAGTAAATACCCTAACGCAAAACGATATTCACACGACTTCGGGGGCTATAAATAAAACGGAGTTGTTCCCTGCATTTAGAGTTGCTAAAATATTTGAGGAAATCCAAAACAAGTATAACATCAAATTTCAAGGAGCTTTCTTGCAAGATGAGCGGTTTACTAAATTGTTTTTATGGTACAAAGGCAAGGAGACATTGGTTCAGTATTCCCTTGCTCAAGAATTATCCGCTGATACAATTACTCCGACTTTCACAAACTACGATTTAACGAACACCTATACGTCAGCAACGAACACAATTCAAGTGCAGGAGCTTGCAGGTGTAATTACGCACCGCTTGATTTACGAGGTAACGGCAACAACTACTTCTACAAATTATAGCATTGACATTTACCAAAACGGAAACCTATACAACACGATTCAAGGTTTTGGCACAGGAGTTTACACCTTAGATACAATAACTCAAGTTACGGGCTTGGATGTTACTTATACTTTTAATATCCGTACTGAGGGCGCTAACGTAATTGACTCGGAGTTAAAATACGAGGTTGACTACATTACGACAGGTTCGGTAAACACGGACTACTTAACGGTTGTTTACGACCCGTTGACAGTAAACCTAAGCATTGACCTTGCGGCAAACGCACCTGTTATGAAGGTAGCAGATTTCTTCGCAGGTATTTTGAAGGTGTTTAATATGACAGTCTACTCAATCACGGACGGAGAGTATTGGGTAGAGCCGTTAGATGACTGGTATAGCAAAGGAGCGGTTATTGATATTTCGAAATACACGGACGTATCTACGATTGAACACGCTCGAATGCCACTTTACAAAAAGATTAGCTTTAAGTTTCAGGATTCAGAGTGCTTCCTTAACAAAACCTTTTCTCAGACGTTCAACAGAAACTACGGAGACACGACTTATCAGTATAATTACGACGGAGGAGAATTTACGGTTGAAGTACCTTTCGAGAATTTGCTACAACAAAAGTTTAACGGCACTCAGCAACTACAAGTAGGGTATTCTTTAAACTCGGAATATACGCCTTACATTCCTAAGCCTGTTTTATTGTATCAGTATGAAAATTTAGACTGCGACTTTAAATACGCTAATGATGGCGGTGGTCATACTACGGTAACTACTTATACTCCATTTGGGCAGGACTTACTTTACAATAACACGGATTTTACCTTAAACTTTGCTCCAGAAACAAGTACAATCTTAGAATACCCAATAGCAAACACACTCTTTGCTAACTACTATTTTAGTTACCTGTATAACCTTTACAATTTAAAGCAGCGTTTAGTCAACGTAAAAGCAAAACTACCAGTGAGCTTACTAACAGGACTTCAACTAAACGACAGGCTTATCATTCGAGACAGGCGGTACATCATCAACGAGATGAAAACGAACCTAACGACAGGAGATGCAGACTTGCAGCTCATCTTAGATTTTAGACCAATTGTAAACTCTACAAACCCAACGCCTAATGTACCAACTGAAGGCGGAACTATAAATTACATCATTAACATACCAAACAACGCAGTAGAGGCTACGTTCACTTGCTCAAATCCATTAGTGACATTCTCACCTGACCCGATGACTGCAAGTGGTACTCTATTAATAAAATTGCCAAGCGGCGCAGCAGGTACGGTATACACAATCGTAAGTACCTACTTATATTTAGACGGAAGTACAACAACTGAATCTTTTTACATAATACAATGATAAAACAGATAATCGCAATG
>Ga0070749_10001835_pt1 | contig 14330 bp, 18 predicted proteins | sample VirMetDEL_Nov_18_FD_75180 | JGI IMG/M metagenome (GOLD analysis project Ga0070749, IMG submission 75180) | Aqueous microbial communities from the Delaware River and Bay under freshwater to marine salinity gradient to study organic matter... | ecosystem: Environmental > Aquatic > Marine >...
AGAGCAAAAATTGTATTAATCCTGTACTTTTTTGTCTCCTTATATAGATTCCATTGTTGTATTTTGTAGAGAATATAGTCATAAATGATGGAATATCACTATCAAATTTAACCCACATCTCTATGCTAAATGGTGTACTCCATTCGATATTCAATACTGGTTCTATAGCTGTAATTAAACGCTCATTCACTCCATCAAAATCAAGTGATTTGCATGATACAACTGGAGCAATTTCATTTGGACAATCAAGTGCAGTTCCAAGTGTAAATGTTGCACCTTTTAAAAGGCATTGTTCAAGTGTGAACTGAACATCTATTGCAAAAAAGTCAAATGGATATAGATAATAATTTTTAAGCTTGTCATAGTCATAGCCACCAAAGATTGTGTTGATGTCTTGCTTGACCATGTTTCTTGGTTCAATCCAGACAAGACTTCCATCAAACACGCCTCCACTGATTTTTCCCCTTGTTGTGATTTCTTTTTCTAATATTGGAATTAGTTCAAGACTGGCAGTACATGATTCAATACCAAGCTTTGCCAAATTAAGCCAAACAACAAGTCTTGCAGTTCCTCGAAATTTCTTTTGATAGAAATCATTTGTCTTTGTGAAGCCTTGATTTGTCATTGGTGCAATCATTTCCCAATATACAACACTGTACTTGTTGTCATTGGGCACTAAATCTTGATATAAGCCAGTGTTCTCACAATCTGCTGCACTAACATCACAAGCGACTGGATAACGCTTTATAACGCCACTATCAGTTTGACCAAAGTTGATTGTTCTGACTATTGAAGCATACCTGTCAACAAAAGAAAGTGCAGTCAGCTTTGGTGTTAATATTGTGTCAATTAAGTATTTTATTTTCATCCTAAATATCTATTAATTTTGTTTTGAATCCTTTCAAGGTGCGCTTCTTCAACAAACCTTTTTTCTTCTTCACTGGCTTCAAGAATGTTTCCATATCTTGGTTCTTGCCATTCAAGAATGTTTTGCGCTCTTGGCGTTTGACCACCTATTTCAACACTGCATGAATCACCAGTATTTTCAATGTTTACCACTCCAGTATTGCGCCACATATCACCACTGAATGTGAAATTTATATCACCAGAATCCATGTTATTTGCTTCTCTGAAATCACCATAAGATTGAAACCAATCACCATTTTTGATTGTCTGTTCTGCTGTGTCACTTAAAGACTTGCCATAAAAATACCATTGTGGAACAAGTGCTTGTGAATACTGACCAAAAGCACTTCCATCTGCATTCACTTTGTCATTCTGAACTCTTGTTCTTACAAGCGTTCTAAGTTCTTGACCAATAAGCACACTTTCTTCCTCTCTTGATGCGTTTATATCATCAACCAAAATCTTTATTCTTGTGGCAAATTCTAAAAAATCCATAATTAACAGCAGTCTGAAACAACAAATTCTTCACTCCAGATTGTTTTTCTCAATACTGGATTTGCTGCATTTATTAAATAAAGTTCTGCTTGATACCTTCCTTCTGGTGCGTTTGGAATCAGCTTGAATGTATCGAATGTTGACCAAACAATCTTTTTAACTCCATTGACAGTCACAGCAGTGCTTTGAAGACCACCACTTGCAGCTGGTGTGAATGTTACGCCAGTAAAATTATTTTCTCCTTTCGTTTCATACCACACAAATCTTTGGATCGTGTCATAAATCTCATCAACAAATACTTGAAACGTTGGTACTTTGTCAACAGGAACACGCCACAAACCGATGTCTGAATTGAAGCCATTGTTTTGATAGCTGAAACAATCACTTATGTTTTCATAAAATGGTAAGCCACTGCCTTGTGCTGATGTTGTTGCTCTATTGAATATTTTAATACTACTCATAATACTTGATTGATAAAGTTATCATTCCTGTTTTTAAATTGTAAGATGCTGATTCAAGTTGTCCATTCGTGAAGCTGTTTCCAATAAACCTTTGATAAGGTGCAAAAAAGAAAAATGACCTTATTGGAATAGATATTTGTTCAAGCTTTTTGTCTGGTCTTAATTTACTAAACCCTTGACCAACAAAGTTCATTTCACCTTGTGGAAATGGTCTGTAATATTTCCAAAATTTTTCATGTAGGTTTGCCATTCCTTGTGGCACATTTGGGTAATAATCGCCAGTGATAGCACCATTTTCTGAACGTGCTGAAATACTCAATCCAGATTGAGATGGTGCAAGTGAATCTGGTGTAATTACAACAATTCCATCTGTTCCATACTCTGCTGGATTTGAATAAATATTTTCAACTTCACTGAAGAATTTTGATGTGTTGTAAGATTTCACACCTTCAGCAACATCATTGTTATAATTTATGTCCACACCAGTAAAATCAATGCTGAAATCAAGACTTGGAAATTCTTCTGCTCTGGGTATATCAGTCAAGTCATATTCATATTCATTTTTAAGCCTTGTATATTCACCAGATTGTATCGCTGTCAAGTCAAGCACACCTTGATTATTAAGGTCATTGTAATGCTCAATAATCAATCTTCTTGTGCCTTCATCAACACGCCAAAAACAATTCAATTTTGAACTAATATAGCTTTCAAGTAATTCTTTTAATGTCACTTCTTCAAGTGTTGCTTCTTCTGTTGCTGTTGGGTCTTTGATGTCACTCAATGAATGTAATTGCAAATCTGTTGTGCTGCTTGGATTGTTGCCAGTTACAGGATTTGTTTCATTGTATAAAAACTGACTTTGCAAATCAAGTTCTGGACATATTTTATTCAAGCCAAGATTAATAACTTCAGTCAAAAGCCTTCCATTGTCAAAATCAGTTTCAGTGAATGTTTGAAATACATTTCTATCTATCCAAAATGAATTTAATACAGGTGTTCCTGTATAATCTATGTATGTAGCCATCAAATACCAATCTTCATTTGCAGCTGTAACTGGTGGTGGTGTTGATGTACATGGTAAAGTACAAAATGTATAACCAAAAGATGTGCAAGGTATCTGTTGATATAATGGATTTGGTGGACATCTATAAAATTTTGCAGTATTATTTGACTGACAATTATCAAATAATAGGTCATATTGATGTGGTGCTGTTCCAGCTGGTGCTTGTGGTACACCACCTTGACAATATGTTGTCCTTGTATCTCTGACAAATACATAATAATTTGGCTGAAAAGCACCATTTGGTGAACCTCCACAACCTAAATTGCAATTGAAAAATGCATCTTGACCAATTCTTGTGACAACTTTAAATTCATAAAAATTCAAATCATTCTTCCATACAGAATTTACTATTGTACTGGCTTCAAGTATGTTGAAAGTCTTGTCATAATTATCAAGCAAACAATTATAAAAGCTGTCATGCTTTAGCTTAATTTTAACGCTTTTTTTATCTGGATTAAACACACAATTTCTGTTGGTGAAATAGCCTTCATAAATAATAAAAGTTCCTTCACTGCTGTATTCCTCAATGCTGAATAAAATCTTTTCAGCATCACCATTTGCAAGAATATAGTCATATACAGCACCAACATAGTTGACAGTTCCATTGATGTCTTTGACATACTGATAAGAACCACCTTCACGACTTAACGAATAATCAAGTGTGAAATCTCCAGTGTTGTCTGGTGTGTATTCTTTGTTGTCAATATAGTATTTATAGACTGCCATTACTTGTCAAATTTACTTTTCTCAATATCTGGATCAATACGTTTTGCTAATTGATAACTAATCCAGTCAAGGTCGTGTCTGCAATTGTAACCACCTAAATCAGTCAAGATATTGCCATTTGGAATTTTACCACTCCATTCAAGGTCATTCCATTCAAGTATTGTTTCACGATTGTAAACATTACCAGCACGTTCTTCACAAAAAGGTCTTGTGGTCTTTATTTCACCACCAGCATAAATTGCATAATTAAGTTTCAGTGCTTTGCTAAACTGCTCATCAAGGCTTCTTGAATATTTCTGAAATCCATCAAAGCCATTCTTATAATGAAAACTCGTGATTGCACCAAACTTGTTTTCTTTTCCTTTTATAACTTCAGTCATTAAAGACTTGACATCACTTACTCTTGCTTCAGCAATTATGTTTGCCCTGATTGAATTTTGTACTTGTTTAACTATTTCGTTATTATCAAATAGCTGGTCAACATATCCAGATGAAATTGTACTTGCTCTATTGTATATCTTTTCAGTGGCTGCTTTTGTAGGCAAAAATTTGTCATAATACAAGCTGGTTGCATCATTCAATCTGTTGAATGAATTATTATAATACTTGTATAAATCTGCATTGACCACGTTCTTGATAAATGTTTTTAGACTTGCTGGATTATTAATTATTTTTAAGTTCCTGTTTGTATTTGTTATTCTGTTGTTCCTTATGTCCAAGCTTGGAATCAAAGTGTTAAGAACGTATGTATTCAGCTTCCTTTCAAGTGTTGCTGTTCTTTCTAATAAGCCACTTTCCGATGCCCTTAATAAAGCACTTCTTTGTCTTGCAATCTTCCTTAGTTCTGTGATTGTTGGAGGCATCTTTAATCATTTGTGTCTATATCTCCAAATGATGCAATCTGGCTTACTGAATTGTCACTTACTGCCATGTCACTGAACTGCTTTGCTTTTGCCATGACAATATCTTTTTGCTGGTTGTAATCAAGCAATAAAAAAGCTGGTTCATTGGCAACAATATCTTCTGTGATTTCTTTAAAATTTAGCAATAAAGCTTTTTGCAAACTACTATCTGGAAGGCTTAAAACAATATTAGCTTTTAATTCTGGTTGTATGTTGGTGAATGGCTCAAATTTACGCATAGCATTATAGACTGACATATAACTTGAATCTGTCCTGTTCTGCTTTATTACTATTCGCTTGTTAATGTTTTCAATGACCTCTGGACTTGCACCAGCTTCCTTTGATTTTTTAAGCAAATCAATCAAGTATTCTTCACTTTCAAGGTCATATTCATTTGTGTACAAAATTCTTGTTTCAATGTCATCAATTCCCATGACAGTGCTGATGTAATCAACAGTGAAATAGAACATTTTTTGTGGTGACTTTGTGAACTCGTACATTGCATCTTGTGCTGTGTCATAATAGTTTGTTATCTGTGTTGCTGTTGCCATAGCTGTTTGTTGGTACGATATGTCAACACCAAATACTGCTTCAGTAATTTTTGGCGTATATTCTTGCACATCTTCCTTCTGGTGCTTCACAATATCAAATGGAATGTCAACATAGAAAACAAAATCTTTTGGTGTAACAGTTATGTTGTTTTCACCATCTTCACTTGGCAACTGCACTTCAATAACATCCTGTGAACTGGTGTGAACTTTCTTGCCGCTGCCAGAACAACTTGGACAAGTCATGCCATTTGGATGTAATATGCCACCATTACAAATTGAATGACTTTCATCTTGATAGTCACATGGTGTGTAATACTGGATTTTTTGCAAGAACGCATGAAGCGTTAAACTAAGGTCATATTCACTTCCCCTGTTGACAAGCTGTTTGTACTCTTCCGTTGCAGAATCCCAAAATGAAACATAAGTTTTTTTGTTTGTTTCCTTATCGTGATTATATCCAATTCTTGTGATGGGTATTTTTTCAAACTCATTTTCTTGTTCAATAACCAAATATGTTTTTTCATTCACTTCATCTATATAACCGACAAATTCACCATCTTCATTTTTGAACTGGTCATAAAAGTTTGAATGCTCAACAATATCTTGGTCAAGCTGGATGGCTGTTTGTGTTTTCTTAGCATCAAAATAGTAAAATATATTAATCACTTTTTCATGCTGACTTCTTGCTTTCATATATCCGACTGTTTCAGTCAAATTTGCTACACAATACTGAACATTACCTTTGTCAATTTTATAATCTTTGACTTCATGACTTTTGAATATGTATGGGTTGAAATAATCTACTTCATCAACTCTGGAATGCTGCACCCAATAGAATGCATTTGGGTCAATATTGTTATAATATAAAGCACTTTCTTCACACCAGTTGATTAAACTTTCACCATCATGCCCATAATTAGCCAAAATTTGTCCCATATTAGCACTTTCTTGTTCATTCTGTATATTTATATCCATTGCAAGTTTATCTGCCCTAAAAACACGCTTAAAAAAGCCTTCAATTTTACCAGCAATTGACTTTGTTCTGTTCTGTGTGATTTCAACACGCTGAATTTTTTGTGCTTCACTTTCTCTTGGCTTATAATTGACTATCAATTCGCCATATCCAACACCAGTAACAATCTGTGAATAAAAGTGTGCTAATTTACAAACATGATGGTAGTGTTTATGACAATACCCTTCAATGACTTTCTTTAGTTTTTTCTCCATTTCTGATTTATGTTTGTATAAACAAAGATACGAATTTTCAAAGTATTTTGATTTATTATTTTACATATTTTGTGAATCGTGCTATTTGTCCATCTGTTGGACTATGCAAGAAACCTTCCAAAGCTGGTTTTGATTTATAGCCTTTTGCATTATGCCAAGCATCTGTACCAGATATGCTTCTTAAAAATTGAACTTGGATTTTATCTTCAATTAATTCTTCACTGGCTTTGATTATAGTTACATCATTGTAGTCTTTACTTATCAACTTGTTTTCTTGCTTCCTTATGTGATGATGAAAGTGTCCTAAATACCAATATCCATACAAGCATTTTGACCAGCTATTCTTGGCTTCAGTCTTCATCAAGTTTGGCAATTCAGAATCTTTTGCTGTATCTCCATGTGAAAAGCCAAGTAAATTCAAACCATAGTGAACGTATTTTCTGGGACTTGATGTTGTATTAAATTCTATGTTTGGATTGCTTGAATAATACGCTTCAAGACATTTGCTGAAATAGTAGCCACTCAAATAATCATGGTTTGACATACAATGTACATAATAAACATCAGCTATCTGGATCAAAGCATCAAGCACCAGTGTGTAAGTTTGAAATGCCCTGTTGAATGTATCGTAAAACTTATGACTAACATCTTGTGGCGTTCCCTTTGTTGTTGTGTTCAATAATGAATCAGTGTGCAAAATATCATTGCCACCAACCACAATAATTTTTTCAATCTGGTAGCATTCTATGTATTGCAAAAGACCATTCACGCCATCAATAAAACGCTTTGCTGCAATATCAATATCATATTGGTTTCCAGTTTCTTCTTTGGTTGCTAATTTTCCAAAATGAATGTCGGATGGTGAAAGACAAAATAAGACTGGCTGCTGGTATTGTTCACGTTGTAGTCTTTCTTTGTTTGGTGCAACTTCTTTTAATACTTCAACAAGCTGGTCAATACTTTGCTTTAAGTCAATATCCTTTGTCTTTGCAAAGATTGAATATTGCTTTGATTTATACCAATAGTGTTTGATATCTTCAATAGGTATTCCAGCCTTAATGCTTTCATCTATTAAGCCAGTCTTTTGCTTTTGAAAATCTCTGAACTCATCTTCAGTAAAATGCTGTCTGAAAAAAAGTGCATCGCTTTGATTGAACCACTTTGGCATTCGTGGTCTGAATGGTGTTTTCATTTTTTAATTTTAGCTAAATAACCGATTGCTTTTGGATGACATAAGAAATATTCCAAAGCTTGAAGAAAGTGTCCTCTTGGTTCATATCCTTCTTTGTTTTTTGGTTTTGCTAATTTGCCATTCATATCCTGTGTACACTCTTCCAAGTCACTCAATAATTCTGTACAATTTGGATTGATTAGTATTCTTACAGGCATATTTCCATTGAATAAATCATTGATAAACACACGCCTTCCCAGCATACCTTGACCAATGCTTCTATAAGATGGATTCTTGTTTGGTATGCGCTTTTGCACGTTTAATTTAGCACTTTTTGACAAGCCTTGCAACAAATCATCAAACAATGTTTTTGTTTTGAGACTGCTGGAACTGGTGCTGATTCCAGTATTGTAGTTTCCAGAAGCATCACCATAAAGAAAAAACCCTGTTTGTATTTGTGGGTATTTTGCTTCAAAAAAACTGCCAAGACTTTTTGCATTGTTGTTTGGTGATTTCAATGGAAGCTGGTCAATTATGTTGACTTGCCAGTATTCTTCAAAGCCATTCCAGAAACCATCTTTGATGTATTCAAGCTGAATAATCAATCCAGACATATATGGCTGTGTGTTAAAATCTACTGTGTAATGCAATGGACTTCCTTCAACATATTCTATCTTTTTGACATGCTTTGGATAGCTGAATGTTGAACAATATTGCATGGTCTTACTTGGCTTTGGATCCCCTTGATAAAGTGCATTGAAAGTGTTTGGATTTGCCTTTGCAATTGACATAATTTTTTTCTTGCTGTGTTTGGCTTCCCATAACGCTTCACCATATTCACGCATATCAGCTTCATGCGTTTCATTCTGTTTAATGGCTTCAAGTCTTAATACTTCCCATCCTTCTGGCATTCGCTGAAGAATTTTGCCACACAAATCTTCTTTGTGCCATCTGGTCATTGTAATCAACTGCTGACTATCATTGTGCAATCTTGTCAATAATACGTTTGTGTACCACTCCCATTTTCGTGCTTGGTCTGTCAAGCTGTTGCCTTCAATAGCATCTTTCACTGGGTCATCAATGATGGCAATGTCAACACTTGTTCCAGTAAGCGAACCACCAACACCAACAGACTTATAAAATCCACGATGTTCAATTGTTTCAAATATGTCTGCATTTCTTAAATAAGAACCAGATACAGTCTTAACATTGCTTTCATTCAATCTTGTTTGTGGAAATACATCCTTATAGTCTTGTTCATCAATAATGCGCTGTACATCACGATTGAAAGACTTTGCAAGGTCTGAAGAATAAGAACAACCAACCACTTTAAGCTTCGGATTTTTACCAAGTAAGTAAGCTGGTAATCTTCTTGATGTAAGTTCAGACTTTCCATGTTGTGGAGGCATGAACACCATCAACTTTTTTATGTCACCACTTGCAAACCTATCCAGATATGAAGCCAAAAGTTCATGATGCCAATTTACTTCATAATCTTTCTTTGTGTATTTGACAAAGTTCAAGAATTTACGCTTTGCCAGTTCCACTTGTATCTGCTTCAGTTGTGGCAGTGCCGAGAATTTTGGCAAGTTGTTCAAGCTGTTCTGTTGTTAAGTTGTCAAAGTTGTAGGTGTTCTCTTGCTTGGTTTCCTGTGTGATTTTACTTTTTTCTGACTGGTCAAGTCTTTGTTTACCAAGCCATATCTGCATTGGAACATTTCCTTCAAGAGCGGTCTTGTATTGTCTGTTTCTCAAAATGCTGTCACCTTTTGCTCTTTTTAGTGCTTTATAGTCCGCAAATTTAAGTTTTTTATCTCTTTCTGTATGTCTGCTCAATGTGTCATAAGATATGCCCAAATTACCACAAATTTCTGTTCCATCGCATCCAGCTTCAAGTAATTCATCAACCTTTTTCCAGTCTATTTTTACAGCCATATTTTTTTTACTTTATTAACGCAAAACTTTATTGATTGGTTTCATTGTACCTATTTTCAAGTTCAGCCATTTCATAAATTACTGCCTCAATTCTTTCATCATTTAAATTAATATTTACTTGCTCAACAAATTGTTCGATAACTCCGACAATATACTGGTGATGAAATGCGCTGTTAATTTTTAAATCTTTTTTTAATGAATCTTGTATGTTCTGCAAGAATGCACTAAGGTTCATCGCTTCGGTATCTGTTAATTGTACAATCATGCTCAAAAAAAATGGTGACACCAAGACATGAAAACAGTGCCACCATTACAAAATTAATTAATCAACCTATTTATTTTGCTTCTTTATTTGCTTGGATGCACAACTCAATGAACTGCCCTATCTGATAGCCAATTTCAATTCCCTTCAAAACCAGTGCTTGTGATGTTTCACTGGATAAGCCTTTGATTTTTTCCTGTACACCACTGACAATTGCTTGTTTATACTCTGGACTGTCTTTGTGTTCTGTCCATTCTGTTGGTATGTCTTTGATGTGCTTGACAATGTTTGGAATCTTTAAGATGTTGTCAAATAAAGCGATCCCTTCAGCAAGTGTGAATTTTTTGTCTTCTAAACTTTTGGCAATCTCGACACCAAGTTCAACACTCCATTCAATTGTTTTTTTCAAGTTGTCTTTCATTAACTATTTTTTTTAGTTGTAACCCTATAAAATTATTCAAGTTCCTGTTGTCTTTTTTGGCTAATTGTTTCAACTGCTCAACCAGACCTTCAGTTGTTTTGCTTTCCACAAATGTAAATTGCTTTCTCATTTTTCAAAGATAAGCATTAATAATAAATTGTACAAAAAATTATTGATACCAGTCAATTTCTCTTGGCTTGGAATCAAAGTGCTTGAAGATAAGTGCAACAAGATAGACTGCAAGTTTCACGATCTTAAAAATCTTAAAAAATCCAGTGCTGGTTTTAATCTCACTTGCAACTGGTATCAAGTCATTAAATAAGTCTGAAATAAAAGTTTGATTGATGTTGATTTGTTCTTTCAACAAGATGTTTTCACTTCTTAAATTTTCCAGTTCTTTGCTCATAATATTCATTTAAAATTGTGTTCAAAATTTAGTCTTTCAATTTCTATTTTATAGTATTGTACTGCTGCCATTCCTTGTATATGGCTGTCAGTTGGAAAGAAATATTTCCAGCCTTTTGACTTGCCTCTTTTGATGTTATAAAAAAAAGCCATTCCAATTTTACCAGATGTTTTTTTAAAATAAACAACTGCTGCATCATCGGAAACAGGAATGATTTCATAGACATTAAATTTTTCATTTGAAAAATTTCCTTCTCTGGAAGGATTTGAAAAAAATTGTGCAATCCGTTCAGCGTATTGTTTTAATTCTTTGGCTGTTTGTCTTTGCATTATTTCTTTTGCTCATAGATTGAATTACATATTGCAACAGCTTGATCAACACTTTTTGCAGTGCCATCATTCAAGACTATTGGAATACATCTTTTGACAAATACTTTTTTTGTTTCAAGTGGATTTGGTTTTGGCATAACTTAAATATTTATTACTTGTTTATTACCATCAAGCTTTTTGATAGTTATTTTTTTCTTTTGAACTTTTTTTATAGTTCCATAATATTGATAATTAAAGTAACATTTGTCATCAATAAAATGAAATATACCTTCATTCAATCCAGTGTAAATATTTTTACATTCAGAATCTTGCCAGTCAGAATCTTCCAAGTCAAAAAAATCACATTCAAATTCTTGATCCATAACTTAAAATTTAAAAAAACTGGTGCAAGGAATAAACCAAGCACCAGCAAAACTTAACTACATTCAAAAAGGTAAGCCATCGTCAACAGCTTCAAGGGATTCGGTTTTTATTTCAATTGGTTGTTCTGCTGATGATAGTGTTTCAACTCTCCAGCAATTCAAAGATACATAAAATTTTTCTTTCCATTCATTGCCTCTGATATTAAAATTTACTTTGACTTCATCACCTACTTTCAAGCCATCCAGTATTGATGGATTCAGTGTTTCAAATTTTATGAATTGTGGGTATTTGTCATCAACTGTATGCACCACGATTTCTTGCTTTTCAAGTTTTTCATTGATTTTCATAATGTTTGAAATCTGATGCACTTTTCCTGTAATAAATAAGTCACTCATTGTTTCTGTTTTTTGTGTTGATAAATTATTTCTTGTTGTTTTGTAATCTGGAGCATATCCAAGTGTTGTAAGGTAGTAAAGCAAATCTTCCAGATTCCTTAATGAACCATAAGGTGTAGATATTTCGTACCAGTCTTGATATAAATAATTATCATTTAATGCAATCATGACCAAGTCAACATCTTGTTCATCTTTTGGATCAATTCTTTCAATACCTTTGCAATGCCTTATCAAGTCTTGATTGTCTTTGTTAATTCTGCATGAAACTTTGTACTGATAAACCATACCTTTTTCCTTATGCTCAACTTTATTGAACCCTACATCAAGCAATTGTTGTTCAGTCAATGTTGCTGGTCTTTGCCATGCTTTACTTTTTGATGTTTTTTCTTCACTTTCAATGATTGATTTTACTTGCTCTGGATCAAAGCTGAAGAAACAATCATGGTCAGAGTATTTCACATACCAGCTGTCATCTTGATGTTCATAAGCATTCAAGCCATCTTTGTAAAATGGTTGAAGCCTATGTCGCAAATGTGGCACTTTTTTTCTTGGGTCATAAAACCCGATGTCAATTAATTCTTGTTTTGTCATGTCTGTTGGTTTGATTAATATTTTATTGATACCTTATTTCTTCTTTTGTAGTTATATATTTCTTCAAGCATATCTTTATATTGACTTACAGAAATGCAGTGATTCAATAAATTTTGATTGAATTGAATTTTATGTATCATTTCATCATTATTATAATTTTTATTTTTTAACAATGAAATAATTGTTTTTACAAATACCATTCTGTTAAATCCAGAATAATATGGTTTGAATTTTAAAACTTCTTTTGCTCTTTCAATGCCATCAAACAAAGTTGAAATAATTAAATTCCCTTCTTCAAATTTTCTTATCCTTCCAATACTTTTTCCATTTATATCTTTATCTAATTTGCAACTATTAATACCTCCAACATAACCAGTCACAAGCGATTCACAAACAGACAAAGTAAAATCTGGAAACATTTGCATAAATTTTTTTAATTTAATATAATTTTCGTTTCCTAAATCACAATAGGCTTCAAGATAGTCTTTTTTATTCCAGTTTTTATTGTTTGTGTTTAACATTTGCACTTCATTCAAACCATAATTTTCAACAATGATGTAATTGACTGGAAGATTAAGTTTTTTTGCTGCATTGTATCTATGTTGACCATCAATTATTTCATGTTTTTCATTTACAAGAATTGGACTAAACAAATAGTTGTTCTTCATGCTTTCGATTAATCTTTTTAGGTGCAATAGATTTAAATTTCTATTACCCAATAAAGTTTTAAATTTGTCATAGTCTTTGGTCTTAAAAACTTGATTTACCATTTCCATAATTTTAAATTTTTTGATTAATTAATACGCTAATATAGTAAATTATACTAAATTTTAATACTTTTTTCAACTATAAAAATTGAATACCATTTGATTGAAATATTGTTCACTTCATCAACTTCAACACCTTCTTCAACTTTCTTCAATAAGTGTTTAATACTTCCACGTCTGGTTGTACTGTCTGTTTCTGCATATTCGGTTTTCAGCTGGATAAGTGCCTGTGACTTGGCTATCTTCCAGCATTCTTTTTTCTGTTCATCAGTCAAATTGATAAGACCTTTGTCAATCAAAATTTTGCACCAGTAAGGTTTAATTTTTCTGAACAATAAGTCATCACCAGTTTGTTCATATTCTTCTTTTAAAGCCAAGTATTTTTTCACAACTTGTTTTCTTGTGATTTCGTTTCTGCGCTCTATTTCTTCACGTTCAATTTTCTTTTGTAGCTTATCTTTTTCTTGCTCATAAGCCTGTATCAATTTGTTCCTGTAATCACAATATGACTTCAATACTTTGCCCAAAATAGACACGTTGAACTTTCCATAATAGGTTTCAATGTTGATGTCAAATTTTTCTGCTACTGCCATCTTGAAAGCTTTGTGTATTTCAGAAAGCGAAAGCATTGGATAAAACTCACACACAAAGTTTGTACACTCATTAATTAGTATTTCATTTTCTTGGCTCAATGGCTTGTCAAAATTTGCACCAGTGTATGTGTTTGCAATGACCAGAATTGAAAGGCTCAATTCATTCTTCATTACCTTGATTTGTCTTTCATCTTTAAGCTTTAGAACAGACCTTATGTTGTTTGTTCTGCCCTGTAAAATGATTTCAAGATTGTCTTGATTAATGTTGTTTTTTCTGGAGGCTTCTTGCAAAGCTTTCATATAAACCTCCATCTTGATTAGTTTTGTCATGTCTGTTGGTTTTTAAATACCAGTCAATGTTGATTCCTTGATACTGGTTTTCAATACAAAAATTTATTGCTTCAATTATTTTCTTTTCACCATGCTCTTGAAGACCAGCTTCAAGACTTTTAAATTTTCTTTCAATTGCAGTCTTTGATTTGTATGGCTTGTTAATTTCTTTTCGCATCTGGATGTGTTCTTCAATGGATCGTATAACTTCAGAAGAAAAAGAAACAGGATAAGTCAATTGTGCTTCAAAACTTGGCTTCTTTTTTTTGTTTATTTTTTTTTCTTTATTATTACTTATATTCTTATTAATTATATTCTTATTAATGTCATCGGATTTTACGATATCTTGTTGTCGGATTTTACTACAGCTTGTTGTCGGATTATTAAACAGCAAGTTGTTGATGTTTTCCATACATTCTTCATCAATAAGATAGTA
>Ga0070749_10001838_pt1 | contig 14323 bp, 1 predicted proteins | sample VirMetDEL_Nov_18_FD_75180 | JGI IMG/M metagenome (GOLD analysis project Ga0070749, IMG submission 75180) | Aqueous microbial communities from the Delaware River and Bay under freshwater to marine salinity gradient to study organic matter... | ecosystem: Environmental > Aquatic > Marine > Coastal...
GAGAAGATTCCAGCGGGTCGTGGGGGTCTTGCATCTGGTGCTGGTGGTAAGCGGAATATTGCTGATGCTGCTTATCCAAATTGGCCGGGCGGAACAGTACTTGACAAGATTATTGAGCGTGTTGAAAATTCTTGGTTGAAGAAAAAAAAGAAGGATCGTTTTGATCGCGCCGATAGTGAATATGCGGACGATATTGCAGACGCCTTCAAGAAAGAATTTGATGGCTTTGGCAATGATCCAGATGTTATTGAAGATTTACTTTTTGAATTTAAAGATAAGCGAAAGAAACTTCGTACATGGGCGCGTAATGAAAATCTAACTTCTGACGAAGTAATGAGTCGCGATTTAGAAGAAGTCATTAAGGCGCTTATGGATAACTATGCTATGGGCAGAGGCGAAGCCCGTACCGAAGCAAAGAAAATGCTTGATGAATCTGACTATTTCGTTGCCTTGGATCAAGCCCTGTCGCAACTTATTGGTGAGTTTGAAGAACTTCGTGAGCGGCCATCAACTTCTGGTTTTGCTTCCGGCAAAGGCAAGCGTCTTTATGAAGACCGTCGCCCAGATACTTCAAAGATGCCAGAACCAAACGCAGAAGATATTCTCAACGAATTTGACGACATGACATCTTCCAGCAAATTCAAAAAGGCTTTCCCCGGCTGGAAATATGACACCCCCCAAATGAGGGACGCCTTGGCTATGGTCAGTGGCATTGACCCTGTTGATGATCGCGGCGCACCAGACATCGAAGAAGCCCTGCGTTACTCATATCAACTTTCTGACCTTATTAAAGACAATATGGGCAAGGATGGGATTGGGTTTGCTCGTATTGCCGAAGCAATGGGTGATGCTTTTGCTTGGCATTCCGACCGCAAGGGTCGTTGGGGTGGCATGGCTTCCGGCAAAGGCAAGTATTGGGAAAGTATTGATGCTCGTCGCGCTGATACTCGCAATATGCCGGAGCCTGACGCTCAGGATGTTCTTGATGACTTTGACGACATGATCAAGTCACCAAAATTCAAGAAAAAGTATCCGGGTTGGGCGCAAGACGTACAAGAACTGAAAGATGCTCTTGCTGAAACTGCTGGTTTGAAGAAGAGCGGTAGTCGTGGCAAGCCTGATCTTGAAGAAGCAACTCTTCGCGCAAATCAACTTGCTCAAACTATCGAAGATGATATGGGCAAGGATGGGATTGCGTTTGCTCGTACTGCTCAGGGTCTGGCTGATGCTTTGGCTTGGCATGCTGATCGGAAACCGAATAATCGTGGTTTTGCCTCTGGTCGCTATGATGATGATCTGTCACCTCGCGGTCAGGAAATATATGATACTCAACGTGATTTTGAATATCAACGTGACGCAGACATTGCAGACGCGCGGAGAGAAGCAAGGTATGACTCAATTCCGGGTACTCCAACGGGTGCCGGAAATCCAACAAAAATTAAACGTGCCAAAACTACTGGAAACGAAGAATTAGATAGCGTCATAGATCAAGTCACAGACAGAATTGATGAATGGAATCCAAACGACTGGTTCCCTTCTGATGAATCATTAGAGGACTTTATCCGTGAAGAAATATTCATTGACCTAACTGCTGAAGAAGCAGATGAGGCAATGAAGTCCTTCCGCGATTCTCCACTTATGGACTATAGGATTAGATCGACCGACGACTATGTTGAGACTTACCCTGAAACTCGGATTGACCCGTCAGAAGGCTACATGGTTGGAAGCGTCTGGATAGAGGACGAAAACGGCAACGAAATTGCTTCATATTCCGTAAACGGGCCAGATGGCGAAGGTGGCGGCGATTCAGCCAAAACATTTAATGAGTTGCTGAAAGGCGCGTATGTAGCGTCAAAAGGCAAAAAACGTACTGGCATGGCTTCTGGAACCGGCAAAAACAATGGTAAACCTGCTGGCAATCAAGGAAAGAAGCCCCCGCTAAAACGCACAAATCCTAACTCTTGGCGCTGGGATGTTCCCGGCAACACCGACAAGATTGGCAAAGAGCGACGTGGTTTGGCTTCTAGTCGTGGCGAATATTGGGACAAAATCGATGCACGTCGCTCCGACACCCGCAATATGCCGGAGCCTAATGCTCAGGATGTTCTTGACGACTTTGACGACATGATCAAGTCACCTGAATTCAAGAAACAATTCAAGCAACAGTATTCGGCTTGGTCGCGAGACTTGCAAGACCTAAAAGATGCGCTCGCTATTGCCAGTGGTAAGAAAAAGCCTGATGATCGTGGTGAACCCGACTTTGAAGAAGCAGTGCTACGCGCAAATCAACTTGCTCAAAGAATTGAAGATGACATGGGCAAGGATGGCATCGGTTTTGCTCGTACTGCTCAAGGAATGGCTGATGCTCTTGCTTGGCACGCTGACCGCAAAGGTGTAAAACGAGGCTTTGCATCTGAGCGACAAATGAATCCAGAGCGGGCACGTCGTCAACGACTTGATCGCGTTCTAAGTGAAGATGAGATGGACAGACTCATTGAAGCCGATGGAACATACCTTGATGACCTTCGCGACCTACTGCAGCCGTGGACACAAAACTTTGGATTTGATGATGAGCGAGAGGCACGATGGAACAGGGATCGTGGTTATGCGTCCGGTCGATCAATTGATTCACCCGCCCGTCGTGAAGCATCCCTTAGCCGGTTCATTGACTCGTTTGGCCCAGAACCTGATCGTGATGAAGATGAAGAGGCATTTGCTTATTGGCAGGGTGCTCGTCGTGCGTGGTTGTTTGAAGAAGAAATTGACGCTATGCGTGGCCGTCAAAAACCGTTTACTGGTGGAGACAATATTGCTGCAGCGAAACAGCGTGAAGAAATGCTTCGTGCGGTACGTCAACGGTTTACTGGAAGTCAGGCAGCAAAACTGTTTAAATCAAAAAACCGTAGCAAATTTGCTGAGGCGTATGATCGCGGATTTGGCGAAGGGGAATTTAGGGCTGGTTCTGCGGCTGATCGCCGTCGGGGATTGGCTTCGGCCATTAGCCCTGACGATTCCTCGGTTCCAGCAGAACTGAAAAAGATAGCAAATCTCTCTTATGAATTCGAAAGAGATTGGGTCGAATCTATTGCTTCTGCTGCTCGCCCTGATGACCTATCAGGTGGTTGGCGCTCAGATGACGAAGACTTTATTTATGGATTTGCAGCAAGACTGACAGAAGAGTTGAATAAACTTGGGGTTGCTGATGCTGGTGACATTTTAGATGCATATCGTAAAGCCATGCAGAAAACTGCACGTAAGTTCATGGTAGATGCTAATTCGCTGTATGCAAACAATATGGATTATTATGTTGACAATGGCGATGTTGCAAACGTTGCAAAAGCAATTCTCGCTAATCCAAAATATAAAAAGTTTTTGCCACAAATTGCCAAGGATCACGAAGCAATAACCGGTGAAAAAAATCTTTCAGATAAAGAATTGTCAACCATATTTGCTAAAGAGTTAATTGATATAGCAGATTCCATAAAAGCAACAGAAGCAGCACTTGACATTGTTGAGGAAAGTCTAGGTCAACGGACAGAAAGCGAACTTCGCAATTTAGATAGAAGCGGTCTATCTTCTAGTGTTGGGCGGGGACTGGGCAAGTCGCGCGAAATCTATCCAGCAAACTCTGGACGTGAAAGCAGCGCAGCAGACTACGTTAGATATGACGCTGCAAAAGAAGAACTAACCGTTACGTACAAAAACGGCAAAACATATACATACGGCGGCGTCAACGCCTCAATGGCAGACGAAGTTGAGCAAGCAGGAAGCCTTGGTTCTGCCCTCGCAGATATCAAGCGAAACGCCCAATACACCCTACGCCCTGATGGCACCGTTAACGGCGAGCAGCCATCATTGGCTAAGCGGCTTGGTAATCACCGGAGGCGTCTAGAGAAGTCACGCGGTCTTGATCAGGAAGAATCAGATGTATTTGATCTTGCTGACAGGATGGCACAAGGCGACTTTACCGGTTCTGACAAAGAAACCATTGACGCTATCCAGCGCATTGAACGGGTAAGCAACAAGTTGCGTGCAGACGATGAATGGGCTGCAGCGATCTATCTAGATGAAGCAGCACGTCATGCGAAGCCAAGTCGTGGTCTATCAAGTCGTATTGCACCTCACCGTAGCGGCAAAATGGATTACGAACTTAACGACAGTCTTATTGGCGGCATGCGCAACGGCTTGCAAGATGCAATGCGTCGCCAGTCACGCAATAAGACAATTGTCAACGGCTTGGGTCTTCTTGATAAAAAACTTGAAGAATCAACAGATGGCAAGATTTCTTTGTCCGCTGCAGAGTTCAACGCAATCATGGATGCCTTTGGTGACCTAGAACGAATCGAACCAGACGGTCATGGCCTACGCCGGGCACGGAACATCCTTGACCTTGGCGCAGTAGACGAAAACGGAAAATTCGTTGCAAGCCCCAAAGATTCACTAGACACACCAACCAACAATGGTGCCCCTATTGACATTACTCCACGGATTCAGCGTGAACTCATCAAATGGGGAGAGCAGCAGCGCGGCTTCAACAATGTTCAAAAAATCATTGAAAGTCACCGACGCAACAACGGCGAGTTGACTGTTGGCGAATGGATGCGCCTGCAGGACTACCAAGAGAATTACGGCTCACGGCGACGTGGCTTTGCTTCTGGCCTTGGAGATGAAGATAAGCCTGACCTGCGAGCAGCAGGGGGTCGCGTTGACGGAGCACGAAAAAACGTGGCCGGTCGCCCGATGGGCACAGTTCAGGAATCAAAACGCAGCAAGGGTCGAAAGTGGGAAGAGGTCAAACCAGATAACTGGGATTTGATGACTCTTGACGAACGCGACGAAGCACTGTTTGGCGATCTGTATCCATCACGTTCCGGTATGCGTCAAATCGACTGGGATCGCCTCATGAAAGAAACTGGCGATGCTATTGCTAAACGTGATGAGCGTCGTACAAGCATGGCTGACCGCCGTGAACGTCGTCGTGCAAATATGGAAGAACTAGCACAGCGTGACCGTCAAGGTAATGTCGTTCCACCAAAACCGGCTTCCTCCCCTCAGACTAGCGCTCGAAAAGTTACAACTCGCAAGGCTGCAGCCAAGCAACGCGCTGATCAGTTAGACAAAATCAAAACACGTTTCGAAAAACAATCAGCAAAATTTGATGTATTGGAAAGTGATGAGGCTGATCCAATGCATGGCGAAATGTGGAACTCACTTATTGACATCACGGAAGATTCCGATGATTTGACAATGAGTATGCTTGAAGCAATGCGTGACACTTTAACTGATTATCTTGACCAAGTTGATGAGATGGAGGCTGGCGGTACTGAGTTGACTCGTCCAGAAACAGCAAGTAGGAATGCCGCAAAAGCACAACTACGCGCTCTGGAAGACCTTATTGGACAGTATTCAGACGATGACTTCATAGAGCAAGGCAATGACATAGCACCATCTCGCAGGGTTGGCGGTGGATTTGCTTCTGGAACCTCATCTTCTGGATCAAAACCAAAACAACGCAAACCCAAGCGGGAATTGACTTCAAGTGAGTCTGAGGCAAGAATCCGAAACCTTGAGGAACAGCGTGCTCGTCGTAATAATCGTGATACGGGATCATCTCTTCCCCCGGATGCTACATATTCTCAACGTGAACGAGCCGCTGAGGCAGGGGTTCGTAGGCGTCCTTCAAGTGGTCCTAAGAGGTGGGATGAAATAGATGAAAACCCGTTGAATGATCTGAACGAGACTGGAGGATTTGCTTCAACGGGGAGATTTGATGACCGAATCGAAGAAATTCGTCAATCCGTTGAGCAAAAACTTATTAAGAGGCGACAGGAGACTGGTCAAGAAATTGATGATGAACTTTCTACTGATCAGTGGTATATGGACACCTACAAGAAGGCATTGCTGGATGAAATATCTAAAATGGACATTGCTGACGCAACGGAATTTTTGGATGACGTAGAACGTGACAATCAATACTGGGAAAATGAATATCGCATCGTAAATATGGCCCCCAGTAAAGAATGGGCCGACGCTGCATATCTTCGCGATTACGACAAACTCATCAAACTCTTGATGGAGGATGATGAATTTGATAAATTGTTTAAACAAGAGCGAAGGTTCCGCAAAGAATTTCAAGCCGCTAATGACATTGACATGGAAGACATCAAACGGGAATTCACAAAAGAGTTCTTTGCAAGAGAAACAGCGATTGCAATGGGAGATTTTTCTGATTCCATTACTGCACGACGACTTGTTTTGGAAGATGTCAAAAAAGCACTAGATAAGCGTGAACGTGACGAGTTGGATGCTTTGGATAAGCGTCGCAACGACGGCGGTATGGCTTCCGGGTCTGATCGTAGGTCTGGCAGGAACAAACGTCCGATTAGCCGTAGTGACCGTTCACTTCGACAGGATCGCGCCGAAAGCCGAATGAGCCAACGTGATGCTGCCAGCGCCAAGAGGGCTATGGAGGCTGCTAAAGAATATCAAAATGCTCGCAATGCCCAGAGCCGTGGCGGCTTTGCCAGTGGCAAGGCTGGCCGCATGGAAGTTGCTGGCGAGTATGAATTTTTCAAACAAATTCATGATTCGCTTGATCGGGAAATCCGTGAAGCAAATAATAATCGTGATTCCAAGACTGCAGCGGCGTTGAGCACTTTGCGCCAAACCATGACTCGTCAAGACGTTGTAAAAACTAGTCCCAAAATGACTAATGCGAGACGACTGCTCCTAAATCAAGATGAACTTGATGAAATCATGGATGCACTAATTGTTGTACTTGACCGGCAGATGGCGACAGGTGGCTCACGCGCAGCAATGTTTGGCAAATTTGTTGACATGCTTGCAAATAGTGGCATGGCAACATTCATTGACAAAGATGTTGCTGAAATAGGTTCCCGTACACAAAAACGTACCAACGCTAGCGGACGAACCGTAGACGTAAATATTCAAGATTGATAGAATAACCACGAAACATACCAAAAACGGACACATTTTCTTGATAAACTAGAGCATCTAGAGTTACATACCAACGCACGCAAATCGACTATGCTCACACACCATAAACATTCTTCGCAAGGAGCACCAAAACATGGCCTATGAAAAGAAAGCAGTCGTCAAAATTGATGGCGACGGCAAACTCATGCAATGCGCAAAAGGTCTTGACAGCGGCGAATGCGGTTATACCCCCGGTGCCAAAGTTTGCGGCAAGTGCGGAGCCATGCCAGTAATGATGAAAATGGTTCCAATGGACGACGAAGAAGACATGATGTACGAAGACGAAATGCCCATGAAAAAGATGAAGAAGCGTCGCCCAATGCAAATGGATTACGCTGCAAGCATGAAAGCCAACATGGAAGACGACATGATGGCAGAAGACGAAGAAGAAGACGACGAAGAGATGATGCCTTCTCCCGCTCCCATGAAAAAGCGTCCGATGCCTGCCGCTCCAATGATGGACGAAGAAGACGACGAAGAAATGATGGAAGACGAAGAAGACGACGAAGAAATGATGGAAGAAGGCAAGGGCTGGGGAATGATGGGAATGTCCCCAGACATGAAAAAGAACCGCAAGCGTCGCCTTGCCACTATGGGTGTCAAATCAGCATCACTTGAAGCAAACGGATTTATGTGCGCCATGAACCGCAAGGTATACCCCGGTCACAGTTCTGTCTGCGACGACTGCCCCGGCGGTTGCGTAAGCGAGAAAGGCATGCCCGGCCTGCTTGAGGTGGAAGGCATGGTCGAAACAATGTTCAAGGGCCTTGTCATTGACTCAGGCTATTCGGCAAACGCTGATATGTTCGTTGTTGATGTTGACATCAAGGGCAAGACTGTTGAGGCGTTTGTGGACGGAAGTTCTGGCGAACTGCTTGGTTTCCACAAACTTGATGAGTCAGTAATTCAGCAAAAGTCATACAACCCAATCGAATTCATCTCGTTTACGGAAGCAGCAGATATCGCCGTCAAGTCTTTCCCCGGCGACGTTGTCGCAGTTGAGCCAGACGTATTTGAAGGTTTTGACTGCTATGCAGTAGAAATCGATGGCGTAGACGGAAAATCATATGACGTTTTTGTTGCGCTAGATGGTTCTTCTCTAGGCCACGATATCTATGACTTTGATGACGTTGAGGAAATCGAAGCAGAAGCAGCAGAAATTGCACTGAAGCGTGCATTCTCAGAATCAGAGCGAACCAGTCTCGCTGATCAAGGTTATGCGCTGCCCGATGGTTCATTCCCAATTAAGAGCCAGTCTGACCTCCGTAACGCTATTCAGGCTTTCGGTCGTGCCAAGGATAAGGCAGCAGCGAAGCGTCATATCATGAAACGCGCTCGCGCTCTCGGCAAGGAAGACATGATTCCAGCAAACTGGTTGATGGGAGGAAAGTCTGCTAGCCATGTTGACGATCCAGACTTCCTCAAGTCTGTCCTTGAGTTTGAAATTATTGCTTCTGAATCAGATTCGGTTGACGGTATCAACTGATTAGTTGTTGGGTAGGCCCAAATGGGGAAACGTGTCCATTTGCGGCGTCATGTTGAAGACTGGGTCACAGCGTTTACGCAACGCGACCTAAACGCCGCTGCAATAAAATTTAGGAAATCGCAAGAACTGCTTTCCAGTGCAGTAGAACTCAATGCCCAATTTACTGTCAAAGCGCTTGATGGTGCCATCGGTGGCGCACCAAAAAAAGAGAGCGAGAAGCGCACTGCCGGTGGGGTTGATAACAAAAAACTAGAATTACGTTACGCCCCTTCTGCTACCCACAAACCGGGTCAAATGCTTAAACTGCATATGACTGCAGATGATTTTATATCTGGAGGTTCTGAACCCAATTGGGGTTGGGTTGATCCACCACAAAAGCAGCCTTCATTAACAATGGATGAGATTCGGAAAATTATCCAGTCTCAACCGCAAATAGAATTTCGTTCAGTAAAACAAAATATTAGAACTGGCGAATATCAAGATGTTAAAGAACTTGGTCGTCGGATTGTTTCCACTCATGGCGACCTTGGATCACGCGCTGCCCGCGCAATGGGTTTTGTTGTTGATGCCTTAGGCAAATTGCGATGCCCGCCCGGCACACCAGCAGCAAACCAGTTCACCAACGAGCGTGGCGAAAACTGTTTCAGTCCCATAGCAAGCCTGCGTGAAGGTACTCAACGGTTTGTTTCTGCGCTTGAGCGTGCTATTGCCCGTAATGCGAGTGAGGCTGCACGGGTCCAGATGATGGATCAAATTGTTGATGATTTCATTGATGGTGGTGGGCGTGGTTTGGCTAGTCGCCGCACTGGGGGTCGCCGTAGTTTTCAGAGTCAGCAGCAGCCGTTTACTGGTTTGGTGTTTCGAAGTGAAGGCGAGTTGTTGGATTGGTGGGAAACGGCACCGGAGGCTGAACAGGAATTTCTTCTGTTGACGCCAGAGCAGCAGATTAATTTGCGTCAAATGATTGCTGCTCGTCGTAGTCCTGTTGGTGATCCGGCTTCAATAAATATGGCGATGGCGCGAGTAGATCAGTCACTTGAGGATACTAAAACTGCTTATGGGATAACTGATTCAGAAGTTGACAATGCTGATCTATTTGCAGTATTGAGACAATTGCACCAAGATAAGATAATTGATACTGAAGGAATGTTTGCTGATCTGACTGGCAAAGAAATCAAAGACCCTTTGGATCAAGACAAGCACGGTTGGGATGATACGAAGTCTGCGGCAGAAAATGTTGCTATGCGCAGAGACTTGTTAAAACAACAGATTGTTGATTTATTGCTAAACGATGAGCAGCGTAGATTGTACGCGCAGGGCGATCAACAGATGATTGACCTAGTTGATACTTTATATGCTGGTCAACAATCTTGGGAACGCGGGCTACTCAAGGCACAGATTGATCGCATTCAGCAGATGCCGCCAAATGGAACAAGTACCCTTAAAAAACTTTCATACAGTGAAGGTTATTATGCTAATCCTAAAAAATTATTTACCGAACATGGCAAGACTATGGCTACCGTTTACGAATATACGGATAGCACTGGTGATCATAAAGAAATCGGTTCAGAAATTGTTTTTAACCCATTTGCTGGTTTATGGCGATTCTTGGATGCCAAAAAATATGTAGATCATTTGCGAAAAAATCAAGGTGCGCCTGTTGCTACTGAAATGATCGTTACCGGCAATGCTACTGAGTCTGCCAAGTGGGCGGCAATCCAACAGGCAATGTCTAACATTGTTTCCAGCGCAGGCACAGTTTTGGGCCGCACACAGTTCTTTGGAACTATGTATAATCCCGACTTAATAGAGGCAATTCTTAAGTCGCATGAAGCAGGAGCAATGCATGTTTCTTTTCATGAACTTGCTCACGTCGATCAATATGATTTAGCACAACGAACAATATTAGACGTTTTCAACCGAGACAAAAAACTTGTTTATTTTGATACAGATGCTAATCAATATGTTGAGGTGACAGATGATCCAATGGATTGGACTAATGAAACATGGGCAAGCGTTTCCGATGCAACACTGTTGGGGTTAGTTAAAGATTTGCCGAGCGGGTTCCCGCCAGTGCAACTAGATGAACTTGAAATCAAAGCACTCCACGTACTATCCGCTTATAGCGGCTCAAGTCTTGAAGAAGAAATCGCACTGGCCGAAAACGGTGATCCAAATAAGCCGCAAGCAGTAAAAGCACATCGGTTAGCCTTGATGGAAACAATGGCAGAAATTGTTGCCATGCAAAAAACCGGGATGCTAAAAGGCCCAAATATCGATGACATTGTCAGTCGTTGGGACGCCGCAATTGGCAGAACCGTAACACCAGTTACGGTCCCTCAGTTCATGCCAAATGTTCCTATCCCGCCACCGGCTCGCTCTGTGCCAAATATTGTATTTCCTGCCGGAACACCTTCAACCGGTCCTCCGGGCACTCCAAATGTTCCGGGCAGTCGGCCAAATCTGCCCTCTCCTTCTCCGCTGCCTTCACCTCCTTCTGGAGGCAAGCCGAATCCTCCTGCTAGGCCATATGTTCCTACAGTTCAGCCACTTGTTGCCCCACAGTCAGCGGCTGATGATGCTCAAGATGTTCAGTCTGTGACACTTTCGGTTAAAGATGACATTGATGCAAGTAGGAGAATTGCGGAGATGTTTGGATTTGATTATATTCCCTATAATCAACAATCTTCCAAAGACTTGGATCAACGATTTGAGGCGCTTCTTAAAGAGGTAGAAGCACTTGAAGCCGATGGAATCAAACCCCAATTTATACCCGGCCTCAACGGCGAAAAATATCCAATGAAAATTTCAGATACAGAATTAGATAAAAACAGAGAAAAATATTTCAGACTATATCTAGCCTTAAAAGGTCTACATCAAATAGCCAATGAGAATAGGCGACGCACGTCTCGCAATGCAGGTGATCGTCAATTGGCTGGACTCAGGACAGTTGCTGGAAGGTATTCTAGTGGGCTTACTGGCCATAATTGGCCAAAAGAAGATTTTGATAAACTAAATTCATATTTTAAACGAAGCAAGTTGCCGGAAATAGTTATCTCCCCATATGAGCCTCGTCTTCCATACAGGGGAGGAAGGGGTACAGAAAAAATAATGGGTGGACGTTCCGTATCTCCAGATATGGAAATGCCAAAAACTCAATCAGATGCGATCCAGCGTTCAGAGCAAGAAGCAATTGCACTTGCCGCACAACTCACAAGTGGACAAAAGGAAGCCATCAAGGCAGACATGCCGACACGCGGCAGTGTTTTCACAAATGCGACCAAACTACAAAATGCGCTAAACAGAAGCGCCCGTAAACGCGAAGATGTAAACAGTGGATGGGGAACCGGCGGCTGGGCAACAGTGCGTCCCAGCACCAGCGAAACATCTGGCGACCTTCTAGATGGTGAACTTGATTTCACCATTCGCGCAATGGAAGCAATTGATAAAAGTACGCTTTCAGCATCAATTCAAGGAACAGTAAAATTAGATGGCATTGATTCATCAAATTATGGCGACGGTGAAAAAATAACCATTGATGGCATGCTAAGAATCGATATCAGCAGCGCAGAAGATATCGAAAGCATTCGCGGAGAAGACATTCCAGAAGGCGGCACCAGAGCCGTTATTCACATGCCCAAAGGTTACAGGGCTGCAGTAACACAAACCTCCGATGACGAACTCGCTGACACCGCACTGATCCCCCCCGGAACATTCACTGTTATCGGGATTGACGAAGCAGGGATCATGCACCTAACACCAGTTCATCAAATGAGCAAAGATGAACATTTGGATGCAATTTCGCGCACTGTTAATTCACTGGACGTTTCCGAGCCGGGTGAACATTCAGAACGCCGACTACTGCAAGAAAAACTTCTGCGAAATATCAATAAAAGTAAACTTGATTCTCGTCCAACAAATATTGGTCGCACAAACCCAGAAGACCGGTCAACTGGCGTTAGCCGGGATAGAGCAGCATCCGTTGCCGCAATGCAGTCAAACATAGATTTGGAAGCACGTCAGTCCGAATCTCGTATTCAAGTATTGGCTACTGATGAATCATGGATATCTCGCAATGCTGGCAATACCCCCGAATCGACTGTTATCCCAACAATCTCTCAATTGGGTCACGAAATCCTTACCCCCGAAGAACGTCTTGCCAAAACTGATGCAACAGTGAGATCACGCGTTCAAACATTACGGGAACATGCAGCACTAGGAAGTATCTTCAGCCCGGAAAGCGGCAGATTTGTTGATGTTGACCCCCAAGTCGCAGAATTTTTGGCAACACGCGACGACGAAGACATCATGCGTTTCCTTGGTGATATAGCAACATCATACGCTAACGGCTTTGATGATCGTGTCCGCATGTCCATGACAAGCAGCGAACTTGCACACCTCCTAGACAACGGTGTTGCAATGGACCAGTTTAGCGATAGACCACACGCCGGTCATGCCCTACGTCGCGAATATGAAGTAACACTTGGGTATCCACCAAATGCTAGCGACGACCTCCGCACCGTATCTGGATGGATTGAACACGGACGCAACGACTATGAACGCTATACGCATCTAGGCGCACAAAATCGTGCAACAACAGGAAAACCAACCATCACCGCAAATCCGCAACACCTTGATCCAGCAGCAGATTTTCAACCGGCTGGCGCAAACATTCCAATGCGAGGCGACATAGAAGTCGTACTGAAACCAGAAGTATCTCAACGGTCTAGTTGGATTTCCGGTGACCACCTAAGTCTTGACGGTGGAACTTATCCCTCAAAAATATTGGGAAGTTCTAGGGAAGATATTGTTCAGGCGATGACGCCCCGTAGTGATGATGAGGGTCTAGCGCGTCTGCATGAAATGCTTCGTGCAGGGTTGACTGGTGATTGGTCGGGCATACAGACTTCTCATCGTTTATTGGGTGAAGCAGGCAATGATCCCGATACTGCAAATCGTTTGAAAACGCAGCAAGGCAGAGGTTCGCTTCAGATTGATGCGATTATTCATGGTCCTGTGCGGCGTGACGATGTTGATCATGTGAAGATGCCTCTTGCGGCGCTGGAGGGGATGTCGAATCCCGGTCAGGTTGAACTTAATCCGATTAGGGCTGGGATTGCTGATCTGAAGGCGCGTAATGCGTTGAAGCGTGCTGGTCTTTCTGATGAGGAAATTGATTGGTTGTTTAATAATCTTGAGCAGTTAGATGATCCAGTGGCTAAGCAGTTGCAGTCTGTTATTAATGCTCGCAAGTATCGTGATGCTATTCGTTCCCGGTACGGTGTTGATGTTCGCTTGACGAACCCTGATGGTTTTGATGTTCTTGATGTTAATGCCCATCGTGAAGTTGATAACAGAACTGTTGATGGACAGGATGCAGAAACATTCTTATATGACAAGATAAAGCAAGAGATACGTCGTAATGCTCCTGAATTTGCCCGCAAAGTTAAGGCACAAAGGTCACCTGATCAACCGGTGAGTGGTCTGCGAAGTGGTGTTGTGGCATCACGTACGCCAAAACGTAATCGTCTTTCTTCGCAACCTAATAGTTCTGGTGGTTTTGCTTCTGGTATTGGGAGGCTTGGCGATAGGTCAATTGATTTCTCAACAATTGATCAGTATAAAATTGATGAATTTGCAAATCCGTATCATGGTCCGTCTGTCGGTCTATTGCAAGATAATCTCCTTACGTTAAGAAGAATTCTTGCTAATCACAAAGATATTGATAATGTAATTGAAAAAAATCAATATGGTGAAATAGAAAACTTGAGCATTCTTGTTCCAGATAGCGTACCAGAAGGTATGAGTCGTGAAGACTTCTGGCATTCAATAGTTTCTGAA
>Ga0070749_10001839_pt1 | contig 14316 bp, 20 predicted proteins | sample VirMetDEL_Nov_18_FD_75180 | JGI IMG/M metagenome (GOLD analysis project Ga0070749, IMG submission 75180) | Aqueous microbial communities from the Delaware River and Bay under freshwater to marine salinity gradient to study organic matter... | ecosystem: Environmental > Aquatic > Marine >...
CTGAAGGACGCCGACCTCTCAACCTTCCTGCACGAAACCGGGCATGCCTTCCTCGAAATGCAGCTCGACATGGCCGGACGACTGTCCGCTATTGACGAACTGTCACCCGGCGAGCGCGAAATAGTTGCCGACGCCGAGGCGCTGATGCGCTGGTTTGGTCTGCGCGACCTGGCGGAATGGCAAGGCCTCGACTTTGAAGAGCGCCGCCACCATCACGAGAAGTTCGCCCGCGGTTTTGAAGCCTACCTCTTCGAGGGCCGGGCGCCGAGCATTGAGCTTTCCGGCCTGTTCCAGCGATTCCGGGCGTGGCTGGTGAATGTCTATCGCGACATCAAGGCGCTGAACGTCGAGCTGTCCGACGAGGTGCGCGGCGTCATGGACCGCATGATCGCCACCGGCGAGCAGATCCAGCTTGCCGAGCAGGGCCGGTCGATGATGCCGCTGTTTGCCTCCCCCGACCAAGGCGGCATGACGCTGGAAGAGTTCGCCGCCTATCAGGCGTTGGGCATTCAGGCCACGGCAGACGCCATCGAGGATCTGCAGGCTCGCGGATTGCGCGATCTGCAATGGGTGCGCAATGCCCGAAGCCGGGAAATGTCGCGTCTGCAGAAAGAGGCCGACACCCAGCGCGCGCAGATCCGCATGGAAGTGCGCCGCGAGGTCATGAGCCAGCCGGTGTATCGGGCGTGGCAGTTCCTCACCGGAAAGATCAGCGAGAGCGACAAGATCACGCTGCCGGAGCGCATCCAGTCCGACCCGGACATCGTTGATCCTGGTCTTGACTCCCTGTTCGTGGCGATTGCCAAGCTGGGCGGCATCGAGCGGGCCAGCGCCGCGGGCCTGTGGGGCATCAAGCCAGAGGACAGGCCGCAGTCCGGCCTCTTCGGCAAGCCCGTGCTGAGAGTGGAGGGGAAGGGCCTAACCGTTGATCGCATGGCCGAAAAGCTGGCCGAGCTCGGTTATCTGGAGCACGACGAGAACGGTAACGATGCGCTGCGCGCCTTCGAGGAATCCTTCCGGACAGAGCTCGGCGGCTCCCCGGTCTATTCCAACCAGGCCGATTACGACCTGCTGCGCGCAAACGATGTTCGGCCTGGTGATCAAGTCGCTAACCCCGAAGCGCTCGCTTCCGGTCGGCTGGATACCGCTGGGCTATCGGACATCGCCCCGCCGCCGGAGGTAGTCGCCGCACTCAAGGCCCGGCGCATGACCGCGGCAAACGGCCTTCACCCCGACATCGTGGCTGACATCTTCGGTTTCACCTCTGGCGACGAGCTTGTGCGCACCCTGGCCGCTGCCAGCCCACCCAAGGAAGCCATCGAGGCGCTCACCGACCAGCGCATGCTTGAACGCTTCGGCGAGCTGGCCACGCCGGAAGCCATCGAGCGCGCAGCCGACGCGGCAATCCACAACGCCGCCCGAGGCCGGATGCTGGCGACCGAAGCCAATGCCTTGGCGAAGGCAACGGGGCAGCGCAAGATCCTGATTGAAGCCGCCCGGGAGTTTGCCGCGACGATGGTCGCCCGTCTCAAAGTGCGCGACATTCGGCCTAGCCAGTACGCCAATGCGGAGGCCAAGGCCGCGCGATCTGCTCAGAAGGCCAGCCAGTCGGGTGACCTTAAGACAGCCGCAGCCGAGAAACGCAACGAGCTGGTGAATCACTACGCCACCCGGGCGGCCTACGACGCCCAGGCCGAAGTGCGCGCAATCCTGAGCAACTTTGCCGCGTTCGCCAATCGACCCGACAAGCGGCTTGGCAAAGCCTACGATCTCGACATTGCCAACGCGGCCCGGGCCATCCTGGGCGAGTACGGGATTGCCGAGAAGCGCGCGAAGAAGGCTGGCGAGTACCTGAAGGCTGTCGAATCCTACGACCCCGAGCTTTACGGCGTGCTAAAGGCCAGCCTGGACGCAGCCGAGGCCAACGCCAAACCGGTGCAGGAAATGACCGTCGAAGAGGTGCGCGGCCTGCGCGACGAGATCGACGCCATGCTGCATCTGGCCCGGCGCTCCAGGCAGATGGAGATCGACGGCGATCTGATGGACCGCGAGGACGTGGAGAACGCACTGTTCGCCCGACTCGAAAAAATCGGCATCCCTGACACCATCCCCGGCGAAGGGCAGGCTGTGACGCCTGCCGAGGCGCGTCGGGCAAAGCTGCGCACCTTCATCGCGTCGGCGCGCCGCGTCGAAAGCTGGGTCAGCGCGATGGATGGGGCCGGGGGGGTGGGGCCGTTTCGGCGATTTGTGTTCAGCCGCATCAAGGACGCGGCCGACACCTACCGGGCAGACAAGGCGCAATACCTGCGCCGATTCCGCGACCTGTTCGACGGCATCGCGCCGACGCTCAAGCCTCAGTTGATCGCAGCGCCAGAGCTGGGTTACACCTTCGGCAAGGATTCGGGCGGTTCGGCGATGAACGAGATCCTTCACGCCCTGCTGCACACCGGCAACAGCAGCAACAAGCGCAAGCTGCTGCTGGGCCGCAAGTGGGCTGCAGAGAGCGAGTCGGGGATGCTTGATACTGGTCGGTGGGATGCTTTCGTTCGGCGCATGATCGCCGAAGGCAAGATCACCAAGGCCCACATGGATTTCGTGCAAGGTGTGTGGGACTTGCTGGAGGAAACCAAGGCCGGCGCCCAGCGCACGCACCGGGACGTTTTCGGGCGTTACTTCGACGAGGTGACCGCCGAGCCGGTGAAAACGCCGTGGGGCGAGTACCGCGGCGGCTACGTGCCGGCGATGGCTGACGCCCGGGTAGTGCAGGACGCCAATCTCCGCGCGCTGGCCGAAGAGGACAACGCCGCGATGGCCTACGCCTTCCCGACCACGCCAAAAGGTTTCACGAAGGCGCGCGTCGAGTACAACCGGCCTCTGACGCTGGACCTGCGCACGCTGGCCCAGCACATCGACAAGGTGCTGCTGTTCACCCACATGGAGATGCCCGTGCGCGACGTGCAGCGCGTCCTGTCGAGGCGGGTCGGCCAAGCCCTGGGCCGCGTTGAGCCTGAAGCGATCCCAGCCATGATCCAGCCGTGGCTGGCCCGCGCAGCGCGGCAGCAGGTCGAAACGCCTATCGCTGGGTCGGCTGGGCTCATGCGCTTCTTCACTGTGATGCGCGCCCGGGCCGGTGCGGCGGCCATGTTTGCCAACGTGAGCAACGCGGCCCAGCAGATCACCGGCTTTGCGCTTGCGGCCGTCAAGGTGCGGCCCGGCCTGATGCTTTCAGCCGCTGCCGACTACCTGCGCGCGCCGCGCGACATGGCTCGCACCGTGGCCGAGTTGTCGCCCTACATGGCCAGCCGGATGGATAACGAGGTGGCGGTGATGAACGGCGAGATCAACGACATCCTTCTGAATCCGTCTCTGCTGGAGCAGGGCCAGAACTGGACGATGCGTCACGCCTATTTTCTGCAGTCGGCGGTCGATAACGTGATGGGGCCGATCATCTGGACCGCTGCTTACAATCAGGCGCTTGAGGCCGGCGAGACCGAGCGCGACGCCGTGCGCCTGGCTGACTCTGCGATCCGCGAGACTCAGGGCAGCAGCCTGCCCGAGGACATCAGCCGGATTGAGGGCGGAAACGCCTTCGTGCGCCTCTTCACGCAGTTCGCCGGCTATTTCAACATGCAGGCCAACCTGCTGGGCAGCGCGTTTGTGCAGATCGCCCGGGATGGCGGATTGCGCCAGAATGCCGGCCGAGGGCTGTTCGTGCTGGGGCTGGGATTCCTGGCGCCGGCCGTCGTCGCCGAGGCCATTGCGCAGCTGTTCCGCGGCGGCCCGGATGACGCCGACAAGGACGGCGAATACCTTGACGACTGGATTGCGGCGCTGTTCGGGTGGGCACCGCTGCGCAACGTAACGGCGATGGTGCCGGTTGTCGGGCAAGGCGTCAGCGCGCTGGTGAACGCGGCGAACAGCAAGCCTTACGACGACCGGCTCGCGACATCCCCTGCCGTGTCCATGCTTGAGAGCGCAGCCCGGGCGCCGGTGTCTGCCTACAAAGCCACGGTTGAAGACGGGAGCAGCCAGAAGGCGGTGCGCGACGTGGCAACCCTCATCAGCATGACGGTGGGCCTTCCCGCAAACCTGGCGGCGCGGCCGATTGGCTACGCGACCGGCGTTGCGGAAGGTCGGATTTCGCCCACCGGACCTATTGACGCGGCGCGCGGCGCGATCACTGGCGCAGCCAGTCCGGAGAGCAAGCGCTAGGTGCGCGTGGGATTGGCCCCGGTGGGTAGCCTTTGGGCATCCCACCGGAGCGCCAATCATGACCATCTCCAGCACCAACCGTAAGGCCGGCCCCTATTCTGGCAACGGTTCATCTACCGTTTTCCCGTTCTCGTTCAAGATTTTTTCAGCCTCGGACCTGTACGTTACCCGCACCAGTTCGGAAGGTGCGGTCGTGGTGCTGGATCTCGGCACCGACTTCACGGCCGCCCTGAATGCCAACCAGGACGACAACCCTGGTGGCACCGTTACCCTGTCGGCCGCCCTGGATTCCGGCTACAGCCTGACCGTCACCAGCGACATCCAACCGCTGCAGCCGGTCGAGCTCACGAACCAGGGTGGCTTTTACCCCAGGGTTATCAATGATGCGCTTGACCGGCTGACCATCCTTGTCCAGCAGCTCATCACATCGGGGATTTCGAGCGGCAATATCGGCGCCGAGATCTCTGGCCAGATCGAAGCGCTGAGCCTGGACATTGCTGCAATCAATACCGAGCTCAACAGCGTCGGCCACTTCAATGATGAAAACGTCTGGAACCGCTGGCAGTACCTGATCAACAACAACCTGACGCCGACCGGGAACCCGTCCTTGATGTACGGCTGGGTAGCGGCGCTTACTCGCACTTCCGGGGCCAAGCAGGTGGTGCCCGGGTACTTCGTTGGCGAGGCCTCGGGAGGCACCGGAACGATCTGGGGGATCGCGACCGAAGCCTGGACCGGCACCCGGTCTGCGGTGGCTACGTCGTCTTGTGTCCTGGTGGGCGCGGAGTTCTCCTGCGTTTCGCAATACAGCAACCAGTCTGACGCGGTTATCGGCGTCGATGTGGTGTTCAAGAACCGGCCGGATTCCCTTCTGACCGGAGCCGTTCGCGGCGGCCTTGGGTCGAACCGGTATAACCTCAACTCTTACGCCTACTGGATCACCAGCCAGCCGCGATCCACGGCTGGCGAGTATTGCGGATGGACGCGCGGCATCATGTTCGACACGAACAGCCTTGACCGCGACATTAACGGTAAGGCCGTCGCCATCGACATGGCGAACGTCAATACCGCTCGCGCTGACCTGCTCAAGTTTCCGGATGGCACCTATCTCAACTCCGGTGGCTCGCTTGCCTGGACGAGCGTTCCATCCTTCGGCGCGGGCTTCTCGCTGTTCGGCGCGGGGACTCCGGTAGCCTACCGCAAAGACCCGCACAACATCATCAGGCTGCGCGGCGCGCTTGGCACAAGCGGGGCGACCAACGCCGGCACCGCATTCACGCTCCCGGTCGGGTATCGACCTACGCAAACCTCACTCTTTCCTGGATACGGCGCCAGCTTTATCCAGATTGAGCCGGATGGAACGGTTCATCCGTCCTGGGGAACTGACCCGGGTCTTATCACGCTTGATGGCATTACCTTTTCGACGGTGTAACCATGGACCGCAGGCTATTTCAGGAGGCGTCCGCGAGATGGGAGGGTGACGAACGTCGCCGTAATCAAGATGTGCTGTTTGAGTTGATCCAGCAGCAAAACGCAAAGCTCGACAACCTGGCCGATTTTGTGCGAACGAGCGCAACCGAACAAGCGCAGCGCCTGGATTCTCTCGCGTCCGGCTTCCCGGCCGGCGACCCGGCCGGCCACCGCCGTTACCACGAAGCCGAAATCAAGCGCATCGAAGCCCGCGCAGAATTCTGGTCGAAGCTGAGGCTGTCCGTCACCCAGTGGGGGCTTCTGGGCTTTCTCGGCTGGGTGCTGGTTTCGCTGTGGCACGAGTTTCTGAAAGGTCCCAAATGATGGCCGACTTCGAGCCTGCATTTCAGCGCACCCTGAAGGCCGAGGGCGGCTTTCGGCTGACCAACATCAAGGGCGACCGCGGCGGCCAGACATACGCCGGCATCGCCCGAAAGATGCACCCGCGATGGCCCGGGTGGGAATGGATTGATCGCGACGAAACGCCGCCTACCGACCTTGTGCGCGACTTCTACCGCTCAGAATTCTGGGCGCCGCTGCAGTGCTCTCGCATGGCGCAGGAGATAGCAGAGGACATCTACGATTTTGCCGTCAATGCCGGCCCGCGAGTATCGGCAAAGTTGGCCCAGGCCGTGGCCGGCGTCGCCCCGGACGGCGCCATCGGCCCCAAAACAATTGAGGCCCTGGAGAGCATCGACCCGGCAGCCTTCCGGCCGTTGTTCGCCCTGGCCAAGATCGCCCGATACCGCGACATCGTGACCCGCGACCGCACCCAGGGCAGGTTTCTACTGGGCTGGATCAACCGCACCCTCGGAGCCCTGCAATGAACCTTCTTGGATTGGACGCCATCGGCGGCATCGTCAAGACCGTGGGCGACATTGCCGGCGACCTGATCACGACCGACAAGGAGCGCATGCAGCTCGAGCTCGAAAGCTACCGGGCCGAGTCGGAGCGCATGGCTGGGCAGGTCGATGTGAACAAGATCGAGGCCGGCAGCGCGTCGCTGTTCGTCGCAGGCTGGAGGCCGGCCGTGGGCTGGGTAGGCGTGGCTGCCATGGCCTATCAGTTTTTGGCGTACCCGTTCCTGCAGTGGGGCTGGGCGGCTTTGCAAGCGTCTGGATTTGTCCAAGCTGAAATGATGCCTCCGCCTCCGCTGGACACTGACGCCCTGTGGGTGATCCTGTCGGGCATCCTTGGTCTTGGCGTCTATCGAACCGCGGAGAAGGTCAAGGGGGTGACGCGATGAACGCCTGGGCCTGGTGGTGGCAGCAATACGCCAAGGGCGCAATCGACGCCTACGCGGCGCGGATCGGGTGCCGGCTCAGGACGCCGGCGTTGGCCTTGCGCGTCTCGATGTACTGATAGACGTGCTGCGGCTCAAGATCCTCGATGGGGTTTTCTCCGATGGCTGCTTCGACGGCGGATTGCAGGACGACGAGCGTCCCGTCTGCGCGCATGCCGTAGCGCACCCCGAGGGCGTCGAGCGATCGCCGTTGGGCGGAGGCTCGCTGCTTGCCGGTCAGGGCGAGTAGTTCGGCGGTCGTGAGAATCATATTCGATCTTCTGGGCGGGTGGTCTTGCTGCTAGAACGGCGGGTTTTCCGGCTGCGGGCTCGACAATTGGATGCTCATTCGCCCTCCTTTGTCAGTGCAGCCCGCACAAGGTCAACCTGAGTCCGGAGTTCGACCAGCTCGAACACTTGCTCGCGATAGACCTCCATGCTGCGGTCAAGTTGTTCGCGCAGCCGGGTGTTTTCGGCTTCGAGCCGGGCGAGGCGGGCGCGCTCTTTTGCGGTCATCGGTCAGTCTCCTTCGGGTCGGGGGTTGTCCGCACACTGACAGCGCTGAATTTGCACCTCCCAGGTGCCGTCGAATCGTGGCTCTACAGTGCATCCTCCATGCAGCCATTTTCCAAGCACACGGCCTGCATCGGCGTTGTCGGTACGCGTCAGATCCATCGCGCCAACTGTCACTCCGCACTGGCAGATAGCGACGAAGCCCGTTGGTTTTCTCTTTGCCATCGCTCAGCCCTCTTCAATCGGGTATCCGGGGCAGCCTCCGCCCTGGTAGTCGAAGCCCTTGCATCCCTTCTGCTCGCAGGGATTGCCGCATTTTGCAGAGCAGGGAATGACCTTGTGGCCTTTGGCCTTTTCGGTCGTCAGGTAGGCAAGCGCTGCCTCCGGCTCCATGGGCGTGCCGTCATCTTTTTGGAACACGTCATAGTCATCGGGGTACTTGTTCTGCCGGATGAAGCCGTCAATGCTCAAGCAAATGTGATATCGGGTCGCGCTCATGCTCAATCTCCCTTGGGCCGGGGGTTGTCTTGCGTGGTCAGCGCCTCGCAGTCCGGGTGGTCGCAAGGACCGGGGGAGTGGTCACCGCAGGCGCTGCGGTCGCACGCGGGCTCAATCGGGGCGCCGTTGTCGTGCCACCGCTTTACTCCATCGCGCCCCATAAACCAGCGACGCATTGCGCCGGTGGTCAGGTCCTTCGTAAAGCCGAAACCTCCAGTGATTGCCATTGCTCAGCTTCCCCCTGTCTGGCGCCGTGCCTGAGCCCGCTCTGCGATCCGATCTCGGCGGCGGCGCAAACGATGGCGCGGCGGGTTGCCGCCAATTTATCACCGTCTTTGACGCTCTCCTGAATCCAGGTTTCGCCGAAGTCGTCCAGAACCCCCTCAGGCACTGAAGCCACCGCAAAGTCTCCGTCGTCGCCTTCGGGAGGGAAGATGGCCAGCTTCAGCTTCACCGCCAGCCGCAGCGCGTCGCCGTCATCCTCCAGCGGGTTCCACACAAATTCCTGGTCAATGCCGTTATGGTCTTGGTTTTCGGCATGCGTGTATCCGATAGCCTGCTCTTCCTCAAGCCACCTCACTGAACACACGTCGTCTATCTCTTCGCCCCAAAATGCCTTCGCCGCCAGCTCCAGCAGTTCGCGATCCGTGCTCATACCGGCGTCCCCATGTCGTCGTGTGGCCAGTTGGCGGTGGCGGGCTTGGTGGTGCGCGGGACGAAGATCACATTCATTCCGTCTTTACGTTCCCAAGGCATGCACTTGCTTTCAAATACGCATCCGCCGCAACTAGCCACGAATGGCGTAAAAGCCGCCTCAAACCCCTCCGGCGCTTCGTTCGGATTGACGGGCATCACTCGTTCCCCTCTCGGATCTTATCGGCGGCAACAACGCATCCGTGGCCTGCGTACTCGACACTGCTGGAGTCGCCCATTGCGGCACAGATAGTCGCCGCCCGCTCCGTAGCCAGTTGCCATGCCTCCCACAAGGCCCTGGTTTCCCATTCACGGTAGTTTGCAGCACGAGAGATGCTGAAGCCTTCCCTCTCCGCCCACCGCTCAAACGCTTCACGGCTGTTCATCGCTCGCCCTCCCGCGCTGCGAGCATGGAGTCGGCCATCTCATAGGCGTCCTTTGCCCACCCACCGGGACGGAAAGATCCAGCAAATTCGGCCGATACCATTGCCTGCATCGCCTTCGCCGCGAAGTAGTCGCGCAGCGTCATGCCTTGATACGGGAGCCTGTACTCCCCGTGCTTGTCAGTGCCGACCGTTTCGCACGGAAACGCCGGCCCGCCACCTTCAATCTTGCTCATCACGCAGCCTCCCGCATCTCGCCCACGACGCCACCTTCGATCCACACCGGCGTGATCGTCTCCGGCAGGCCGGCCGGCAGGGCTTTCATGGTCCCGAATACCAGAGCGGTATCCAGCAGTCCCTCCGCAGCCATCGCGTCCAGCCAGTAGATCAAGTCCTCACGGCCCTTGGCGTCCAGCACGTCGAACCGATCCAGCAACAGGATGCGCAGGCCGGACAGATCCGAGATCGCTGCGGCAATCAGTGATTCCGTGCGCCACTTCTCGGACTCGGACAGCAGGGCATACGGCCGGCCTCCGGCCAGGATGTCCATGTCACGGGTGATCGTGACGTCAGCCCATTCGGCAAGGCTGGAGAAATCCGTAAGGCGCTCGTTGATCGGGTCAAGCGCGCTGGACAGCATCTCGGCAGGGATGCCGTCGGGGGCGAGGGCGTCGGCAATGGCCAGCCAAGCCATCACGTCGGCGTGCGCGGCGGCGGCCTTCTGGGTGCTCTCGTCGGCGAGCTGGGCCTTCCGGTTGGCTTCGAACATCTGGGCCAGGGTGGCGGCGCGAGCTTTTCTGTCTGCTTGGTGGCCGGCTAGCACCTGCTCAAGGCGCTCCGTTGCCGGCGGCGGGATGCTCAGACGGTCCTCCAGATCCTTGATTTCGGCGGCGGCCCGCTCTGCGTCGGCGATGTCTCGCTGATCGTTGGCGACGCTGCGGGTGTAGAGATTCACCGCGTCCTGCCACTGCTTGCGCTTCGTCTCAATGTCGGGGTCAAGCGGGCCGGCCTCGGGAAGCTCGTACTTCGCCAGTTCTCCGCCGACGATCTGCAAGGCGACGCCGCAGCACGGGCAGCCGTAGAGGTGCGGCGCGGGCTTGCTGCTGCCCGGCTCAGGCAGAGTGGCGAGCTTGCCGGTCCAGTCATCAAGTTCGGCCTGGTCGCGGGCGAGCTTGTCGCGCATGGCCGGCAGGCGGGCTGCCTTCCCCTTCAGCCCGTCAATCTGCCGGGTTGCCTCGGCGTGCTGGCGGGAGGCCGCGCGGGCTTCGCCAATCTTCTGGTTGGCCTCGGCGATGGCTGCGTCCGATTCCGCTACAACAGCTTCGGCGGACTTGATCATGTCTTTGCTGTACGTCTCGGCGGGCGTTGCGGCCTTCCAGCCTGCAGCCTTGTCCTTGCCCCATGTCTCGCCGCCGGTGATGGTCTTCCAAGACGCCTTCGCATCCCGGGCCTTGGCCTGGGCTTCCTTGGCCGCAGCATCGAAGCCGGCGCGCAGCAGGGGGCGTACCTGCTCAATCTTGGCTGCCGCGCAGCCCCGGGCCTTCAGTGCATCCACCACGGCCGGGCCGTCAGGGCTGAGGCTGAAGAGGCCGAACAAGAAGCCGCGGCGCTCGTTGGCGTCGAGGCGGGCAAACCGGGCCGGGTCCAAAACGAAGGGCAGGGCGCCGTGGTCGAAGTGCATGCCCTTGCCGCTGGGCAGCACAATGGAGAATTCCCCTTCGCTGGTTGCCACCGTGGCATAGCTCGAGCTGGCGCCGTCGCTCATCAGGGCCTTGAAGTCCTTCTTCAGGGCGACCCGGGCAGCGTCGCCGCCCAGGGCGTGGCGGATGGCTTCCTGCAGGCTGGACTTTCCGGCGCCGTTCTTGCCGGCGAAGAGGACAGCCGGGGTGGTGATAGCCAGATCCACGGCGCTGGCGCCAAGGTAGTTCTGGGCGGTGATGTGGGTGAGTTTCATGATTGCGCTCGCTTGTTTTTGATGGTGCGGTGTCCGCCCGGGGCAAATCCAGGGCGGCAATCGGCGGTTAATCCAGATTCATCTGTCCGCGCGGGCGACGGCCGGCCGGGGCCGCCTGGCGCTGCTCGGGCTGGCCGCCGGCTTCGGCGCGCTCGCGAGCTTCGATCTCGGCCAGCTCATCAGCGGAGGGCGTCCATTCGGCATCCACCGGTGGTGGCTCGTCGCGGCGCGCCTGCTGCTGGCGCACCGGCTCGGGCTCGGCCTGGCGGGTCTGCTGAGGGATGTGCTCGGGCTCGGGCTGACGCTCGATCTGTGTGGTGCTGCTCTGCGGGTCAGCCTGAGTCGGGCGAAGGGATTCCACCGATTTGGCCGCGGGGGAGTAGGACCCATCCTCTTGAACTTCCAGGGTCACCAGTTCCTGCGATTCTTCAACGCTGGTCAGGCCCATCAGAAGTTCGGGCGCGTAGAGCTTCCCGAAGAAGGAAGCGGTGCGGTAGCGCAGCATGACCTCGTCCATCGTCTGCCACTTGCTGCCGTTCTTTCCGTACCAGCCTTCCATCACGGCCATTTCGATGGTCACTGCCGGCGAGTCGATGCGCGCGCCGGTTTCCTTCTCGATTGCCCAGGCAACGCATTTCTTGTCGCGGATCTTGAAGGGCACCTTGCGTTCGACGCGGTTGCGCTTCCCGTTCGGGCCTTCCTCCCATACGAAAGTGACGCATTCGACCGTCTTGTCGCCGAGCTCGGTGATTTCAAAGCGGAGGGGCGAGAAGCGACCGCAACCGTTGATCGCTGCGATGATCCACTGGGAGGACCAGGACGGGCGCCCTTCGACGATGTACAGGTTCTGCATCACCATCAGGGGATCAGCCCCCATACGCTGGGCCATGTTGAGGGCCACCACGGAATTCGCCAGGGCGTTCGGGTTCTCGCGAACGTCGGTCACATTGCCGTAGCGGTCCGTCTTCTCGATGGTTGCCCGATAGGCCGCCGGCACGAGCGTGCTGCTCGAAAGCAACTTCGCGGCACGCTGCATGAGTTCGAACGACTGAAGGGAGCCGAACCCCGGCGAGATGACAGGCATCGCTGCCTCACGGGGGCCAGCCGATCGAGCCTGGAGGGCGGTGATGTCGGTGGTAGGTGCGTTCATGGAAAGCTCCATTGGTTACTCGTGGTAGGGGCAACTGGCCCAGCGGGCGCAGTACTTCTCGCTGCAAACGAAGGTCTGAGGGTTCGGCGGGAAAAGGCCGGAACGGAACATCTCGGCGGCGTACTGAAGGAGTCCGGGGTATTCGTCGGTCCCGACCATCAACGCCTTTGCGCTCTTGATCACGCCGCCGGCCGCCACCTCCGGAAATCCGGAGGTCTTGAGGCCGATGATTTCTCCGTCATCGGTGATGGGTAGGCCGGTGGTGTGCTCGTACAGCAACTCATAGGTGCCGATCTGCGCCCGGTGCCCCTTGACCTTGGCCACGCCTTTCTCCACGGCCCGGCTTCCTGACTTCAGATCCTTGATGCCGCGCAGGCCATCCCAGGAGTTCAGGCGGGAGCGATCGAGCGTGCCGGTCAAACGGATGACGATTCCGCCACCGCAGTCGATATCGAACGGCTTGGTTTCGAGCTCCACCGCTTCGTAGTGCATCGTCGGGGCGATCTCGGCGCAGTACCGAGCGTGGAGGGTCAGCCCGATCCGCTCCGCATCCTTGAGCGTCAGATCGTCTTGACTCATGTCCACATCGCGCTTCGGGTTGCGTAGGGTGTCCACCAGCACCTCGGCCACGTCATCCGGGCGCACGTCCTCGCCGGCCATGTACGCCAGATCAAATGCGGCCGTGCTGGCATGGATGGCGGTGCCAAGCTGAGCGCGCAGCCCGGACGCCTTTTTCAGGCCCAGGATGTGGGTTCCCTCCCAGGCGTAGGCACAGTCGAAGAGGCGGCCCCAGGACGATGCGCGGACCTTGAACACCGATTGCTGGGGATTCATCGCGTGAGGCCTCCCTGATTGATCTCGTGCCCCCAGATCTCGACATGGGCGTCTTGCCGGGCGCTGTAGAACTCGGCGATGCACTCCCAGCCGGCGCGCTCCAGCACGCGCTTCTGAGCTTGGTTGTCGGCGAGGACCGTGCAGATCGCGTAGTCGTAGGCCAGGCCCTTTAGGATCTCCGCCTGTGCCTTCTTGCCTTGGTGGGCGATCCCCTTGCCGCGGCTCGCCGGCGCCACGAAGAAGCCGTGGCAGATGGCTACCTGCGGCTGGGAGGGCAGGGAGTCGATCTCGAAGGCCGTGTGGCCGACGGCGTAGCGCGTCATGACTGGATCGCCTCGAGGGACTGCATGATTTCCAAGGCCCGGGCACGGGCCTGACGGGCGCGCGCCATGTTCCCGGCGGTCATCGCCGTGAAATAGGTGTCCATCCAGTCCTTGGCTTCCTGTACGGCCTCGGCGATGTCGTTGTCGCTGGGCTGATCGTCCTGGGACATCTCATCGAGCAGCGCCAGGCTGGACAAGGCGGCAGAGGAGAAGGTGGCGGCGTCGCCCGGGCCGGGGAGGTCGCGGGCGTTCATTGCTGATCTCCGATAGCCTTGGAGATGGCGGCGCGGGCTTCCTCCATGGATACATTCCATGCGTCAGCCGTATCCACGCGAGCGTCATGAAGACTCAGTAACGTTTCAAGCGCCTTCAGCAAATCCGGCGCGGCGGCGATCAGGCTGGCGTTGGCCTTGTCTTCATCAAAAGAGCTTCCGCGCTGGAGGACGTGGCACACCAAGCGTAATCCGGTGGGGTTCATCTGCTTTCCGGTCGCATAGGACCGGGCAATCATTGGACCAGAACCGTTCTGGGGGACTTCAATCCACGGCCCCGGCGTGTGCTTGACATCCATCACAGCCACCCCGCAATGCCGCACGCCACCACAAAGACAATCGCCAGATCGGCGAAGACCACGGCCCGTATCAGCACGTGATCCGGGATTTCGTTGCGCCGCTGGTTGAACCGGCGCCGAGCCAGGGAGATTTGATGGTTCATGACGTAATCCTCAGAAGGTTGATGGTGGTTGTTGGCCCGCTCGGTTGCAGCCTCTCGGGAAGCCGCGCGCGAGTGAGGCCGCCGTAGCGACCAGGGGTGTTTGTCAACCGTAGCCGGAGCCGTAGCCGGAGCCGGAGCCGTAGCCGTCGCCGGAGCCGTCGCCGGAGCCGTCGCCGGAGCCGTCGCCGGAGCCGTAGCCGTCGCCGGAGCCGTCGCCGTAGCCGTGGCCGGAGCCGTGGCCGGAGCCGGAGCCGTGGCCACTCACGGCGTCCACTCGGTAAACCCGAGAA
>Ga0070749_10001841_pt1 | contig 14308 bp, 22 predicted proteins | sample VirMetDEL_Nov_18_FD_75180 | JGI IMG/M metagenome (GOLD analysis project Ga0070749, IMG submission 75180) | Aqueous microbial communities from the Delaware River and Bay under freshwater to marine salinity gradient to study organic matter... | ecosystem: Environmental > Aquatic > Marine >...
GTATATTAAAGGGTGTGTTTACTTTAGATTTTGAGGCTATAAAAAGTTCATTTTCTGAGGGCTTCACAAATATTAAGGCTACAATAATAGACTTCGGTAAAAATGTAGCAACAAATTATACGGAGGCTTTCGAGGCAACGGTAGAACAAAGGAAACCTATTGAGAAAATCAGTAAAGAAACCCTATTCAAACCCGCTGAAAAAGTAGGCGAGCAAGCAGGTAAGGCAGCGGGTGAGGGTTTCATTAAAGGCATAAGGACAACAACAGCCGACCAAGCGAAAGCAGATGAAACAGCTAAAAAGGCCAATGAAGTAGCACAAAAGGCATTTAAAAAGTTTTTTGAGCCTACTAAAGATTTAAAAATACAAGTAGACCCTAACGAAATAATTGAAGTTGTTGAGCCATTAGCAGAAGCCGCAAGCCCATTTGAGCAATTATTCGGATTAGGAGAACAAGAACAAACGCAATTATTAGAATCTGCCAAAGATTTTGCACTACAAATAAGTGATAGTGTTAATCAAATAGTATTTGCTAACCGACAAAAGCGATTAGATGAAGAAACAAACGCCCAATTATCAGAATTAGAAAAGAGAAAAGCCGCAGAATTAGACAACGCCAATCTAACGGATGAAGAAAAACTAGCTATTGAGGAAAAATTTAATAAGCAAAAAGAACAAATAGAACTAGAAGCAGCAAAGAAAACAAGACGATTACAAGCACAACAGGCGGTTATCTCTGCGTTTTTAGGTGCTGGCAGAGCTTTGGCAGCGCCCCCAGGCTTTCCTTTTACAATACCTCAGGCAGCATTAGCACTAGGCCAAGGTTTAGCCAACGCGGCGGCAATCAGGGCGACCCCATTAGCTTTAGGGGGTGACTTTGTTACAGATGGCCCTGAACTACTTTTGGTCGGTGATAACCCAGGAGGTAAAGAAAGGGTTCAAGTAACGCCTTTAAGCAGTCCAAATGTAAATGGCCCACAAGTAAATCAGAACTTTGTAAACAATCAAGCAGGCGGTTTTGATAGCAATGAAATAGCAAGGGCGGTAATTAAAAGTATTACAAGTATTCCTGTTGTTGTTAGCGAAGGAGATATAACAAGCACACAAAAAAGAGTAAATGTAATTGAAAATGAAAGCGGATTTTAAAAATATGAAGAAATTAATAACCTTGGTTTTAATAGCAATAACCTTAAATAGTTATTCGCAAAATGTAAACGGTGTAAAAATCAAAGACTTAGATATTAACTACTGTAAAATAATAGGGTATAATAAATCTTTACTTGGTCAAAAGATAGTAGTAACTATTGATTACGGTCAAAAATATAGTTGGATGAAGCCCCAAATTATTAAAGACGATAACGGCAAGGCTTTAGTTTTTAACTCTATGATTGAAGCACTAAACTACATGGATAAAAACGGTTGGGAATACGTAAACAACTTTGTAGTAACAATAGGACAATCCAATATTTATAACTATTTATTAAGGAAAAAATGAAGGTAATATTTGAAAAGGCAACAGGTAAACTAAAGAATGAAAGGCTAGAAATATGTAGCCAATGTCCAGAGGTAAGGCCTAAATTTAGTTTATTCGGTATAACACTATTCAACCGTAAACAATGCGGAGTATGTAAGTGTGATATTAAATTAAAGACAAGCTTAAAACTAGAACAATGTCCCAAAGGAAAATGGTAATTGATTACCAAGAAGAAATAAAAGAGCATTTAGCCGCTATTAAAAAAAGCGGTACATATAACGTAGACCAAAACGCTATTTATAGGCTCGCGGTAATATTTGAAGAGTTGACAGGCGATAAGGTTTGCCTATCCTGTAGTCGTTACCTTGCCAAGGTATATAAGTATTTCAAAAAACATGCAAAAAAATTTAATTGAACAATTAACAGGCGACCCCGAAAAGGACTTCCCCATTTTAAAACAAATTTGGTTAATCTGGAAAGCTGAGACAAACAAAGGAAAAGAATGTTTCAGTTGCACCGCAAACAAAGCTTTAGAATGGCTAACAAAGAAATTAAAAGAGAAGTAGTAGAAAGTTTTATTAAGAATTTTACCAAGGATTTACAAAAGAAATACGGGGAGAATACAAGTTTAGAAAATGTATTATATCATTTAGTTGATAGAGGTATAGCGCCTACGCAGAGAGTACGGGATTTTGCAATTGTTCACGACTTCCAAGAGCGCGACCAAACGATAAGCACTATTAACTGGACAATGCTAAATGAGGTTAAATACGACTTAGAAAGCCGCCAAATCCATAACGTAATAAAGCAATACACATCAAGATATTGCCGCTCGAAATATGTAAAAAATATTACATAGTTAAAACAATTTCATACACCTTAATATAGTAGTGTAGTATAATTACTACATGAATGAACTTTTTAAATCTAAATGGTCAACCATTACGGCAAAAGCTGAAAAAACGGTTGATATTGATATAGAGGGTATTATAGGTTTTGATTGGTGGGATGATGAAGAAACCATAACCAATTCTAAGGAAGCTATGAAAGCCGAATTAAAGGCAATATCTTCTATAAAAGCCACTCAAATAAATGTGAATATCAATTCTCCTGGTGGTGATGTAAACCACGGGTTTTCTATTCATGATTTATTAGCCTCACATCCAGCTAAAGTTACAACTAAAGTAAATGGGTTAACCGCAAGTGCCGCAACTGTAATTGCTCAAGCTGGTGATGTTCGTGAAATGTCAGACAACGCACTGTATTTAGTTCATAATTCAATGGGCAGTGTTTTTGGGAATAAGAATGATTTAAAATCTATGATTAACCTCTTAGATAAGGTTGATGATAGAATGGAAAATCTTTATTCTAAAAGAAGCGGCAAAGACCCTGAAACATTTAAAACTTTAATGGCAGCAGATGGAGGGCATGGAGAATGGATAACAGCAGAAGAGGCAAAAGAATACGGTTTAATTGATAATGTATTTCAACCCACCGCAATAGCTGCTAATATTGACTTTAACGCAAAACAAAGGGGCTACCCTGATTATAAGTATAAATTAACAAATTTAAAAAATTCAAAAATGGAAAATGAAAACACTCAAGTAGAAGAAAAAGTGGATTCTTTTTTGGATAAAGTTCTGGCAAAAATCAGCCCTAAAAAAGTTGAAAAAGTTGAACCCACCGAAGAAGAAATTCAAGCAATTGCAGACGCAGCCAACGCACAAGTTGAAGCGGCTAAAGCTGAAAAAGACGCAGAATTAAAAGCCTTACAAGCTCAAATGGAAGCCAAGGAAAAAGAGCTTGAAGAGATGAAAGCTAAAAACGCTAAGTACGAGGCTAAAGGAACTACGATTGAAGCGCCTACCGAAAAGATAGAAAATAAGAAAACAGAAGAGCCACAAGGATCAAGCATGTCAATGTGGGCAATTAAAAAAATCAAAAATAATTTATAATCATGGCAAATCAACTAACATCCAATATAACACACACGTACGCAGGGCGTGAGTTTGTGCAGAGCTTTTTTTATGAGCCTCAATTGGAAGGAAAAGACCTGTATAATGAATTTCAATTTTTCCCAAATGTAAAAGGTAAGATCAATATTTATCTACCTCAAGCATTGCAAAAGGTTTTAAGAGCCGATACAAGTTGCGGATTTAGCGCGGCTGGTACGACTACTATTGACGACAAAACATTAACTGTTTGCGATATTAAATTTAACCTAGAACAATGTGAGGACGCATTTAACGCTACTATTTTCGAAGAGTTTAGACGTTCGGGTACTGATATTAATGACTTGAGAGGAACCGTAATGGATACCATTATGCAAACTCAAATGTCTCGAATGATTAGAGAAGACAACCAAAAACTATTATGGTTTGGTGACGATGCAGATTCAGATAACTTTTATGGTATTTGTGACGGCTTTTGGAGACTATTAATCGATAGTTCTGGTTCTTTGGGTTACTCTTTAGACATGAGCGGTAATGCTTCAATTGAAAGTGGTGGCACAATGGCTAGTGATGGAGCTTTAGAAGCTTTCAGAGATATTTGGACTAATCAACCAGCTACATTGAGAAACGTTCCTTTAGCTGATAAAAGATTTTATGTAACGGCTACGGTTTTTGACAACTACTTAGAAACTTTAGAGGCTTTAGGTACTGATTCAGGATTGCAAACCTTGCAAGATGGTAGAAGCCAATTAAGGTTTAGAGGTGTACCAGTTATTTCTATGCCTGAGTGGGATGATGCTTTAGCAGATGCAGCAAACCCATTCCAAGCGGAAATTGGAAACAACGCTATTTTATACACTGTACCTAGCAACTTAGCTATAGGCGCAGACGTTAGCAGCGCAGAGGGTCAAATGATTTCTTGGTATGACATGAAAGATGAGTTGATTTACTCAAAAGGTAAATGGAAGCAAGGCGTACAATATGTACATGATGCGTGGACGGTAATCGCTATTTAATCACTTTTAAAACTTAGAAACTATGAGTATAACAGGAGGTTTGGACGTGGCTTGCGGTGATGAACGAAGACGGGGTGGTGTTAAAACGCTTTGGCTAACAGAGCGCGATAATATTACCGACTTCACCACAGGCAGCGACCACGAATACAGCGCCGTTACTCTAACCAGTACAGCCGTACAGTTCTATAAATTTGAATTTACAGACTTTACAGGCGGTTTTAGTTCAGAGGGCAACAGCGAAAACGGTTCAGACGTTCAAGAAGTATCGGGCGAATTTAAAATCCCAAAGATGGAAAAAGTAAAATCCAAGACACTTCAAGAATTGAAAACAACGTGTAAAGTGGTAGCTATCTACGAGGATTACAATAGTAAATTCTTTGTGGCTGGTTATGATGAAACATTAGAAGAGAAAGCCGCTTTATTAGTAACAATTAATGAGGCTGGCGGTACTGATCTACAAGACGAAAACGGTTATACTATTGTCTTGGAAGGTAAAGCCGCAGAACTACAAAGAGAGTTCACGGGAGACACTACAGACGCTACAAAATTTGAACAATAATAAATAGGGGGGTTAACCGCCCCCCTTTTTTTCATATGGCAAAGAAGAAAAAAAAATTTAAAATATTGGCGAGTGCTGCAACCGTAGGTAAAGCGCCAAATGAAACAGATAGACCCGACCAGATAAATACTGATTGGGTTTTGTATTATCCAGAGTCTAAAAATACATTTCCTAATGATGTAGCTAAAAAGACTTTAAAAAGTGGTACTAATTCAGGTATTATTAATTCTAAGAAAACGTTAACCGTAGGTAATGGGTTAAAGTATTTGGTTGATGGTGAAGACTACGAACCCAAAGAAAAAGAATTAGAATACATAGACGAATTAAACGCGGACGGTTTAAGCTTAGAGGAATTATATGATAAATGCGCTTTAGATTGGATTATGCTGGCCGCGACTTATGTTGAGGGTGTGAGAAAGGATAATCAAGTATTTTACTTTCATCATGACATAACCACTATAAGGCTAGGTAAAAAAACGGATTCAGGCCAAAAGGTTTATATTTCGCCAGATTGGGAGGACATAGGAGTTAGTAGGGTGTTAGATGGTTATCAAAAGCCTAGAATGAAGGTTTTAGATATGTACGACGGTACAGATAAGCAAAAGAACTTTATTATAAAAATTACTAAAACATTTCCTAGTTTATCATATTACGGAACGCCTGATTATATAGCTAGTATAATTAGTGGCTGGGTAGATATTAATTACCGAATCGGTAAGTTTAATATTGATGATTTAGATAACGGGTTAATGCCTAGCGCTTTAATACAGATGTTTGGAGAGCCGCCCGAAGGAATGACCCCAAAAGAATATATTGAAAGTATAAGAGATAATTTCACAGGCGAAAGTAAGAACGGGAAAATAATTGCTCAATTATTGGATTCACCAGAGCAAGCCGCAAACATCCAAATATTAGACCAAGTACAACAAGGACATTTCGAGGTATTAGATAAGATGGCCGACCAACAATTAATAACAGCGCACGGATGGTATAGAAGCTTAACAGGATTAGCCGAAAGTGGAAGCCTCGGTAATAATCAACAAATTAGAAATGAATTTGATTTGGCTATGAATATGAAGGTAATTCCAGATTATAGACGGCCTTTAAATAGATTTTTCAATAAGTTGTTAAAAATAGCAGGCTTTGACTTTCAGGTAGGGGTTATAAATCTAGCGCCTTTAAGCCTTGCTAACGACTTAGAATTAAATAAATGCCTAACTATTAATGAAGGGCGAGAAGTATTAGGATATAAGCCCTTAGAAGATGAAAGGGGCGAAGAATTAATCGACTTAGAAGATAGAATAAATGATGCTACTACAGACAATACCAGCGGAGTACAACCAAATTGAGATAGTTATAGGAATGATTATATGCATGGCAGTAATAATATTTGCTATTAAATATTTAACTCCGAAAAAAATTGAGATAACAGGCATACAAGCGATGGATATAACAACAGAAATGATTGATAAAGTTAAAAACGTAACGTTAGGAGGTAGTACCATTGAGAAGAGAGCGTCTAAATTACAGCATGATACAGCGCAAGCACTTGCCAATCATTCGGATATGTCTAGTCTAGTATCGGAGGTTATAGAAACAAACACAGCCTTAGTAAATGAGGTTAAGAACTTAACAAAATCGGTTAACAACCTAAATAATAATATAACGAATTTCTATCAATCACAAGACCAGAAAACAACGCAATTAAATAAATCAATATTAGACCTTTTAGTAAAAAACAAACGGAATGGCAATAACACCAACAGATAACAACGCGTATATCTCTGTAGCTTTAGGTAATGGAGATATTAGGACTTTTCCCAAAGGTGCGACCTCAGTTGATTTAATAGGCAACAAAGTAATTGTAAAAGACATAAGTGTACAAGCTGGTGAGCCTGTAACGCTTGATTGGCAGGATATAGCAGGAACGCCATACGCTAATAACACAGAATTACATACGGCTTTAGTGGCTTATTTAAATACTGGCGCTGGTAGTGTAGTTGCCGACTTTCATAGTGATGTGGCGTTAGGCAATGTTTCAGGAGCTACGACATGGAATAAATTTGGCTATAATGACGATGTTGACGTTGGAACGGAATTAATTGCAAGTTGGGGCGGTGCTTTTCAATACTTAACAAGTGGCGAAACTATTGATATAGTAAGCACAAGCGCAAATGATACTGTTTTAGGCTCTCATTGTCAAAAAATTGTTGTTTATGGAGTAGATGAAAACTGGGCAAGTCAGATTGAAATAATTGATATGGACGGCACCAACACGGTAACGACTACAACTCAATGGATAGGCATTAATAGGGTTGCTATATTTAAAGCTAATGCAACCAATAAACAAAACGAAGGGGTTATTACAATAACGGCCAATTCAAGCGGTTATACAATGGCGCAAATGCCAGCAGGACAAGGAACAACGCAGCAGTGTATTTTTTATGTGCCAGATTCAACTACTTTTTTAGCTGAATGGTTATATTTTAATATTATAAAACCAAGCGGACAAACTCCCAATGTTGATGTTTTTGGCTATGTTTATTCGGATGTTTCTACGGCAGAATACGAAATATATAGGGATTCTTTAGATACCGCAGACGGCAATCATATTGAAGTAGCCCCACCCTTACCTTTTGTTGTTAGTGGAAAAAGTATTTTATGGTTTGAAGCAACAACAGACAAGGCAGATACTAACGTAAGATGCAGATTTTCAGGTGAATTAATAGCGGATTAATGGCAGCAACAACAAAAATAATGACAGCAGCGGAGGTTATAACCCACGCGGTTGTATTTGCTAACGGTTTTGAACCTGAGTTTTTCGATAAATGGATATTGAAAACACAAAGACAGTATGTTAAAAGGTTTTTAGGTACTGACTTTTACGATGAAATATTAACACAAATTGCAGCTAGTACCGAAACAAGCGACAATGCGACGCTAATAGATGACTATTTAAAACCTATGTTAGCACATTATATTTTGTATGAACGTTTACCGCAGATAAACAACCATATAACGAACCAAGGAACGACAAGCCAATTAGATGAATTTAGCAACCCTGCACCAGTAGCAGGCATTAATTTAGTAAGGAATCAAGCGTTAGCCGATGCGCAACAATATGAACAACAAGCCGATGACTTTATAAAAGAAACTCAAAAGGACGATTCTAGTAAATACCCTTTATATGAGTGCAACGAAAGAAATTCAAACAAATACGGGATAATAACTTATTGATATGCCAAGAAATAATCATGTAGAGTTAGAAAATAGTCAAATACACCCACCTAAAGACTTTAGTGTTGCGGCTAGTGGTGACGTAATGCGTAAGAACTTAAACGATGAACTAACATGGGGGAATAATTACTGGAAACCGCCCGTATTAGATTTAGCAGACATTAACGCAACCCCACCAAGTGAAAACGATGGAGATAGGTATATTGTTATAGAGGTGGCTAGTACGGTCGCAGATGCTGCGTGGGATGGTGCGGCCGTTGACCAGATAGTAGAATATTCAAGTACTTCGGGTGTTTGGGCGGCTAAAACACCTACTGAGGGTGATGTTTTGCATGACAACGATAGCGACAATTATTATAAATATAACGGTACAGCGTGGGAGGTTTTAATTAGCCCAGGCGGTGCAGACTTTTCAAACGGTGGTGAAGCAGAGGGCGCAGATAGAACACTAGGCAACACCGATAATTACGATTTAGGCTTTTTAACAAATAATACAGTACGTTTACACCTTCAAAACGACGGTAACGTTGGTATAGGTACGACAACCCCTAGTGCATTATTACATGTAAATGGTGGTGCAAGTATAGGAGAACAATATTTAGGCAGCACGATTAAGGCTAATGGTTCGGAAATATCATCTTTAAATTTTATCGGGAATGATGCAAGCGACAACGAAACTATATATGCGCAAATTGTATCTGAAATAGATGATAATACGGCTAATGATGAATTAGGAGAACTTGTATTTAAAGCCCAAACAGGCGGGGGGGTTTTGTTTGAACGATTAAGATTAGATGAAGATGGACGGGCTATATTTGGTTCAAGTGGGTTAAGTGATGCGAGCTTACAAGTTAAAGACACAAACGGCAATGTAGCGGTAAAATTAAACCCTAACGCTTTCCCTAATGGCTTGATTGGTTCTGCTGAAAATGAAGACGTCGGGTTTAGATGGGAGCTATCTAGTACGTCAACTGGTATTCAATTTGACTGGTTTATTGATTATTCAACTAACGAATTTATATTACAAGACAATAACGAGGGTGAATTAATGGCCTTTAATTGGGATGATGCCACGGTGTATATTACAAGCGCTCCCACTTTTGCCAATGAGGCAGAATTTTTAAGCAATGTAACCATTGATTTAAATAGTGTTTTAAGGATACCAGCAAAAACCAATGTGGCAGATATTAACGCAGTTGGTGAGATGGCGCTGGACACTGACGGTGACGGCTCAACCATAACAACAGGCGTATTAACAATGCATGATGGTACGCAAAACTTATACGGTGTAGCAACAACTAATTATCCATCAAGTGATAATGATGTGCCAGCCTATGATAGCGCGACCAACTCAGTAACATGGCAGCCGCAAGCTGGTGGAGGTTCAAGCGGCTTACCTTCTGGTTATATTTATAACCTTAAAATTAGCTATGTTTCAGCCACTACGATACAAATATCAACGGGATGCTGTAGGAATGCCGCTGATGACTACGACATAGAATTAACAGGCACACAAAACGTTGCATTAACTACAAGCGGTGCGAATGGATTAGATACAGGTGCGGAGGGTTCAAGTACCCTTTATTATGTATGGGTAATAGAAAAATCAAGTGATGGCACAACGGGCGGCTTGTTAAGCTTAAGTGATAGCGCCCCGACAATGCCTAGTGGATACGATAAAAAACGTCTTATAGGGGCTATATATAACGATTCATCCAGCGATATAATGGTTTTTCAATCCAGAGGCAAGGGGAATACGCGTTATATGTTCTTAGACGATGATGTAACGCCTTTAATCTTGTTAAACGGAGGAAGTGCAACAACGTTCACAAATGTTGATGTTTCGTCTTTAGTACCTTCTATTTCGCAAAATATATTTGTTAGATGTAGTTTTCAGCGTACATCATTTGGAAATATTGACGATGCATTTTATGTTAGGCCAGACGGTTCAAGCTCTACAACCCCAGCCTCTAGGGTTGGGGGGATGTTTGACGATACAGACCCTAACGCATTCACAAGGGTATTATTCCCTATTGAATTGAGCAGCTCACAAATTTTTGAATATGCTGTTGCTGATGTGGATAATGATTTAAGTTTATTTTTAATCTCTTATCAATTTGAATTATGACCTATCAAGTATTAATTGAAAACGCAACGGGTGACGTAATAGCCGCAGGTTATACCGATTTAACCAAAGACGGCAAATATAATGCAAGCACAACAACCGTTAGGATGGACGGAGACCCTAGTATAAGACCTCGCAGGAATAGCACAACTGTAAAAAATTGGCATAGGTGGAACGGCTCAAGTTATGAGATTGTAGACAACCAAAGCACCTATGATAAAAAGATATTCAATAAACAACGGTTTGATAGGTTTAAGCAGACTCAATGGGTTTGGGATAGATACCAGCAACAAAAAGAGGCTTTAATAGGTACTCACGAAAGTAAAGAAAAATACGATGCTTGGATAACATACTGGCAAGCTTTACGCGATATGCCACAAAAACAAGGCTTTGACCCTAAAAACCCCGTTTGGCCTGAACCACCAGACCCAATCGAAACGATATAGTTATTTTTCTTTGTTTGTCTTTTCGAAAGCCTCTATTCGTAGGGGCTTTTTTTATTTTCTGATTTTTTTTGATAAAGTACTACCCACTTATGTAACTTTATTGTAACTTTACAGTATAGCAAAGAAACTAAACTTAGAAATTATGCAAAGAATAATAGAAGAATTCGAGATTAAAGACGGTAAAATGGAAGTCCTTTGGTTTTACAAAGAAAGTCCAGAGGATTCACATTCGATTATAACAAATTTTGATTGTGATGAAGAAATGATAATGGAAGTTTTAAAGGATGAATGCACTGAGTTTGATTATAACGATTGGTGTGTTTACTATAATAACGGGGCTTTATTAGAAGAGTTCACGGGCATATTTGAATTTCCCTACGTACAAACATTATTAACTAACCACTTAAATAAATAGAGATGAGAACAACTTCTGAAATACACAAAGAAAGGCAGGTGCTAGCCGAAACATTAGAAAGTACTGATTTAGAATGCGATCATGTTTTTAAACTGAATATGCTTAAAAAGTTGCAGAAATTAAATAATGAATATCATGAATCAGCGCAATTAGAATTGGATAAAATAAGGCAATGATTAAAGTAAAAATAGTAATAGAAGGTATTGGGCTTTGGACTGATAGGTATGAATTAGTTGGCGTTAATTGGCCTAATTATATTTATGAAGTTTACCCCGCTTACGATAGATATTTATATAACAATAAACGCTTATTTAAAAGATTATTCGAGCATAAGTATGATATTATTAACTAACCACTTAAATAAATAGAGATGATTGACTTAAAAAATGATATAGATGTAGGGGATAGAGTTATGATAAATAAAGGAATTGTTTGTGGCTGTGAGAATAGTCAACCAGAGGCCGAGGGTATTGTATTTTCAATAAAAGGAATGCACAATCATGAAAACATACACGAATACTGTGTTGTACACGCGAAAGGCTCTTATTTTACTGATAATAAAAACAATGAATTGAGGCTTATTAAAAAGGCAGGAGAAAAGCGATTAAAAATGGAAATATTAAACCAACAAGAAAGTATTGAGAAAATCAAAGGTGATGCAATAATAATATTGCGTTATGAATGCCCTACATGTAATGAAGAGTTTGATATTTCATCTGATGATTATTGGGATCATGAACTTGAAATTGAAAAAATGAATGCATATCAAATGACAGAAGCGTATGAGAGGCACTTAGTTGAGAATGAAGGGTTTAGATATATTGAAACAAGCCAATTAAACTCAGTCTCATGCCCTGATTGCATTAAACATTTTTTAACTAACCTATAAACTTAAACAAGATGAGTAAAGAATGGAAAATATTAAAATGTGTTGAATCAAAAAAATGGTTTAACGTGGGCATTCAAAAAGAAGGGATATTTGCGAGAACATTTTGGAATACAGATATAACTAAGGAAGAGGCAGAAGCCAACGCAAAACTAATAGCCGCTGCACCAGATTTGTTAGAGGCTTTGAATGTAATTATAAATGAAGATTCAAAAGGAATCGAATATAGTAATTTAATAAAAGCAAAACAAGCAATCGAAAAAGCAACAAAATAATGGACTATAAAACAAAATACGATTCTATCCCCGAAGGATACAAGAAAGACGTTCTAAAAATAGCAGGACTAACAGATAGGAACGCTTTAACGCGATATTTCAAAAAAGACAATCCTAGATACGTTGTAAGTGTTGATAGAGCGGCAAGGATAGAAAGCGCAATAAACCAAGTTTGGAAGCCTCACAACCTTGCAAAACAAATTGACGTAACATTAGGCACTAAAATAATTGCAGACCATCCAACGGCTACTGAGTATATTAAATACTGTGAATTAACCAGTTTTAAAATTCAATTAACAGGAACATTAGGAGATTACGAAAGCGTTGAAGATGCTTTGATTAATTCTGAAAATGACATGCGCCAAATGCAGAATGAAAATCCTTATGACTTTAAATTATTAATCGCTAAATACATACTACATGATACAAGAACTAACTATTAAATAAATAAAAGGAACTGGTAAAAATTTTAGTGTTGAGTTTATTGAAGATTCAGCCTATTTCTACACAAGAATACCATTTAAGATGATTACACACCATTTAAAAGGTACTGATTTATACGTACATGAAGTTGTTGAGATAATTTTAACACACCTAAAAAGCGAATTAATTATAATATCTTTGAATTAATAGTAACTTTATTGTAACTTTGAAGTATAACCAATTAACCATTTAAACCAAACCATTATGAGTAAACAACTATTTGAAAAAGAAAAGAGCATCGAAGAAACCCAGCAATCAATTGAGCAGTGTTTGGATAATATTAAAGCAATGTTTGACGACTTAGGGGGTTATTTTGATACAATTACAAACGACTATAAAACAAGGAAAGATGCAAGTAATTAAGAGAGAGCAATTAAATGTTATCAAAGATACTTTTATGCAGTTCACGGATGAAAAGACATTTGCCCGTGAATGCTCATTTGCTTTACAGGCAATTAATAAAAGTCCGCAATTGCAAAAGTGTAATCAACAATCAATGCTTAGTGCCGTGCTGAATGTTGCACAAGTTAACTTGACGCTTAATCCAATTAACCCACAGGCTTATTTAATACCTAGATATGATAAGAAAACTAAAGGCATGGTTTGCGTTTTAGAACCTTCATATCAAGGATTGACCAAACTTATCACTGATACAAAAAGCGTTGTTTCTGTGTACGCTTATTGTGTTTGTGAGGGTGATGATTTTAGGGTTGAGTTAGGAACATCAACTGAAATTATTCACAACCCGATGTATAAGTCTGATAAAATAGAAAAGGTTTACGCGGTTGGTATATTACCTGACGGCACGAAACAAATTGAGGTAATGACCATTGAGGACTGTTACAAAATTCGTGAAGCCTCAGAAAGCTATAAGGCGTATTTAAAATTCAAAGCGCAAGGCAAAACCATTCCATGTATTTGGAACAACCACGAAAATGCTATGTGTCGAAAAACAGTAATTAAAAGACTGTGCAAATACCTGCCTAAAACTGATCAATGGGAATATGTGAACAAGGCCATTGAGTTGGATAATACCGATTACACGTTGGATATTGATTCGGGAACAGTTCAACATATTACTAATCTAATAAGAACGGCCGCCTTAGACGATGAAAGGAAGTCGCAAATTGAGCTTGAAATCTATTCAGGAGAACTAACAAGGGATAGAGCAGACGAGATTATTACAGAGCTTAATTTGCATCAATTAGAACCTATTGAATCAGGCAACAACTACAATCAATCGGATATTAATAACAAGTTAGATAAAGTAATGCAAGATGAACGAGCCTAACGAAACTATAAAGGAAATTAGATCGCTAATTGATTGGTATTTTGACAACATCAACAAAACACCAGTACCTGAAAGATTGATTAAGTTTCAAGATAAACTATCAATATACTCTTATTATTTAGCTGAGATTTGCGGACAAAGCAAGGGCGA
>Ga0070749_10001844_pt1 | contig 14302 bp, 20 predicted proteins | sample VirMetDEL_Nov_18_FD_75180 | JGI IMG/M metagenome (GOLD analysis project Ga0070749, IMG submission 75180) | Aqueous microbial communities from the Delaware River and Bay under freshwater to marine salinity gradient to study organic matter... | ecosystem: Environmental > Aquatic > Marine >...
CAACTCAAGTTCGCACAGGGCGTCATCGAGGGAAAAACTAGGCGTCAGGCATACCGCGAGGCATACCCGAACAACCGGGGAGCAGATCCAGTCATCAGTGCTTGCGCGCACAAGCTCGCCAAGGATCCCCGGATCGCAAGACTGATCCAGGCGGGTTGGCAGGAGACCACGGAAGCACTCGCGGAGGATCGGGCTGCGACGCAACGGTACGTGTGGAGTCAGCTTGTCACTCTGACCAAGGGTGCGAAGCAGGAGGGCAGTCGCCTCAAGGCCCTGGAGTTGCTCGGCAGAGCATCAGGCCTGTGGCGCGAGCAGCAGCAGCCCGAACAAACACTCACTCCCGATCAACTGAGGCGCGAGCTACGTCAGCACCTGAAGCTAGTCAATGGCAGGCGTGTAAACGAGGGAGAGGGAGGAGGCGTGTAAACCGGCAGGGGGGTGTAAACGGGAGGGACGGGACGGCGACCCCACCCCACCGTCACCCCCCCAAATGCAGAAGCGACCACCCTTCACCGTATACGCTCAAATCCACTCATTCTCCTCATATCCCGTTCAAATCGAATCCACACATCCTCCCTATATCCCCCCACCCCACATGGAAACACCCCCCCCTATCGATTTGAAAAGCCCTCTACCGGGGGGTATATATATGACAAAACCGAGGTTGCGTGTGCTGAGGTTTGTAAGGGCATATATAGCGTTGCATGGTGTAGCTCCTTCGTATCGGATTATGATGAATGGTTTGGGTATGAGGAGTAAGTCGAACATGCATAGGATTGTGGAGGACTTGGTTAAGGGTGAATATTTGGAGAAGGCTCCGAGGAAGTATTTAGGGATTAAGTTGAAATGTTGAGATTAGAAGAGATTGAGGGGTTGTTGAGGGTAGCTGATCAGTTGAGTCCTTCTGATCGGAAGAAGATTTTGATTTTATTGGAGCATGATCGGGTACAGAGGTGCAGGGAAGATTTTTTGTCGTATGTAGGACAGGTATGGCCTGTGTTTATTAGTGGTAGGCATCATAAGATCATGGCAGATGCTTTTGAGAGGGTTGCCAAGGGTGAGTTGAAGAGGTTGATTATCAACATGCCTCCGAGGCATACAAAGAGTGAGTTTGCGAGTTATTTGTTGCCGAGTTGGTTTTTGGGGAAGTTTCCTGAGAAGAAGATCATTCAGGCTGCACACACGGCAGAGTTGGCGATGGGTTTTGGAAGGAAGGTGAGGAATCTTGTGTCATCTGATCCGTATCAGAAGATTTTTGACACGAAGCTTTCGACGGACTCAAAAGCGGCGAACAGGTGGAACACGAACAAGGGTGGTGAGTATTTTGCTGTTGGTGTGAATGGGGCTGTGACTGGTAAGGGTGCGGACTTGTTGATCATTGATGATCCGCATTCTGAGCAGGAGGCTAAGTTAGGGAATCCTGCTGTTTATGATCAGGTGTATGAATGGTATACGTCGGGTCCAAGGCAGCGTTTACAGCCTGGAGGGGCTGTAATCATAGTGATGACCAGATGGGCTACTAGGGATTTGACTGGGCAGATTATTAAGAATTCTGCTCGTGACGGGGCAGATGATTGGGAGGTGATTGAGTTTCCTGCGATTCTTCCGTCTGGGAATCCTTTGTGGCCTGGGTTTTGGAAGATAGAGGAGTTGGAGGCGATCAAGGCTGAGATTCCTGTGTCGAAGTGGGAGGCTCAGTATCAGCAGAATCCCACCTCTGAGGAGGGGGCGATTGTTAAGAGGGAGTATTGGAAGATTTGGGAGGATCAGGATCCTCCTGATTGTGAGTATGTGATTCAGAGTTGGGATACGGCCTTTGAGAAGCACAACAGGGCAGACTATTCGGCCTGTACGACTTGGGGTGTGTTTAGGTATCCGGACAAGAATGGGGATTTGAAGCCGAACATCATCCTGTTGGATGCTTTCAAGGACAGGATGGAGTTCCCTGAGTTGAAGAAGAAGGCTCACGAGATGTGGAAGGAATGGAACCCTGACACATTGATTGTTGAGAAGAGAGCTGCTGGGGCTCCTTTGATTTATGAATTGAGGAAGATGGGTATTCCTTTGTCGGAATACACGCCATACAAGGGACAAGACAAGATAGCCCGTGTAAACTCCATCGCTGATTTGTTTGCCTCTGGGGTTGTGTGGAGGCCTGAAACAAGATGGGCGGAGGAAGTGATGGAGGAAATGGCGTCCTTCCCCAACGCAGATCATGATGACTTGACTGACTCCTCTTCGCAGGCGTTGATGAGGTTTAGACAAGGTGGGTTCATCTCGGTTGAGTCAGATGAGCCTGATGAGCCGGTTTACAGGCGAACAGCCGTTTATTACTGAGGTGAACATGAGTATTGACAAAGCTTTGATGCCAATGGAGATGGTTGAGGGTCAGGGCATTCAGATTGAGATTGAAGACCCTGAGTCTGTGACTGTAGACACAGGTGATGTGACGATCATTTTGTCTGAAGAGGCAACAAGCCCTGAAGAGTTCAAGGCCAATCTTGCAGAGTTCATGGATGAACAGGAGCTGTCGCAGATTGGAACTGAGGTGTTGGACCTTATTGATGCAGACATTCAGTCCAGACAAGACTGGGCAGATATGTTTGTGAAGGGTTTGGAAGTCCTTGGGATGAAGTATGAGGACAGGACTGACCCGTGGGAGGGTGCTTGTGGTGTTTACAGTCCTCTTTTAACGGAAGCGACGGTCAGGTTTCAATCAGAGATGATTGTTGAGACCTTCCCTGCTCAGGGTCCTGTCAAGACGCAGATTATTGGTGAGGAAACACCAGAGAAGCTTGATGCTGCGGTGCGTGTCAGGGCAGACATGAACTTCCGCCTGACCGATGAAATGATTGAGTACAGGTCAGAGCATGAGAGGCTTTTGTACTCTCTTGGTTTGACTGGAGCTGCGTTTAAAAAGATCTACTACGATCCGGCAGCAGGCAGGCCTGCTGCCTGTTTTATCCCCGCAGAAGACCTGATCATGCCCTATGGGGCAGCGAATGTGTATGTCGCTGAACGGGCAACCCATGTCATGCGGAAAACAAAGAATGAGATTGCAAAGCTTCAGGCAGAAGGTGTTTACAAGGACATAGACCTTGGAGAGCCCACGAGGTTTTTTACTGACATTGAAAAAAGAAAGGCCGAGGAACAGGGCTATAACCTTTCAGAAGATGATCGGTATCAGATTCTTGAGTGCCACATTGACATTGAACTGCCCGGTGATGAGATTGCCAAGCCTTATGTGATCACTATTGACAGGGGAACGACTCAGGTTTTGGCGATTTACAGGAACTGGAAGAAGAAGGATGATCGGCACCGCAAACGCCAGCACTTCTCCCAGTACACCTACATCCCTGGGTTTGGAGCCTACGGACTTGGGTTCATCCACCTGATCGGGGGATATGCAAGGGCAGGGACCTCTCTGATCAGGCAGTTGGTTGACGCAGGGACTCTCTCGAATCTTCCCGGAGGTTTGAAGACCCGTGGATTAAGGATCAAAGGGGATGACACCCCGATTGCTCCGGGTGAGTTCAGGGATGTGGACATCCCGATGGGGACCCTGAAGGACAACTTCATGACTCTGCCCTACAAGGAGCCGAGTCAGGTGTTGGCGGTTCTTCTAGACAGAATCACTGAAGATGGCAGAAGGCTTGCCGGTATTGCTGATCTGAAGATTAGCGATATGTCTGCTCAGGCCCCGGTTGGAACAACTCTAGCGATCCTTGAGCGACAACTCAAGACCATGAGCGCCGTTCAGGCGCGTGTACACGCATCTCTAAAGATGGAGTTTAAACTTCTGAAAGAGATCATCCGCGACTACATGCCGCCGGATTACTCGTACATTCCTGAAGGTGGAGATCAAGCAGCCAAGCAGGAAGACTACGACATCGTAGAGATCATTCCTGTTAGTGATCCTAACGCCGCCACGATGGCACAAAGGATCATGCAGTATCAAGCTGCTCTCCAGTTGGCTCAAGGCGCTCCGCAGATCTATGACCTCCCGATGCTTCACAGGCAGATGCTTGAGGTTTTGGGGATCAAGGAAGCGCAGAAGCTTGTGCCTCAGGCAGCAGATCAGAAGCCAAGGGATCCAATCAGCGAGAACATGAGTTTCCTGACCGGAAAGCCAACCAAGGCTTTCATTTATCAGGACCACGACGCCCACATCGCCACCCACGTCGCTCTGATGCAAGACCCAACAATCATGGGCGCTTTGGGTCAAAGCCCGATGGCGGCGCAAATGCAAGGCGCAATCATGTCGCATATCGCAGAGCACATGGCGTTCAACTACCGCGCCAAGATCGAGGAACAGTTGGGTGTTGAGATGACCGTTCCGGATGCTGAAATTCCTCCGGAAGCAGAGGTTCAGATCTCCAGATTGGTCGCACAGGCAGCTCAACAGCTACTCCAAACCAATCAGGCCAAAGCCCAACAGCAACAAGCCCAACAACAGGCCCAAAACCCAGAGATGGCAATCAAGGAAAAGGAGATTGCCCTGTGGGAAAAAGAGATCCAGCAGAAAGACGCCGACAGTCAGCGTGACTTCGAGGTTGCGAACAGGAAACTGGATCTTCAACAAGCAGAAATCGGTCTCGACGCACAGAAAGAAGCAGCCAAGCTCAATGCAAAAGATCGTGAGATTGACAAAAAAGTCTGGGCAGACATGCTCAAAAACCTGAGGTAATCCATGGCTACTGCGTTTTCCGTAGTCCAAAAAGAACTTGAACTCCGTAAAAACAGTCTGATTGACGCACTTGCGAATGGTGCTGCTGAAGATTTTGCGGATTACAAGCGCATCGTCGGTGAGATCCGAGGTCTGTCACTGGCAGATGAACTCCTAAAAGACCTTGAGCGTAAATTGGAGCAAATCGATGAGTGAAATTCTCATTGCGTCATCCGAAAACCAAGTTGTACCTGAAACAGATGAGAAGAAAGCAAAGCAACTTCCTCAGCCTGTGACCTACCACATCCTTTGCATGGTTCCAGATGCGAAAGAGACCTTTGACAACGGGATTGCCAAAGCAACCAAAACCATGATGCATGAGGAGATCCTGTCTCCTGTGCTGTTTGTGATGGCTATGGGCCCTGATTGTTATAAGGACACCACCCGCTTTCCGAGCGGAGGGTCTTGCAAGGTTGGCGACTTCATCATGACTCGCCCCGGATCAGGATCAAGGATCAAGATCCATGGCAAAGAGTTCCGAATCATTAACGATGATGCGGTTGAAGCAGTTGTTGAAGATCCGCGTGGCATTGCGAGGGCATGATGGAAAACACAATGGAAAAGCAAGAGTTTGTCTTCCCCGATGAAAAGGAAGAAAAAAAGCCTGATCAGTCTTCTGAGCTTGACATCGAAGTTATCGATGACACCCCGGAAGAGGACAGGAACCGAACACCCATGAAAGAGCCTCCGGAAGAGGTTCCTGAAGACGAACTTCAGAACTATTCCGATGGTGTAAAGAAACGTATTGCCCACTTTACCAAGGGCTATCACGAAGAAAGGCGGGCTAAAGAAGCAGCCCTGAGGGAGCGAGAAGAAGCCCTCCGCCTGACGCAAGCTTTGGTTGAAGAAAACAAGCGTTTGCAAGCCAATGTTGGACAAAATCAGCAAGTAATGCTGGAGCAGGCCAAAGTTACTGTTAATAACGATCTTGAAGCTGCAAAGAAGCGGATCAAAGATGCGTATGAAGCAGGAGATACAGACGCCTTTATTGCTGCACAGGAAGCTTTTGTTGAGGCAAAGACCAAAGCGGAGAGGTTGAAGGCATTTAAACCACCTTTACAGCCACAACAAAATAGTGTACAAACGCAACAAGTTGATCCCAAGATTGAAAACTGGCGAGCTAATAACCGCTGGTTTGGTGTGGATCGACGAAAAACTGCAGTTGCATTGGCAATCCATCAGGAACTTGTAGAGCAAGGAGTCAATCCTTCAAGTGATGAGTACCTTAAAAAGCTAGACATGGAACTTAGCAAGACCTTCCAGGATGCGAAATCTCCAGAAAGGGAACGCGAAGAAAATGTTGTAGCTCCTGTGTCTCGTAGTGTTGCGCCGAAAAAGATCACGCTCACGAAAACGCAGGTTCAACTCGCCAAAAGACTGGGCCTTACTTTGGAACAGTACGCTCGACAAGTCGCAGAGGATATGAAAAATGCAAACTGAACGCACGCCCCGAGATCAAACGACCCGTAAACTGGCCGAGCGTCAAAAGCGTTGGGCACCAGCAGATACGCTGCCCACGCCCAATCCCGTGCCCGGATATGATTTTCGTTGGATCCGTGTAGCAATGGTTGGACAAGTTGATCCCAGAAACGTCGCCTCAAAACTTCGGGAAGGTTACGAGCCTGTAAAGGCCGTGGATCATCCTGAAATCTCAATCCTGATGTCCGAGCACGAAAAGTTCAAGGACAACATCGTGATTGGCGGGCTGATGCTTTGCAAGATCCCAACCGAGTTTGTTGAAGACCGGAACGAATACTATTTGAACCAATCAAATCAGCAGATGGCTTCGGTTGACAACTCCCTCATGAAAGACAACGACCCCCGTATGCCTCTTTTCCGGGACAGGAAAACGAAAGTTTCCTTTGGAAAAGATGCACTTAAGGAATCTTAATCTAGGAGCATGACATGGCTTACCCCACTGTTAATGCACCCTACGGCCTCCGTCCGGTCAATCTGATCGGTGGTCTACCGTTTGCGGGTGCTACCCGTGCTATCCCTATCGCGTCTAACTACGGCGTTTCCATTTTTTATGGCGACGTGGTTCAGTACAAGAATGATGGCACTCTCATCATCACGACTCTTCAGAACCAAACCTCTCCCGTCGCTGGCGTGGTGGGTGTGTTCTTGGGTTGTTCGTACACCAACCCGACCACCAAGCAAAAGGTCTACTCGCAGTATTACCCCGCGAGCACCGTTGCTGACGACATCGAAGCCTACATTTGTGACGACCCGAACGCTCTGTTCAAGGTCGTGAATGTCACGAGTGCTGTGGCTGATGATGCCGCTGGCGGTCTTCTGCCTGCTTACATCTCTCGTGGCAACGCGATTGCTTGTAACGCAGAACTGGTCCTTAACACCGGTTTGACCAACACCGGCAACAGTCGTATGGGCGTGTTTATCAATAACGTCACCACGATTCTGCCGATCCGGGTTGTGGATGTTGTGCCTGACACTAAGAACACTTCGGGTGACTTCGTTGAGTTCATTGTCAAGTTCAACGCCACCTACCACACCTATAACGCCACCGCTGGTGTTTAAGGAGTAGATCATGGCTATTTCACGCGCACAACTACTTAAAGAACTTCTCCCAGGACTTAACGCGCTCTTTGGTCTGGAGTACAAGCGTTATAGCGAAGAGCACAAAGAGATTTTCGAAACGGAAACCTCTGAGCGTTCCTTCGAAGAGGAGACCAAGTTGTCAGGCTTCTCTGCTGCTCCGGTGAAAGCCGAGGGTGCAGCGATGGCGTATGACAACGCTCAGGAAGCATGGACAGCTCGCTACGTCCATGAAACCATCGCTATGGGCTTCTCGATCACCGAAGAGGCGATTGAGGATAACCTGTACGACAGTCTCTCGTCCCGCTACACCAAAGCTCTTGCACGGGCTATGGCGTACACCAAGCAGGTCAAAGCCGCCAACATCCTGAACCAAGGATTTACGGGTGGTCCGACCTACGGCGACGGCAAGGTTCTGTTTGCAACCGACCATCCTCTGGTCTCTGGTGGCACCAACAGCAACCGTCCGACCGTCGGCGCTGATCTGAACGAAACCTCCCTTGAGGCGGCTGTTATTCAGATCGCTGGCTGGACTGACGAGCGCGGTCTCCTGATCGCAGCGAAACCCCGCAAGCTGATCGTTCCCCCGCAACTCCAATTCGTTGCAACCCGTATCCTTGAGACGGAACAGCGAGTCGGAACGGCGGACAACGACATCAACGCGCTCAAGAACAACGGTTCGATCCCCGAGGGTTATGCTGTTAACCACTGGCTCACGGATCCGAATGCGTGGTTCCTCACCACCGACGTCCCCAACGGTCTCAAGCACTTCGTCCGCGCCCCGATGAAAACGGGCATGGACATGGACTTTGATACTGGGAATAGCCGGTATAAGGCGAGGGAGCGCTATAGCTTCGGCGTCTCTGATCCTCTCGGAGCCTTTGGTTCCCCCGGTTCCAACTAAGTCATTGAGTTAATTGGAAGAAATAGGGGCTTCGGCCCCTATTTTTATTTCTACAAGCGATATAAAGCTAGATATGTGTAAACTTAAATAAATTGACACCGCCTCTCACGCATGATACAAAGCGTTTAACCGTATTCCCCAACCCATCAGACCGATACGGCGGACTTCATGCAGACTGGTGGGTAACTCGCATGAGAGGCTATTATGGCAACGACTTCAACTACCACCTCCGTATGGCGTTCGGGCGGTGGCGACTCCACTAAGACCAGCTATGCTGGCTCGATGCTGATGGTGGCGGACTTTTATATTGACCCCACTGATGCTGATACGACCGCTGTTCAGAAATCTTCCAGCGACACTGCTGCGGTGATTCTGCCGATTGGTGCGGTCGTGATTGAGATTCAGGCGAATGCTGCTGGTACCGGTGGCACGACCCCGACCTTTGACATGGGTTGGATTGGTTACACGGATACCTCTGCTGTGGACCCCAACGGGTTGCTTTCTGCTGCTGATGCGGATGCGGGCAAGCAGGTTTGGAACTGGGCGTCGGCTACCGCAGGGGATGACCTTGGGGTTGTGATGTCCTCGACCCAGATGGTTAAGCTTACTGGTGGTGGCACGACTGGTGACAAAGCCACGGGTGGCACGATCACTGGCAAGATCATCTATTACGTCCCGACGGACGGCGCGTATACCGCCTGATAAGGGGCTGTCATGAGCAATAGTAATATTCAGTCGGTCACGAAGATCGCTGACGGACATGCCATTGCAGGACGTACCCGTGTTGTAGGAATTTACTATTCTTGCTCGGATACAGCCTCCTCATTTACGCTCAAGAATGGCAGCACGACAGGTGGTTCTGCCCAAGTAACGATTTACACACCCGCCGTTAAAACAGCACAGTACATGTTGATTTCTGACATGGGGGTGCTGTTTGATGAGGGCGTGTTTATTGACGTGGCAGACACCAATATCTTGAGCGTCACGCTGTTCTTCTATGGTGGAGCAGCGCAGTGAACTTCGATGAAGCCTTCCATCATCTTTTAGGGCATGAGGGAGGCTATTCGAATCACGAGGCCGATCCGGGCGGTGAGACCATGTGGGGGGTCACGAAGGTTGTGGCCCGTGCCCACGGGTACGAAGGCTTGATGAAAGACCTGCCGGTCAACTTGGCGAAGGCGATTTATCGAAAATCGTACTGGGATGCTGTTCAGGCCGAAAGCCTGCCTCCGCTCATTCGCTATGCCGTCTTTGATGCTGGAGTGAACTCCGGTCCGGGAACTGCAATCCGTTGGCTACAAGAAGCTGTGGGTGCAACGCCTGACGGTATTCTCGGCCCAAGGACGTTGGCTGCTATTAATGAGCTGAGTCCTGATGGAATTTTGCGTCGGATGCTTGCTAAACGGCTTGCCGCTATGACCTCGATGTCTGGCTGGCCGTCCTTTTCGCGGGGTTGGGCACGGCGCATTGCAACGCTCTTGGAGGCGTAGATGATCCAAGCCCTCATCCCGGTGCTGGCTCCTATTCTTGGGAAGATTGTCGCGTCAAAATTTCCTGACCCGACAGAGGCAGCCAAGGCCGAGGCTGAGGTTGCCTCACAACTCTGGCAGAACGCACATCAGCTCAACGCGGCTGCAGCGGATATTATCAAGACTGAAGCAGCATCAACTCACTGGCTTGCTTCAAACTGGCGACCGCTGACGATGATTACCTTCGTACTGCTGATCGTGGCGCGATGGTTTGGTTGGGCAGCACCGGGATTGTCTGAAGCAGAGTATTTGAAGCTTTGGTCAATCGTTGAGTTCGGGCTTGGGGGGTACGTGATTGGCAGGTCGGTTGAAAAGATCGCACCCACAATCGCTGATGCGGTGAAGAGGTAATCATGGCTAAGACTCCTGCTTGGACCCGTAAGGAAGGCAAGAACCCCAAAGGGGGCCTGAACGCCAAAGGCCGCGCCAGTTACAACGCAGCCAACCCGGGCAAGCCGGGATTGAAGCCCCCGCAGCCTGAAGGCGGTTCCAGACGAGATTCATTCTGTGCCCGGATGACCGGGATGAAGAAGAAACTCACGTCGAAGAAGACGGCGAACGATCCAAACAGTCGTATCAACAAATCTTTACGAGCCTGGAAGTGCTAGGGTGCTCAAATGGAAATGATGGTCTGGAACATTGTTCTGACAGCGATTGTTGCGCTCATGGGGTATATAGTGAAAGAGAAGTTTGCTGAACTTGGACGTATTAGCATTCTGCTGAACAAAACCCGCGAAGAGGTCGCTCGGGACCATATCACACGCGCCGAGTTTCGTGCGGATGTTCAACAACTCCTAGATCGGTTTGATCGGATAGAACGCAAGCTTGACACTATTGCAACTAATCGAAGATCCAGTCAAAATGCCCTCTAGCACTCCAAAACAAGCTCGCACCATGCGAGCTGCAGCTCACGATTATTCATTTGCCAAAAAGCTTGGCATCCCTCAATCAGTAGCTCGTGAGTTCGTTCAGGCTGACAAAGGCCGTAACCCCAAAGGAACTGACATGAAAGAATCAAAAGCCATGATCGGTAAAGAGCTTGCCTTTATGAAAAAAAAAGGTGCTCCGAAGTCGATGATCAAGCATGAGATGGCTGAAGCCAAAGGCATGAAGAAAATGGCTTCTGGCGGTTTGGCCGCAGGCCACAAAGCGGCTGACGGTGTTGCCAAGAAAGGCAAGACCAAAGCCATGCAGGTCAAGATGCGTAAAGGGGGGGCCTGTTAATGAAGAAGCGTAAATTTCAATCGGGCGGGATCAGCGATGATGTTCGCGCTCGTGCATTGAAATATGCATCCATGGCGGGATCAGGAACAGAAGAAACTGAAGCGCAGAAAGACTTCATCCGCAAACAGGCTGGCCGTGAAGACTATGGTCGTCCCAAGGCTGCTGCAAATCCTGCCCCCAAAAAGCCTGCGGCTACAAAGCTTAGTCCCAATATGGACGAGACCCTAAAAAGGTTTAAAGAACAGACCAAGAGGGAAAAAGAGGATCAGGAAGATTCTCAAAAGCTCAACGAAGATTTGGAGCGGAAGGCGATTCCTGCGGGATCGACTCGCGGCATGAGTTCCCGCCGAGAAGCAGATATTCCTTATGAAACCATTCGCCCGGTACAGCAGCGTAAGTCGTTTGGGAGCAGAATTCTAGATGCTCTTACCCAAGGCGGTGCTGGAGATATTCGTAATATTTTGGGTTCTGCTGTTCCTACGGCAGTCCGTGGTTCAAAGTCCATTGCAGACATGTTTAAAACCATACGTGAAGGCAAGCGCCGAGCGGCCATGGAAAAAGCTGGCAAAGCTCCGGCTAAACGCAATGCAGATGTTGAGCGCATGGAAGGTGAAGCCCCTGCTCCAATCACTCCAAGAATGCCTCGCCGTCAGGAATCTCCCGGTCCTAGAGACATGGATGAGCTGAGGATGTCGGGAGAGGGGATGGGATTCAAGAAAGGCGGAAAGACCAAGAAATACGCACAGGGTGGATCAGTGTCTTCCCGTGCGGATGGTATAGCCAAGCGTGGCAAGACTAACTGCAAGATTTGCTAAGGAAAAATCATGGCAGAAGCAATGAAAGAGCCGTCTCCTCGGGAGCGGTCGCAGATCAACAAAGCCAAAAAGTTGATTCAAGAGGGGGTCAGGGATCAGAAGGATTGGTTCTTGAAGATGTTCCCCACCTTTACCGCTCAGGCTCGACGTGAAGAGCGGCAGGGGATGAACATGTTGGATCAGCTCCCAAAAGCTGTTCGTGACTATGACTCATATAAAGAAATGACCTACATGAAAAAAGGTGGGTCTGTTGGGTCTGCGTCTAAACGTGCTGATGGTTGTGCTCAGCGGGGTAAGACCCGAGGCAAGTTTATCTAAGCCATGCAAGACGAACTCACACTACTTCTAGCTAAACAAGGTGCGGTCCCGCGAGGGCTCGCATTTCAAGCTGCTAGGCGTATGGGTTTGTCAGAGTTCGAATGGAAGGACCCGAATACGGGTCGTGTGGGCAGGTTTCACACTCGCATGGCAGGCGAAGGCGTGCGGCTTCCTAGGGGCATGAAAGAGTCCGACCTGTATCGGGATCCAGTCCAAGAGCGGATCAATCGTGATTACTATGATCAGACTCAGCAGATAGAGCGGGATTACCAACAACGCCTGCGAGACATCTTGTCCGAATCGGATACCCGGCAGAAGAGGGATCTGATGCCGTACACCTCTGACATGGTTCCGTTTGAGCGGAATCAGGAGGCGGTGCGGGAGTTGGATCGGCACATGGCGGGTTTGAGAAAGTACGAAGAAGATGAGTTGATTCAGGGCACAGTAAACGAAGAGGTGCAGAAGGCGGCGGAGAAAGACCGCGCCGAGATGGATCGGCTGGGCAAAGAGATTGGGTTCTATGAATCTCTTTTGAACATGCAGAATTATGAGCAGGCAGAGCGGGATGCGGATGCGCAGTTGGCGTTGGGCCAACTGATGAACGAAGAGGCGTTTGAGAGGTCGTTTGAGGGGCTTCAGGATTACGAGCGGGCGGAACAGCAGGCAGATGCACAGGCCAACTTGGCGCGGCTTGCACCGCTACGTCAGCAACAGGCGCTACAACCTGTTTATCCAGAGATGGGTCTTCCAGCCTTGCCTAATGCGTTGCGGGGAATCTTTGGGTTGATAGATCGGCTCCGAGCTTATAAAGAACCTCCTCCCCCAAGACAAGAGCCCTATTTTTCTTCAGGTGGGATTGCAAATCTTGTAAAGAACCAAAGGGGTCGATCATGATGCCTTCACGTGGTATGGGGATCATATCCCCACGCAAGATGCCAAAGATCAAGCACCGTAAGGACGGTGATGAGTTCGAGGTGTATGCTGAAGGCGGCTCCGTCAAGTCTAAAGTGAACGAAGCTGGAAATTACACCAAGCCCGAGACGAGAAAAGCCCTGTTCAACAAGATCAAGGGTCAGGCTACGCAGGGTACTGGTGCAGGGCAGTGGTCGGCCCGCAAGGCTCAGCTTCTTGCCAAGCAGTACAAGGCTAAGGGCGGCGGGTACAAGTGAGGTCGCACAATGGACTATGGACCGTTACTTAATTTACCAGATGTAAATTCGGTTTTTAGAACTGAGCGTGGTTCTACTTATGCCCATCATGCAAACGCCACTACTACTCGCAATAGGAGTGGGAGTAATCACCGAGATACAACTACTGGGCTACAACCGCGCTCTGGCAAAACTGTTTTTGTTAACCCACAAGACTTGCCTCAGTTAGCGTTTTTTCAAAACCCGGATATGGCGACTCGTTTTGTTCCTATAGTAAAAGATGGGAAGCCAACAGGGTATGCTAAGTTAGAGTTGTTAGAAGATTATGGTCCTAGGAAAGCTGGGACATCTATTGCCACCGTACCATATAAGACTACCCCAGAAGTTGGATTGCATCCTGTAGAGATTTATAGAAGTGAAAGCCCAATTGGGGATTCTGGTAGGGGCGTTCACTTTGGCAACAAAATTACCGAAGTTTGGCCCAAGCCAGCTAGATTGGCTGGTAAAGCTGGAGTGGCTGCTGGAATTGCAGGGTTGGCTGGCGCAGCTAAATCTGCGACCCAAGGTGATTACGGTCCGTTGAGAGAAGCAGTGGGTGAGTTGGTGACTCCTTTTGTTGCTACACCCAGAGAAACTAGCCTTGGTGAGCAAGATTGGATTGACCGGCGTAGGCGTAACGCGGCTGAAGCTGAACAAGTGCTAAAAAGTCTAAGAGGTGATAAAGTGCAGATGCCTCAAGAGTATTCTAGAGGTGGTTGGGCTTTGATATGAAACCATCTCAACAGTCCCTCAAAGACTGGACTGCCCAAAAATGGAGGACTAAGAGTGGTAAACCTTCGTCCAAGACTGGTGAGAGATATCTTCCAGAGGCTGCTATTAAAAGCCTCAGTCCTACTGAATACGCTGCGACAACTCGTGCAAAAAGGGCTGGCAAAGCTGCGGGGAAACAGTTCGTAAAACAACCCAAGTCGATTGCTCGTAAAACAGCGAGATTCAGATGACAACTTCAGGAACTACAGCGTTTAACCTTGACTTCGCAGAGCTTTCTGAAGAAGCTTGGGAGCGGGCTGGTCGTGAGATGC
>Ga0070749_10001847_pt1 | contig 14291 bp, 14 predicted proteins | sample VirMetDEL_Nov_18_FD_75180 | JGI IMG/M metagenome (GOLD analysis project Ga0070749, IMG submission 75180) | Aqueous microbial communities from the Delaware River and Bay under freshwater to marine salinity gradient to study organic matter... | ecosystem: Environmental > Aquatic > Marine >...
GAAGATATTCCCATGACTTCAATTAGCACAGACCTTCGTGCATTCGTTTTTGGACTTCCTGAAGCATCACCAACGCCAGCAAAAAAGACTTATTCATCTAAGAAAAAAGAAGTGGTGATTGAAAATGCCAGCGAAGAAAAGTCCGAAGAATGATGAACCTGTAAAGGTTGCTAAGGTTGAAGAACCAAAAAAGCCTAAGAAAGATTCAAAGGCTGCTCTAATTAAAAAATTAGAAGCAAAGGGTTTAACTGCTCCTGAAGGAACATCTGCTTCCGATATGGAAAAGATGCTTGAATGGCGAAGCAATTTGTTTTGGTTGGTTCGTCTTAGCCGAAGCACATCTCCTTTCTTAATGTCATGTGGTATTGATAATAAAAAGACTGTTTATGCTCTTCCTGATAATGAGGACAGCGAAAGAATTCTAAGAACACGCAGGTTAGTTATTTTGAAGCGCACACCAATACTTTCAAATAATGCTGTCATCATCATGTCAATTGGCGGTGACGGTAATGGCAGTGACGAGTGACCAAATTCGTGCTATGTTAAATAGGCCAAAAGGTCTATTAACAGAAACTATTGAAGAATACATTTCAATACGAACCGAAGAGGTTGATAAGGTTGCTCGTGACGATTCTTATCTGGTTGATGGAACATATGCTGTCACTACTGCACAAAAAGAAGTAGCCATCAAAAATTTAGTATCAGTTGATTGCTTAACTGTATTAATTGATACATTACCCAGCCAATTTAACAAGGCTGATGATGCTCGGTTTTATGACCGAAGATTTCAATATCAAATAGATGTATTTAGAAAGAGAGCAGAAGAAGCATTGGCTCTAATTTCCGAAAAGGGAGGAAGGGCTTTTTCAATAGATAGCACAGCAAGTAGGATAGTGGAGTAATGACAGATTATGTATGGAACGGCACAACAAGCATAGATTCGTCTGTTGCTGCCAATTGGACTCCATCTGGAGTTCCAGGAGCATCTGATAATGTTATCTTTGATGCGACAAGTGTTAATCCATGCACATTTAATCTAAGCGCTGTTACTGATTTTACTCATGAAGCACCTATTACAGTCACATTTGATGTAGCAAACTTAACTATTTCAGGTGTGCTTATCCATGATGGTGAATTTGATGTTGATGTATCTCGTGCATCTGTTGAAATAGAATTTACAGGTTCAGCATCTGTTCTTATTGAATTTAAAACTGAAAAAACTTTGTGGACTGATGATACTGCTAAATCTAAAGTCACATACAAACTTAGCGGTTCATCAAACAACATCATGTTTGAAAATGGAGAATACCCAATTGTTGAAGTTAATACCACTGTTTCTCCTCATGTTCCTGTTGCTGCTGATAATACATATAGCGAAGTGGATATTTACCAATTGACATTTGATACTACAAACGGACAATTCCTTGAAACAAGTGCCGTGATATATTCATCCAACCCTAAAGATGAAAGGAATAAAATATTCCGCATTAGAAGTATAGGAACATGGTCGCCACTAAAATTTGAAGGTGGAAAACCTATATGGATATTTTATGCTACAAGCGGTGGCTTTGAATTACCTTTATCGGGGTCAAACATATCATCTTCCACTTCCTTTGAAGGAAGGTTGGCTCAAGTGCGAGTAATCGCTACTGCTTTAGGGCAAAAGATTGTTATTCCACCAGGTCCTCATTATCTTGAAAAACTCACCGTTGATGTAGGAGTTATTTGTATTTGTAATAGAGGTGTATCAGATTTACTAATGACAAACCGACCAACAATTGATGGGGCTTGGCAGTTTGTTCAAATCGCTGATGGTATTTATCGCTCAGCAAAAGAAGATATGATTCTTCCAATAACTCACGGTGGAACAGGGGAAATGGATGCTCAAAGTGCTATTAACGCCTTGACTCAAGTAAGCGGTGCTACTGACGAATATGTGCTCACAAAAGACACAACCACAGGAGATGCAATATGGAAAGCTGCTGCTGGAGGTGGTGGTGGTTCTTCAACGCTGGCTGGACTCACGGACACCACGATAACTTCTGCAGAAGAACCTCAAATCCTCGTCTATGACGACGCTTCAAGCACTTGGCTTAATGATACTAATGACCGTTTGTTCATCCGTGTGTATAACGATACCGCTTCCACTTTATCAAAAGGAAAGGTTGTCTATATCACGGGCTTTCAAAATGCCAATGTCGCTAAGGTTGAATTAGCCAAAGCAGATTCTTCCACTACTATGCCTGCTATCGGTATTATTTGGGAAGATGTTTCTGCTGGTGCTGAAGGTTATATGGTATCATTTGGAAAGGCAAATGGTGTAGCAGCAAATTTTACTGCTGGCGATACTCTTTATGTTTCACCTACTACTGCTGGTGAACTCACCAATACCAGACCTACTTCAACATCACACCTCGTTCAAAATGTAGGCATCCTATTCAAACCCGATGCGAGCAACGCTGTTATGAAAGTGACAGGTGTTGGGCGAACCAATGACATACCCAACCAATTTAGCGTGACAGGCACAATAACGGCTTCATCACTCATTACAAGTGGAGGAACATCGTCTGACTTTGTTAAGGGTGATGGTTCGCTTGATTCAAGCACATACCTTACTTCATTTACAGAAACAGACCCTGTATTTAGTGCTCATCCTGCTTTTGGTGTCACGGTTGCTGGTTCTGGAAACATATCGCAAGGAGAAACTGCATTTACATGGGGCGACCATTCTTTAGTAGGTTATTTAACAACAGAAAGCGACCCTGTATTTAGTGCATCACAAGCCGCTTTAATTATTAACGCAGGTTCGGGCGATGTGTCACAAGGTGATACTGCATTTGGGTGGGGCGACCATGCTTTAGCAGGTTATTTAACAACAGAAACAGATTCAGTCGTTGCCGCCATTAATGGTATTGTTAAATCAAATGGTGCAGTAATTAGTGCCGCAGTAGAAGATATAGATTATCAAGGTGTGTTAGCAGAAGGTGCGTTTCTTGATGGTGACAAAACAAAATTAGATGGGATTCCAACAGGGCAATATGAAAGATATTATTTTCATTCTCTCAGTTCAACAATTTCAGCCTCAACAACCACACAATTAACTTTTGGGACAACAGGTGCAGTTTTAGTTCCGACATATTCAGTAGCGACTGATTTTTCTGTTCCAGCAACAAATGACCGTATTCTTATTAATACCGACGGTTTGTATCAATTTACCTTTACGGGATTTTTAGCGGGTATATCGGGAGGTTCAACAATTGATTACAGATTGACTCTTTCATCAACCTCTTCACTCACAGGTGATATTTTGTCATTCCGAAACAGAACAGTCTATATTGATAGATATACAGGAAGTGGAGTAGCAACCGTGTATCTAAACGCTCTTGATGAAGTGTTTATTAGCGTTAGGGTTGATGGGCGAAGTTATCAAATAGGTGGTTTAGAAACATCTGTATCGCCTTATGAAACGAGAACATTCCTTGACATACGGAGGCATGAATGATGATTGAAATTTTAACTGCACGATACCCCGATTTTGATTGGGCTAACATGAATATGATACCTATTGTTTTCATGTCGGGAACAGGAGAATATCGTGTGATTGAAGAATTGTGGCCTACCGACATATACCCTACTATCCCTACTTCAGATGAAATTAAATCGTGGGTATCGGAGTGATAATTATGGATGAATGGCTTGATGAATATGTTGAACAGGTAATGGCTCAACAAAAGAAACAAAACAAAATTTTTAAGAAGGTGAAGAATGATGGATGATTGGGTTTGGAGCGGTTGTTGTTATTCTTCTGAACCTGTATATCCGTTTGGATTTTGCTACAAATGTTGGGTCAAATATGGAAAACCCGAACCTATGGGGGGAATAGATTGAAAACATTTAAACGAGATACCTCAGATGATTCCAATATGCCTGAGTTAGTTAGAGGTAAGGTGGTGTATGTTCCTCCAGAAAGATGTGAAGTAGGAGTATATGTTGAAGAAACACCTCATGGTCTAAAGTTATACAGGAATTTAGGTGAAAGGCATTACATGGTTTTGCCCTGGTCTGCTGTTAAACAAATAATTACAAAGGAGTGAATAAAATGGATATTAATACTTTAATACTTTACGGATTGGTTGCTGCATTTATTGGTGAAAAGGGTTTGGCTCTCTATAAAAGAGTTATGGCTGATGGTAAAATTACCCTTGATGAAATTGAAGAAATCATTGAAGAAGTGACTGATATTGCTGATGATGCAAAGGAGATGATTGAAGATGTCAGCGAATCTTGAAACTAAAATTGATTCTCTTGATGAACGAGTTCGTTTGCTTGAACAAGCCGTCTTTGAATTATCCACTATGGCTAAGTATCTTAAGTATGCTTTCTTTGCTATGGTTGCATCGCTTGGTGTTGATGTGCAGGGGTTGATGTGATGACATACTATTGTAGTGTAGCAGATGTTGCTGAAAGAATGAGTTTAACTTCTCAAGAGAGAATTTCTGCCACTACAAAGATTACAGGAGCCATTAGGAGAGCAACCATTGAAATAGACCAAGAATTTTTTGAATATGGTCGTGCAGAACCAAGTCGTGCCACTCAAGAAACAACACTTTCTGCTGGAGTTTCTGCTGGTGCAACAACAATATCATTAACAGACGCATCTTCCTTTAGCACATCAGGCAAAGGAAATGTTGATGGTGATTCATTTTCATGGTCTGGTAAAAGCAGTAATGATTTAACAGGCGTGACAGGACTTTCATTTAGTCACGATAGTGGAGTAGCAGTTCAGGAAGGTGAATTAGCACATATTATGCGTGAGATATGTGCTGATTTAGCAGCTGGTTATATCTATGAGGACCAAGCTGTTTTTGGTGACAATAATGTTCACTCAAACACATTCCGTATGCGAGCATTGATGCTACTTGAAAAGGTTGCTCATCTCGGAGGAATGTCTTAATGGGTTTTGATGTAGCAAATCATATGTCTAAGGTGCGAAGAGCACAAAGACCAATGAAAAAGGCTGCTAAAGCAAAGGTTAAGGCTATGTTTCCTAATCTGCAAAAAATGGCGGATAAAGGAAGAAGGAATATCGCTATTCAATACAATTACAAAGACTTTCACAATATTATGGCTATGGCAAGCGACGAAGGTATTAAAGCCTTATTTTTAGATGCTTCTGGAGAAGGCAGTAGAGTCGGTGTGACTGTTGTCAGACAATTTTTAGCAAGAGTAGACCCCAATTTTAGGAAAAAGAATCTTGCGTCAAATGTTCACCCAGCAATCAAAAGGAGAATGATTAGGCCATCAACAAAACATAGTATTTATCGTGCAGTTGCTGATGAATTGAATATTTTTGTCAATCCAAGAAATTTTGTCATTCAAGGTCATGTAGGAGATGACCCAAGCAGACCATTTTTAGGTTCAAGAGGATATGAACTCGCAAGATTGGTTGAAGGTTTAGCATACGGACAACCAAAGGCTCCTGTTAATATGGGTGTTATGCCTTCTGTTGGATTTACTCAAGATGAAACAGGATATCAGTTTATTTCTGTCCTTCCAGGCAGGACTAAGCCTACAGAAAGATTCCCACAAGGAAAATACAAAAAGCACCCATTTAAGGTATCAAGAAATTTAGATAGAAAGCAGGTTGAACAAGTCCCTGTTGATAAGGTTGAACCTCATAAATTCCTTGATATGTGGTTGGATAGAACTGTTCAGGCTATTATGCAGGAAATGCTTGATAAATTTGCACAAGGCGGTGTAGGCAGAGGTTGGGATGAAATATGACAGTAGCAGACCACACAATAAGATGGACTCATAGATTGAATGGAGAAGACCCAGCAAGCCCTGCTGGTCAAAATAATGGTGCGTGGGATTCAACAGTTGCAGGCACACGGACTGATGATTTGTATTGGCGTGTTAGTGGTGCTGGCTACAATACACTTATTTCAACTGATTCAAGTTATCAAACTGCAGTTGTCACACTAAGATATAATTCAACACCTGCTGATGGAACATTATTAGCAAGTCTTGATAGTGGTTCTTATGAAATACAGGTGTTATCAACAGGTGCAACTGATTCTTTAAAGATTGACGGCAGCGGTGCTACACCTCAAACGATTACTGGTCTTGATTTGACTAAACCAACCATGTTTAGAATTACTTTGAATAATGATGTTGGGCGACTATATCCATTTGACCTTATTGAATCTGAATCGGGTGATATTCTTTACAAAGAAATTACAACAACTGGCACATCAACTGTTAATGTGTCGTTTGGTTGTGATGACGGTATTGTGGATTTTGGTAATTTCTATTATACTTCTAATGGAGCATTTACCAGCGATGAGTTTTCACCTTCAATATGGTGTTCTAATTCTTTACAACAAATTGGCCTTCGCATCGTTGAAATCCTACAAAATTCAGATAGAATGTATTTGAAAACTCAAGTCACTAAAGAATCAATTGTTTATGCTCATGACCTTTCGCCAAGAGTTGTGGCTCGCTTTGAACCACCAACAATTTTTGTCGTTGTTCCAACAATTCGTGCTGACCCTGAATCATTAGGTGGCGGAACTGTTATGCAGGATTTCCGTGTTCAAGTTTTCGTTATGACAAAGGCTGCTGATTACAAATATGCTCACCGCTTATGTATGGAGCTGTCTGGCGAAGTCGTTGAAGAAATTTACTCTGAATCTGGTCAAAATGACAACAAAGATGCCATAACAGGTTTCAATTCTGAAATAGATATGAGACAAGAGGAAGATGAGATTATTTGTGTCAATTCTCACACTTTTGATTATAGGAGAAGAATTAATTACCGAGAGCGATAGATTTAAATGTGCTTGCAGGGTCAAAGAGATTAGACGGAGTGATAACTCATGGGTGATTTTGACAGCAGATATGTTTCTATTGAAAAAGAAGCGACTTTTGGGACTGACCCAGCATCAGCCCCATTTTACGGTGAAGTGGATGACGAATCTTTTAAGCACATTTACGATACGCTTGTTCGTGAAGATATGTCCCGATATTCGGCCAGCAAAGTGGTTCGTGGCCGTGAATATTGTGAAGGTTCATTGAACACCGTTATGATGACCGATGACTTTACTGCTCAATGTATTGCTGGTCTTTTCGCAGTTGATACTGTTTCTGGTTCTTCAACATATACTCACCTTCTTGAAGAAGGAGACAATGGTGACGGTCTAAGATACCCAACATTTTCAATCCACATTGGGCGAACAGGCAAAGACCACACTTTTACGGGTATGTCACTTAACCGAATGTCTGTTTCTGCATCCGTTGGTGAATTTACTACAATGTCTTTTGACTTTCAAGGAAAAGCAGAAAGCACAACGGATTCGCTTTCAACTCCAACCTTCCCACTAAACGACCCTTGTTATTTCGCAAACGCTGACCTTTACTTTAATGGCAGCGCTACTGAATCGTCTGCTGTTAAGTCTATGGATTTTGAATTGTCACTTGACCGTGACCTTGATTCTGGTTTTTCAATTGGAAACCTATCATTGACCCAAGCAGCTCCTGTTCAGCGACGAAGCGCAAGCGGAAACATTGAATTCAATCAAGCAGTATACACCACTTCTGCAAATGAACCAACCTATGACCAATTAGTGCAAAACTCTGGTGATGGATTTATTTATGATGCAACTGGTGGCGACTTTGCTTTGAAGATTGTTTATACTGAAACAACAAACCGTGACATTACTTTTGAATTCTTTAAGGTTTTCTTTGAAGCACCTGAAGCAGCTGTTTCCGGCAGAGACCACCAAACAATGACTACTTCATTCATGGCTCTTTATGAACCAGACAATGATGCACTTGTTTCTTGTTCAATCCGAAACGCAACATCTGGCGCATACCTATGATGTGGTGATGCTCTTTGGCTCAAAACAGAAAATTCCAAAATCTTATTAAAACCGAATTCATTGCTGCACAAGCAGTTTCTGAAGGCGATATTAATAATGATGCAATCATTACTGATTATATTCAAGATGATGCAATCACAAATGCAAAGACAGATTTGCATCAAGCAAAGCATATCAAATTTGTGTGGGATTTTGCTACTGATGGTGGCGATTCTTTGATGCCATTTATCCCACTACGAGCTGCTGGCACTGAAACGGCTATATTGCCAGGAAATGCTGTTATAGTAGGTGCATGGCTTGAACCTACAATAACGGCCACAAGCGCTGGTTTAGCAACCATGAAGATTGGTCTGCAAACAAACGATGATGCTTTTATTGCTGCTACTGCATTTGACAATGGAGAATTTACTGCAGGCGCAGTTACTGAAATGACAAATGAACTCCCTCTTAAATTAGTAGCATCGGAGGGATTAGTATTGGTTGTTGGCACTGCTGATTTAACAGCTGGTGCATTCAACCTCTTCGTGCAATACTACGAAGGTAATTAGATTAGTTAAGTAAAGTTAAGTAAAGGAAAGTGAAGAAAATGCCCGTAATGAAAAAGCAGTTTGATTTTGGAGATGAGACCACAGGCAAAATAAGTTTGACTGTGAGACAAGCAAATGGAATGGAAAGAATGAAGTGGGAGTCTATTCAGGCTAAAGCCCTTCGTGAATTCCGACACTATGGTTTTGATGTTGAATCATGGACTGATGAACAGCAAAACGAATTTGTGAAATACCTTGATGACAATAACGCAGGTATTGAATATCAAATTCAAGAATGGATTCCAAAATGTATTGTAGCACCAGAAAATTTTGACATCTCACTCTTAACCTCAGACGAACTCAGAACTCTTTTATTGTTTGTTAGGGGAGATGAAAGTGAGGGTGCAGTCCCTTTGGTATAATTTTCCGAGTAGCCCCTTCGTTATGCTCAGCATACAAAGGGGTATTACCATCCGACCTCGTGGAAAAGTATACTCAAGAGGATGGAATGTCAAGAATGCTGTTGGATTTGAGCGTAGCAGCAGAAATACAGGACCAAGTATCAGAAGCGACAGACAAAGCGAAGAACAAGGATTCTATCAAGAAGCCAAAATCTTCAGATGCAAAGGGTATGGTTGCTCGGATGCAACAGCGCAGACAAAAAAGATTAAACGAGAATGGTCTTTAAACAGTTAATGAGGAGGTTGAGTCATGGCACGAACAGGCGCAGCAATGGTTATGTTTGAAGTGATTGGGTCATTTCAAGCAAAGCGTCTCCTTTCCGATGCAAAAGCGCAAATGAACATCATGAATGCTATCCTACTTAACGGATTAGGTGGTATTTTTGATGCTGTTCAAGATATTGCTGGACAAATTAATGGTTTAGTTAATGCTACTGTTCCCCTTGCTATGGAAGTGGCAAATGCTGAAATTCAATTTCAAAAATTTATGGGAACAACAGAAAATCTTAGTGAAGTCACCAACGAAATTATTAACATGGGTGCTTCATTAGGATTTACGGCTGATAAAGCACTTGAAGCAGGTGCAAACATGGCTCAGTTAAAGGGTCTTGTTGGTGGTGAAACATCTGTTTCTGCTGCTACTGAAGTCGGTATTAAATTTGCATTGATTGGTGACATGGAAACTCAAGATGCTATGAAGGGTCTAATCAACCTTCAACAGCAAACCGACTTTATGTTTGGTAAAATGACTCAATCACAAATTGATGCGATGGATGCACAAAGTCGTTCAACATTAGTGTATAACAATTCAATGAAAGTCCTTAGCCAATTAAACACGGTTGAAAACAATTCAGCTGCGACTATGGAACAATTGATTTTCATTATGAACCAATTTGCTGCACAAGCAGATATGACAGGTGAATCAATTTCTTCTATGGCTGCACAAGCAGCTGTATTGGTTGAATCTGGTGAAGAAATGGGTAAGGCTGGTCGTGCCCTCCGTATGATTTATGCTCGGCTTGGTGCTAATACTCAAGACAACAATGGCGTTTTACAAAGGTATGGAGTTCAAGTCAAAGATACAACGACAGGCGCACTTCTTCCACTTTCAGATATCCTTAGTCAATTGGCTGTTGTCTATAAGGACTTAAACCAAGAACAACAACAGGAATTGGCTCAATTGGTTGCTGGAAACGACCACTATGTAAGATTTATCAAATTGGTTAATGGTGCAAACCGTGAACAAGTGTTGGCTACAATGGCTTCTTTGGGTATGTCTGATGCTCAAGAAGAAGTTAATATCAAATTAAAAAATCAAGCCACACAATTGCGTTTAGTCCAAGTGGAATTAGAAAACACTAAATCTGCATTGGGTGATGCGCTCATCCCCGCTCAAATTGCTGCAACACGAGCTCAAGTATCATTTAATCGTGCAATAAATAGTTTTTATACAATGAATGGGACAATAGGTGAAAAAGCATTTGGCCTTTTTGTCAAATTCGGTATGGATGCAGCATTTCACTTTGAAAGGCTCAATAAGGTTCTTGGGCCTGTTATGAATACAATGCTGCAATTAAAGTCTTTGCAGGTTGCTATGGCTACACAAGAAACAATTTTGCGTTCTATGCAAGGTGAACAACTCGTCAATCCTGCAATTTACAAAGATGTATATGATAAGCAACGCAGAATTACTGATGATGCTTTAGCAGAATACAATATTCGTCTAAGAATTAATGAGGCAAAACAAAACGCAGTTTACCTCACACAAATGGAAACAATACATTCTGATGGAACTGTTCTTAATCTTAAAGAAGAATTTGCCTATCAAATGTTAATCGGTCAAGAAATAAACGCCATAAATATGTTAGAACAAGAGCGTATTAATTTGTTGACTCAACAAGACGGACTTCAAGCGCAAATGGCTAATCTTAAAGACAAAGCAAATGCAGATGTTCAACAAAGCATTAGTTTACTGCAAGCAGAAGCAAATGCTCAAGCAGCATTAACTCAACAACAGGTTCAACATTTAGAATTAAAGGCTAATCTAAGACAAGGCGAATACCAAACAGGCTTAAATAGACTCACTCTTTTACAGCAAGAAATTGTATATCTTAAACATTCAGAAGATTTGACTAAAGCAAGATTTAAAATTGATAATTTCAATCGTGATGTTCTTAAAGAACAATTAATTGTTGAACGGCAAATTTCAGCTGAAAAAGCAGACCAAATTTTAGATGCACAGAAATATGTTGTCCTTCAAAGAGATGCCACCCAAGCAAAAATACACGGATTAGAAATAGAAGTTTTAAAACAAACTACAAAAGCAGGCGAAAATGAAATAAAAACTCTTCAACAAATTATTCAATTCCAAAAACTTTTGAATGAAGAAAAGACTATGTATATGTATATTCAGGACCAATTAAATGCTTTAAGTGCAGAAGAAGCAGCTCTTTATGCAAGAATTATTCCTAATACTCAGAACCTCAATCTATTAACAAAGGAAGAAATTTATATTCTTAATGAATTAATCCCAAAAATGAAACAGATGAACATAATAGATGAAGAAAGAGCTCAAGTTTTGTTCAATGAAATTCGTGCAGAACATGCTCACAACGATGCTATGAAGGCAACTGGTGTCACTGCTGATACTCTTCAACTGCAAATGATGAAGTATAGTGCTGGCTTAGGCGCTGCTTCTATGGCTGTTTCATTCCTTGATGATTCAACTCAAGGTGCTAAAGTGAGCATGATGTTAATGGCACCTGTTATTGCTATAAGCAGTGTTCAAATGTTTATGATGACTAAACAAATGATGGAAAAAGTAGCAGTAACACATGCTGATATTGCTGCTACTACTATCCAAACAGGTGTGCATAATGCTTTGACTGCTTCTTTAATTAGAGCAAGAGCAGCATTCTTAGGTTTTGCTGCTACAACAGGCGGTATGCTGGTGCTTATTGGTTCTGCTGTTGCTCTTATGTATGCTTTTACAACCAATAATGAAGATGCTGCTGATTCAGTTATTAGACTTAATGGTGCTTTGACTGATACAATGCAAACATTAAACCAATTAGAATCTATTGGTATTGACAAAGCATTGGCTAATGTTCCAACAAGTGTATCACAGGCTTTAGCAGAAGCAGGCTATGATATATCTTCAATATCGGAAGCGGGTTATAGTGACCTTAATGATATGATTGGTCTTACTCAAGATAGAATTGCTGAATTAACTGTATTAGCAGATGACGGTTCAAACATTATAGAACAGGCTTTCCAAAAGGAATTAAAGGCTGCAAACGATTTCTTAGTGGCTTTAGAAGCGCAGCAAATTGCATTGATGACTAATGCTGTTTTGGCTGGCGATTTGGCAGCAGCACAAGAACAATCTGCATTGACAGCAAAGAGCAATGCTCAATTAGCAGTTGAACAATTTTATGGCAGTCAAGATATTCAAAATGCCTTTAGTGAAAGAGGTATGTTATCTGGTTTAGCAGACTTAACTGTTGGAAGTGATTACCAATTGGCTGCTAAAAATAGCGCATTTGAAACTGCTGCTGCTATCATTAAAGGTTATGAATCAGGTTTAGGATATGAATTATCCAGGAGTTCAATTGAAGATTATTTTGAAGTATTAGGTAATTTACAATTTGATAAGTATAGCGGTAAATTGTTCGCAACAGATGCTGGTGGTATGGGATTAAGTGATACTGAAGCCGTTAAATTTTTGGATTTTATTAAAGAAGCAGGTATTGACACAAATCAAGAAGTGGATATGTTAAGAATTGCTTTAGATGATTTGAATGATGCTGGTGACGATAGCGTTGATATGATTCAAAAATTGATGAAAGGAATGGATTTAAGTATGAGTACTGAACAAGCAGAAATTTTGGCTTCCTACTTTGATGATATGGGTTCATCTTCATCTGGTCTTGGTGAGGTTGCTTCTGAATTAGAAGGTATCAATGACTTGATGTATAAATTCAATAATAATCGTGAAGCCATGTTTTACGGATTATCTCAATCAGGTGTGACAGGTGATTTTGTCAAACAAGTCCAACAAAAGGGTGTTGAAAATTTGGTTGCTAATACGGAATTGATTATTACCAATAACTTTAATGGTATGTCACTCCCACAAATGGTTAATCAAGTGACTGAAGGAGTAGTGGAGAGGCTAATTGCAGCCGGAGTTGTAAGTGAAGGAGCAGTGAATACAAGATGACGAGAAGCGCAACGGAGAAATACAATGCTGTTTTGGCTGGTTATTATGATGACTTTGCATCTGCAAGGTCAATTTCAGATGATGAAAATTCACCCAATTTAGAATTGACTTATGATTACAAAGAAACTCATCATGGCAACACTATGAACGGTGAAGCCCGTCTTAATCCACGATACAAAGAAGCGATTAGCATACACGAAATAGAAGAAGAATTTATTCACAATACAGGCGTTCACAATTTCTTAACGCATGATACTATCCGAACCAATTCAAACGAGTGGGAAGGAAAAGCTCAAGTATCATATCCCGATGGTATGGCACAACCCAACCGTATTTCATATGCTAATGATACAACACTTGGTTCATATCAACTGTTTTGTAATGGATATAATACTTCTGGTATGTATTCAGTCCACTTAGGTTCAACCGATATTACAAATGGTCGGGCAGTAATGAATGGTCCTCGTTATCAATCAAGTGCAGGCGATTATGATTTTGACGAATACGGCAAAGCAGGGACATTCTATGATATACAATATGCTCATTTAGTCGGAACTCATATGGGTGAAATTACTGCAAATGGCGATTCAAGTATTGGTTCATTAATTGCTGGTGCTATTGACGAACCTTATTCAAGAGGAATCTTAGAACCTATTCAATCTCCAAGTGGCAGCCCATTTCTATGTATTACCAGCCATGTTGATGATATTAATTCAAGAAGGCTAATTTCATACAATGCAAATTTAGGCGCATCTGAAGGCGATAACACCTTTGGAATACGCATGGCTTGGCGTGGGGTCACACAACCAACAGACATCGCTACTGACCCAGCAGTAGAAGTTCCTGGCATATCCTACACAATATCAGTAGGGTTTAGCAAAGCAACCTATACTGAAAATGGTGGTTTTACAGGAACACCGGCTGCATCATTTACCTTTACTACATCATCCCGAACCAAAACAGGTGTTATTAGCGAAGCGACTAATCTTAAAACAGGTTATGAAGATAGACACCCCTGGCTCAGGTATTCAGCCGTTGCTGAATTTACTGATGTATCAAATCCAGTTGCGTCTAATGACATTTTAGATAGCGAAGAAGAAAGAGTCTATGAGTTATCCAGCATTTGGAATGATATTGAATTTGCATTTGATTTTGATGCAGGAACATACATTGTATTACACGATGGCGAAGTAGTCAAAACGAC
>Ga0070749_10001848_pt1 | contig 14289 bp, 21 predicted proteins | sample VirMetDEL_Nov_18_FD_75180 | JGI IMG/M metagenome (GOLD analysis project Ga0070749, IMG submission 75180) | Aqueous microbial communities from the Delaware River and Bay under freshwater to marine salinity gradient to study organic matter... | ecosystem: Environmental > Aquatic > Marine >...
GATAAGGCAATAAGGTATGCCTGCATCTCCAGCCTAGCATATGTGTATTATCATTCTTCACATCTTCAACCGTGGGCCAAGTGACTGCATTTCTGTACTGTGGAAATTGAGCTATAAATTGCTCTTTTGCTAAGGCAGAGGCAAAAACAACCTTGTTTTCCCAAAACACACAAGAGTCTTGAGTTCCATTCTCATTGAATCTTAGTGTGTAAATACCATTCTTGGCTGCAAGATAAGTAGACACCTGGGTCTGCACTTCCCTTTCTATTGTAAATATCTTCTGCTCGATGTAAGAGGCTAATGGATAGTTTCTTCTCTTGTCTACGATGTTCAGGGCTGCTTCAGGGTCAATCGGGTCATCTGTGCTACCCCTGTATAAAATATAACCTGCATTGCCATATCTCTTACCAAGCTGAGTCCAGATGTCTTGCAGATTCTCGACTGTGGCTGCATTCTTAACACCTGGAGTCACCTTGCCGTCCAAGGCTAAAGTAACCAGCCTATTGAGCTGTTCATCTCTGACTTGACCAGCAAGTAGCTGGATGTCATCTCTAATCTTTCTTGCCGATATTAACTGGTCTATTTGTAATTCATATTCAGCCTGGAGAAGCTTGATTGTAGCTATCTTTGCCCTTTGATTTTTAGTTAAAATACCTATTTGTGTGGAAAGGTCTGCTATAAGCCTTTCTCGAACTTGCCTTGCAAGCTTCTTTGATTCTGCAAAGGATAATCCTTTTGCCTTCAATGATGGCTCAATGTCATTTAATCTTTGCACGAACCTGGTAGACTCTTCACTGATAGCCAAGGCTATGGCAGCCACCGTTAAGGATTCACCAATAAAACTGTCTGACTGGATTGCTTTCAAGAGTTCTTTTTCGATCCTCTGAATATCCATGTTAAGCTCTGGTAGCTCTGTCTCTATAATGTAGAGTAAATTGTTTAAGGAGTCTGCCCTTCTCAGTATTTTTTGAAGTTTCAGCACGTCCTCCTGACTAAGCTTAACCCCTTCCATACTGATTTGTCAAAACCCTTGATTTTTTAATCTTATTTCTTACCAGCATCTTTGCTGCTTCATCCATCCTCCTGTTAGAGATACTGCCCACATTAATAACACCATCACTGACATTGCTAGAACCAAGACTTGAGATGGAGTCATTGGCATCACGTTGACCGATCGTCCGGGCAACAAACAAGCTTTGCAGTACAGCAGCTTCCCTTAGAGTAATACAGCCAATCTGCCAGGGGACATTGCCCCTTCTTGGTTGCTGATGAGCTTGCTCAATGTCAAGAGTAGCTGTCATAACAGCCCTGCTCTTTTCGTCTGCTGACAGGTCTGACCAATAGCTAAAGCCATGATCTGTTGCATAAGTGTTTACGTCTAATACTTCACAATACTTTGAATTGTTCATACACCCTCTGGCAGCAATGATGGATCATAACATTGCCATTCATAATATGGAATTAAAGTAGTTATATTATCGACTGTTCTAACAACAGTGTCATCATTATGGCTTGCTGCCGTAGTATTCCAGATACCTCTTCTTTGAAAAGTTACAGTAACCCCTGATTTGCTGTATTGCATCCACTCATTATCTATCTTGCAATATCCTGATGCTGGCACATCTCCGGTGTCACCATCGACTGTGGCAGTAAGGTCACTTGCCGAAATACTGCCATTCAAAGTAAATGTGGCCCCTGAACCCTCAAGAGCCTTAACGAAAATTCTGCCGCCATCTGGCTGAGTAAATGGCTGCAATATAAGATTAAAACTGCCAGAAGTAGTAGAGCTGAAAGACTCAGTTTGCTCTATTGCCCTGGTTAAAGTCAAAGTAACCGTGACCCCTTCAAGAGTTCTTTCGTTACCCTGCACTGTCCCATAGACCGAAGGAATGTCTCCGACTGTCCAGGTGTGATTGTTGTCTGTGTTAAATGTATATGCCATAATCTTCATAAAGGGGGCCGAAGCCCCCTGGTTCTTATTCCTTAGTCAGAAAAGCCTTGTCAATTACAACGGATGGAGTAGTTCCAGTCACATCTGTAAAACAACGGACATACTGACCAGTAGCTCTTGCTGGTACAAGTAGAGTAGAGTTGTTACGCTCGATCTCTGTTGCACTTGAGCAAGTTACACTGTATTCACCTTCAATGGTAGCAAAGTTAGTAACATTGGAGAATTGAATCTTAAACTCATAGATTTCATCTCCATCACCAAAGTCAGTTGTACCAAGAAAAAACACACCTAATACACTAGGGTAGTCGATGTAGTTTGTTCCAAGGTCAACATAACCTGCACTAATGTTACCAGCAGCATCGGAAGTTACAGTTTGAGCTGACGTAAGAATTAAGTCGCTGTCTGCAATAAAATTACCTTTCATAATCTATCCTCCTATTCTGCCTTAATACCACGAACACGACCAACACAACGGGTATTTTCTGCTACTGGAGCAAAAGGAGCATGAACATCAATAATGGTTTGCTGTCCTTGCATATACTCATTGTAATCAATCAGTCCTGGGAATCTGTGTAATACAGAGAAGTCATTTGCACCGAAACGAATACCATACACGGTAGCACAATCACTGCTTGAACCAACGGTTTCGTCGAAAGCAATAATATCTGCACCGGAAGAATCCTCACCGGCTTCAATCAGGTTTACACCCATGAAGTTGGAAATGATCTCTGGTTTGCCATCTACGACAACAGTTTGGTAGCTGAACATTGAACCTAGCACGTTGTTCTGAGCATTAGCCACAGAAAGTGAGTACAATGTTGCAATTACGTCACGAGAAGTAACCAGCACGTTAGGACGTACAGCTTGAATAAGCTTGCCCATATTCTCAAGAAATCTTTGCAGACCTCCTGAAGCTGATAACTTTTCACCGTTAGCTGCAGTAGTAAATAGTAGGGGATTGCTTGAAGTGTTGTAAAAGTCAATCCACTGCTTAACACCAAGTGGTTGCCCACTTGAGTGACCTTCACCTAGAATGTGCTTTTTCCAGTCTAAACCTATGGAATAAGCAACCTCGGCTCTAAGTGAGGCAATGTAGTCACCACCTTCTCTCATACGCTCACGAGCTAAGATAGGATCAGTGCTAGAAGATAAACCGAAGTCCATCATCTGAACATTAATCAAATCTAGGGGAGCTGTACCTTGAGTTGAAAAGGTAGCATTGTAATCTCTGAAAGACGCACCTGGGTACTTTCCTTGCTCTTTCATCTGATAGCTGATAGAATCAACCTGACGAAGATTAAGGTAGTTGTAAAAAGGTGATCTTTCTTCAACAGCACGAATAAGACCTGCCATCATTGGCGTCTCAGCTCGGCTTCGAATGTCGATCAAACTAGCCATAAAATACCTCTAAATTTTTTGATTGCTTTCACCCTGCAAAGGTGGCCAGACGATTAACCCTTGCCTGGACAGGTAGCTCAAGGTTGATACTGCCCTGAGTCAGCATAAGAGACTGCTAACTGGGACTTTATGTCTCATGGTGCAATGTGTCAAGTTTTTTTTGAGAGTTTTCCCTATATATGTGGTGTGATTTTTGACACAAATCCCCCTATATATGTGGTGTGATTTTTGTTACAAATTATTCAAATACTGTCTTATATGGGCGGAAATGACAAAAAATACTGTCTTATATGTTCGGAAATGACAAAAAAGCTGACCCTAGATTGATAAGTTCCAAAGCCAGCTTATGGACTGCAAAAGAAGGACATTAACAAAGACAGCCTGGAGAGTGGTTAATTCTCCAGTTATGCTGTCCTTTTGAGCTAATTGTCTTGACCGAATTGCTCGGCACAAGATTAGTTAAATATTAACAAAACAAACAGTCAGGTTTTTTTCAGTAATTTTGACAAGGATCCCGTGTCGTGGTGGTACATTTGACTTATAGTCTCATCATTCCCATAGTCTAGCAGTACAGGACGAGAGTTATACTCACCCCAGTTCATTTCGTTGCACAGGTCACATTTCTCTATCCGTAGCTCAGGTATGTGTTCTTTAATGTTATCAGCAAGGGACTCTTGAAAGACTCGGAGAGGTTCACATCGCCTCTGACAAACTACACCAAACTTGCCCCACACTACGGGAGCCAAATTATCGGATCGATACTTTTCCCAAAGAAGAACCTCATTTAATCCTTGAAGGTAGCCTCTCTTATCTATCGGTATTTTAATAGCGAATCGACCTATTAGAAGTACAAATCTTGTAGAGTACCTTATTTGCAAATATTCCATTGCCCAAAATAATCTTTCAGTAATTTTTATTACCAGGCTTATGATAAATGTCCATATAGGTTATCATGTCCTGGACAATCTTGATAAACTGTTCCTCATCCTGCACCTTCTCTTCTCTTGTAAGTTCGAAGGCTAAATGGATAGCTTCATGGTAAAGAAGCTCGTAATAATCTTCAACGTGACGAATGTGGCTTAATCGAATATGATTGTAAAATACAAAAGGCTTACCTTGGGGATTAAGATTTACAAGGCCAGCAATATAACAATCCTCTGGAGTATCATAGCACTCTGACCTCTTTAAGCCAAAGCACTCGTCTTGCTTCATGTAGTTAAAAACATCCTCGGATGAACCGAGGATTAGATCATAGTCATCCCTGTTTAAGACTAACATTACTTCTTCTTTGCTTTTTTCTTAGACTTCCTGGCACTGGCAAGGCTGGCTGCTACTGCCTGCTTTTGCCCATAGCCTTCTTTCTTCATCTTCTTAATGTTTTTGGAAATTGTTTTCTTTCCGTACCCTTTCTTCAATGGCATAATGCCCTCCTAAAAAATGCCCCGAAGGGCTAGTGTGGAAAACTTGTTAATGAGTCACAACAATACAATCATTTCTCTCATGCTTTACCTTGAAATTACTTTCCTTGTTTAATTGTTGGAAAGTTTCCTTATTGTAAAGCTCTTTGGAAAACTTTTTCCAATTAAAATTACCAGGGCAATTTTTACTTCCCCTCTTTGCTATAACTTCTTTCGCATACTTGTGGCTGTATATCTTCTCAATCGGGTACTTGCCAATAAGCTCTTTACATAAAAACGTCAAGGCTCTGTACTGCATGGAAGTATAATCTCCAGAGTTGTCAGCCTTTGGATTCATAAGCTCAATACCAATAGAGCCAGCATCCCATTTGCCAACCGAAGCATGGTAGACCCACTTATCAGGATCAATAAGCTCAATAATCAAGCCATCCCTGTCTATAATGTAATGAAATAAGGCAATGCCCTTTTTGTACCAGTCCTCTCTCTGCTTTCCTGGCTTGAGCATCCATTTTAAAAGACGGGCAGCAGAGCTGCCACCACCCGTCCCATGAACCGTAATATACTTAACAGGCTTGGTACGGACAAACCCTTCAGTATATTTTTCTCTCAATCTCAAGTCTTGTTGAATGTTCATCGACTACTCAATAATTCTTCAACAGACATCTTGCTCCAGTCAGGCTTTCCGACTGAACCATTGCTTTTTGAACCAAGACCCTGCTTAACCTGGGCAAAGACACCTGGGTATCGGCCCTTGATAACCTCGGCTATTTTACCAGCTCCAGCAGGTTCACCGGATTCATCAAAGATAATATTGTCAGACTTACGATCTTTGAATACGGTCTTTCCATCGACTGTCTCAATGGCAAACTGTTTGTCAACCATTGTATCGAATATGTCATTAAACTCTGGAGACAATCCCATCTGTATGCTATGGGAACGGATAGAATCCACCTGCAATTTCTTTTGCCACTGGTCTTGTCTTTCCTTCTCCTTCTGAGCAAACTCAGCTACAATTTTCTGCCTTTCCATTTCCAAGATTTCCTTGATATTCTCAGGGTTAGCCTGGGGCTGTGTTGGTTCTGGCATTGTTGTCAACTTGTTATTTAAGCCATCAATTAACTGCTGATAGCTTTTAGAGTTTACATCCTCTTCACCTATAATCGAAGCTAGTTGTTCCTTATGCCTGGTATTGATAGACTTTTGAACACTATCAATGATGCCCTGGTGAATATGTTTTGGTATTTCATACCCCTTGACATTCACCATTTCAACTACTTCAACATTCTCTGTGCTTTCCTGTTTTACCTCTGTATTTTGAGTTTCTTCACTCATTTGCAATCTCCTTAGTCATTATTGATTCCAGCATTAACTTCAAAGGTGTCATCACTATCCATAAGCTCGTCATCAGACTGCCTAGCCATGTCAGGATCAAGCTTGATAAACTTGTCTCTAAATTGCTTTTTAGCTGCTGCCGTAGCAGTGTTGCCTAAATCCAAGCTCATAAGTTTCATTAAGACACCGATCTCATCATCAATCTGGTTTACTTCAAAATTCCTATCAATCTTATATTCTACCTCAACGGTCTGCCCAAGGTAGGCAAAGTAATATTTAATAGCCGACTCCAGGCACTTCTCAACAGCATCGGCTCCTGCATTCAAAACGGCTCTTGTCTGAGTAAAGTCTAAGCTTTTACTTACACCAGACTCAGCCTGGTTCTTTTGTCTCCGTAATCTTGATATTTCATGCAATGTTCCCTGTAAAAAACGAATATAGTCAAAATGAGCATTCAACCCATGAGAAGGGTAAGCCACCCACTTTGGTTCAACAACATCAGAACCCCTGGGCATGGAGATCACGGTAGTGTCAGTCAGCATATCCATGTCAACTTCTTCAGGAATAACCATAAAAGATAAGCCTGCCTGGTTACGGATGATGCTTCTTGCTTCACTGTCAAGATTCATCATATTCAAATCAATACTAGCCAAAGGCTGCATTAACGGGGTCTTATCAGATAAAGAACACTGAGAAACTGGAATCTGGCCAAACGGATTTTCAATATACTGTACTTCAGTCCAGCCTTTGTCACTATATTCATACTCAGCCATTTCATCCCTTGTGAAAACATAAATACATTCAATCTTTTCTGTCTTAATGCCTTCCACCTTATCTTTAAAGCTGCCATGAATAAGAAAAGCCAGACCGTTATCATCGTTAGCGAAATTCCTGATATTCTCTCTAGGAATGGGGTATAAATACGGTTGACCATCTGCTGACATATCGGAACATATAGATGTTTGACCATCAATAAGAAGATTATAGAACATTCGACCAGCAAACGAATTAATCCCATTGCCATTTCCGTCGATGTTAGTAAAAAGAATCTTTCTCTGCTCATCTGTAATCCCACTTATCATTAAGTGCTTCTCTGCTGATTCAAACAAGAATCTGTAAGAGTCTGCAACAATCTTAGTATAGCCATAGCAGTTGCAAAGCCTTATTCTTTCCTCGTAGTGGCTGCTTGTCTCATACTGAAACCTAAGTAGGTACTTATCAGACTCACCCTGCTGGGTATATCTCTGGCCTCTAGGTGGTGCAGAGCCTAGCCTACGGTACTTAACCTTGTCTAACCTGGCCTCTGCTGCATCATGCAAGAAACTTAAAACACTATTAACTTCAACTCTATCGGGATACGTTTCCGTAATTAATTCTTTCTGTATCATATTATGTCTCCATAGGTGGTAAAATTTTCAATGGGGATGTTGTAAAAAGCTTCCCCCTTTTTGTTATATTTATTCTTAACTTCAACGATCTCAGAGTTCCATAGAATGTCAGTGGAATCAATAGCAATCAAAGCATTACCATCGGCCCTTACCATGCAAAACCAGACCTCAGTTGGCTCTGTAAAAAACTTCTTCTTCCGAAAAGGAATATTAACCGAATTGTATGGAAATGGCCCATCCTCCCAGGATGCCTTGACTTCAACTTCAACGTGACGACAAATGTCCTCCGTGTAAACATTGTAGCCAAGGAGATCAACACCGTAAATATCTGGATTATCAACATACTCTATTATGTCACTTGAAAAGAGCCACTTCACGGCAGACCGGCCAAGCTTATCATACTTGTCATGCAAGCTTTGTGAAAAAGGCTTTATCATTTACAATGCCCTTATTTGAACCATCCCATTTCTAAAATGATTGGCTGCCATGCACATACTCATCACAATGTCATCATGCTGGCCAGCAGGGGCAGTGTACTTAACTCCCGTAGCTGTTTGTTCTGCCTGGTAAATACCTAGCTCATGTAAGATTTCCTTGTCACCAGGAAATGTGATGCTTTGCTGCTCAAGGGCAATCATAAGGGCTTCTACCATTATCCGTTTCAGGTGTCGAGTTATTTTTATACCCTGAACATTGAGGCCAGACCTTTGCAGGCTTTGTGTAACAGGATCACCAACACCAGTAGCATCAACAACAATATGAGCTTTATTATATCTGACAGCGGCACTGACTATTCTCTGCTCCTGTATTCTCCAGTCAACCTGATTAAAACGATCCATGTAAACCATGTGCTGACGAACCTTGTCCCAGACCGTAATCACGGTAAAGTCAACGGTACGGGCTAAGTCAACACAACAAAGATAATGACTACCCGGCTGTGGCTTTTCAAAACTACCCATCACACATTCCTGGTAGTTTCTAAATATCCCGTTACCATCAAGTAAAAAATTAGCCAGGTACTCTTGCTTAAATACCTGCTCCGGTAGACTAGCCTTGGCATCCTCGATCTCGTCCTCGTCAATAAAGGGGTTGCTAACAGTCGGAAATTGCCATGACTTCCAAACGTCCCCATCCTCATTGCCTCTTCGGAAAATCTCATAGAACCAGTTTGCACCATACGGTGTACTACAAAAAAGAGCTGACCCTTTCTTGTCGGACAATGCAGGACGCAAAGCCTCAGTCCATGCTTCCTTTCTCATGAAGGCGGCTTCATCCAAGACGGCCAAATCTAAACCCTCACCTCTCAAGGAGTCTGGATTGTCAGCAGACTTAATCTGCAAACTTCCACCACCGGGAAACTCAATCCTCCGGTCGGCTTCCTTGACGTGCTTACCTGGAATGGGCCTGGCAAGATTCTTAATCGTTCTCCAACCAATACTGGCAATCGGAAAACTCGGAGCTGTCCACCATGCTATTTTGCCATCTAAAGCACTAACCAGGGTCATCAGGGCAGCCAAACGGCTTTTCCCCCACCTTCTCCCACAAGCTAGAACCTTAAATCTTGCCTCACTCTCCATGATCTCTTGCTGACCAGGGTGAAGTGGTGGTATTTCAACTTTCATCTAGTCTGGCCAAACCAGCTTGATTTTTAAGGGTTTGTCTCCCCCATTCACCTCGGTAACGGTTTTCCCGTAATGATTCGGGAACCTGCGTTCCAAGTACCAACTGGCAGCTTGCCAGTTCTTCTTGTCCACTGCCTCGTGACGAATCGTGTCCATGCACTCAGCAGCAAAATGCAGTTGAGCCTTCTCAACAGCTTGAGCCAGCTTCTCGTCCTTCTCCATCCAGTTCATGACGGCTGAACTCGTAACATTGGCAAAGGCAGCAGCATGAGGAATCGTCATTCCTTGCTCCAGTGCTGATATTAGCATCCCAATCGTCCTACGGGTGAACTTGGTTTTCCGTCCCCGTGTACCTGGGGTCTTTTCAGGATAGTTGATTTCATCGACTTCAACGGTTTGTATAACGTGAGTCTCATCCAAGTCCTTGACTTTTACTTTCGTCCGTGTCGGATAGTTCTGTCCTTGCATTCGGGCCTCTGCTGTATAACATATAATCCTCCCTAGTCTCCGGGTCAACAAAAAAACGAAGGGCCACATGGCTTTTGTCAATGTCCGTCGAACTAGTAGCGTACAGCAAGGCTGACATTACTCGTTCCGGAGAGTGATGTTCAAGGGTGTCCATGAGATTGGATCGTACTTGTTTATCAACCTTCCCTAATATCCCCAGCTTATCAGCCATCTTCAGGACTCTTTGTGATTCAGCCCCTCTTCGTTTCAAATCTAACTCATCCTCAAACTTTGTCCTGGTAGGTTTTGGCTCCTGTTGTACGATTTTAACCTCTGGTGGCCCCTTACTGTTTATGGTATTGTTTATTGGTACTGTTAAGGGGACACTGGTGTCCTCTGGTATGGGACACTGGTGTCCTATGGATAGGTCACTGGTGTCCACCCCCTGGACATGGGTGTCCCCCCCCTGGACACTGGTGTCCCCTGGGGTGGACATGGGTGTCCGTAGGACACTGGTGTCCTCTGGTTCAAGTTTCATGTCTCTACGGTGGACTAAAACGTACTTATTCGACAAGAATGCCCCCATATTAGAGCTTGCTTTCTGCTTCACTACCTGGATAAACTTAGCATCAGAGAGCTGTTTTATCCCCCTCTGGATCGTTTTAGCTGATATACCTAGCTTATCTGCAATATACCTCTGACTAGGGTAGCAAACCCCCTCCTTGTCAGCCATAGTGCTTAGATAGCTATAAACCAGCTTGGAAGTATTGCTCAACTCAGTCGATGCAAGGACTTCCTCATGGATGATTCCGTACTTCTTCATAGGGTCATTATTGACAACAGTTATATTTGGGCAAGTGATTTTTGTTGACGATTATATTGGGTAAAATTTGTAATTGGTGGCTGTTACCGATAGGCATACCCTGGGTGGGTATATACCCTCATAGGGTATAGTACTATACCCGGTAGGGTATAATCGAGCCTTGAGCATCAGCTTTGTAACTTCCCATAATACATATTATGTCACTTAAAACTATATTGGTCAAAATAGTTTTGTCTTGTCGGACGATTGGTCGGTATCGAAAACGGATGTTTGTGGGGACATGACACAGCTTTTTAAACAAAAACTAAATTTCTTCTTTTAGTTTAAATTCACCCATGCACAAAAAGAGACATAATCTGCACACTTTTGTACGCTATTTGTACAAAATAAGCACGTTTTTGCACACTTTATGCCTGTTAAGTACATTTACCAAATCGTTATGCACCGCACTAACAACCAGTTTACGTTTGTTAAGTAGTTTATGGTTGATAGTTTACTATAAATTTTTTTCACTTTTTCCCTTTAATTGCATAAAATAATACGTTTTTTTGTTGACAGAATGAGTATTCTATACGATATTCTATTTAATGAAAACAAACAACGAGGTGTTAAAAATGATTAATAAACTAAGACAACTAAAAAAAGCAATAATTGAAAAGATGCTATACGACGATGTATTTCTTTTTCGTTTTGTAGTATTCTACATGCTAGTCATTATGCCGATTGCATTCAAAATCGAGGACTTGTTGAGATGAAAGAAGAAAGAAAGAGAATGCATGAAATAAAAAAGATTGAGGCTGTACTTAGTGAATTGTATTGCAATCTTGACAAGCAGCTTAACAGATTAAACATAACTGATAAGGAAGTTGAAAGGGTAGCTTTTGAGATTAGCAATGAGTTGCATGACCTGTGGGACAGGTATAACGGTGAGCTGTGGGATTTCAAACAATACATGAAACGACAAGGCAAGCTATAAACCTTTGGCCGATTAAATCGGCCAATTTATTAAGAATAGGATTTGATCCTGTTCTTATAGATTAAAAAAAAGGTAGGTATAAAAAATGAAAACAAGACAACTAATTAAAGATAACGAGTACTTAGAGATTTCTGTTAATCATGTTAACGGTGGCATGAATTACTTTTCAGGTCGTGTCGAGTCAAAAGGAGTTGAAGTCTATTTCACTAAAATTCAATTATCAGATGACATGAGAAGTTATGAATTTTCGCCACATGACAAAGAGAATTTTAGAATCAAAGTAGCAACGTACAAAAGAAAAAGTCAAAAGAAGATTGATCAGGTTTTTCAATATATAAAAGACAATCAAGATAGTCTTTTTCAGTTATGGTCTGACGGTCTATACGACCGAATCATGCTGAAATTCGCTAACAATCTATAAGCCTTTTGCCGGTCAATGACCGGCATATTTTCAAACAGTGGAAAACCTGCAAATCTGAAAAAATCTGGTTTTACAATTCTCTGGAAAATTCTCTGGAAATTTCTCTGGAAAATTTCTCTGGAAAATTTTTTCCAATGTTTGAATTTATAAAAAAGGTGGTAAAAAATGAAAACAAATCTTTTGTCAGTTAATGCTGATAGTAAAACTAAAAAGGGAGTCGACTCCGGTTATTTGACGGGCATCATGTACTTAACACCGGCCGGTCAAGCAGGATTAAAAAATCTTTGTCCATCGGCAAGTAAAGGCTGTAAAGAGTCCTGTCTATATTCGGCCGGCCGAGGTAGATTCTCGCAAGTCGAAAGTGCAAGAATAAGGAAGACTCAATTTTTGCTTGAAAATAGAAGAGCCTTTCTTGAAATCTTAAAGGCTGATATTCACATTCTAGTAAGACAGGCACATGAGCAAAACAAAAAGCCGGCTGTACGTTTAAATGGGACGTCCGATTTAGCTTTTCATAAGCTGATCGATTTTGACCAATTCAAAACAGTGTCATTCTATGACTATACGAAAGTGAAAAGAAGAATGACAGAAGAGTTGCCTAAAAACTATAGTTTGACCTTTTCAAGGTCAGAGTCTAACGACAAGGACAGTTTGCAGGTTTTAAATGCCGGTCATAACGTGTCGGTGGTTTTCAGAAAGACTCTTCCTAATTTTTGGAACGGTTTTCGAGTCATTAATGGTGATAAAACCGACTTACGATTCCTCGATCCGAAAGGTGTTGTTGTTGGATTGACTGCAAAGGGTAACGCTAAACACGACCGGACAGGGTTCGTCGTCGATTAAAAAAAACATTAAGGCAACCAATTATGGTTGCCGATTTTGTTTTATGTCCGGTCGATTTTGGGCTGCCCGGACAGCTTGAAAAAAATCTGAAAAAATGTTAGGGTATAGGGCATACCCTACCAGGTTTTGGTTTTTGGTGCAATGCACAAAATCCAGGGTTGGCAGCCCGAAATTGTGTCATTTTCGGTGTGTGTGTGAAAGTAGCTCTGGAAAATTTTTGCTCTGGAAAAACCTGGATCTGGAAATTTTTACAGCTCTGGAAATTTTCATAAGTCTGGAAAAAATTGTTGACAAAAAGAATTGAATATAGTTTTAATTTTCTGTAGCTCTGGAAAAATAGTTCTGAAGCTTAAAAAATTAAAATACGAGGTAAATAAAATGGATTATGACAAGATATTACAAGAGAGAAAAGTTCCTGAAAAATTAGTCAAGGAATTAATTCACTCGGTTCCCGATCAGATAGTTAGAGGTCGAGTTTGTGATATACTACTCGATTTGATCGAAGAAACATGGAGAGGTGAGCAGATTACAAGTTCAAGATTCATTACAGATATCATGAGCAAGTATAATTTTGATTGGATCGATCATGACGAATGGGAAAAGGACAAGATCGAATTATCCCATCGAGGCAGACCATTTACTGATGAGGAGATGAATATTGCTGTTGTCGCACATGGGAAAAAAATTCACATCATCGATACGGAATACATAGACTTCCTAAACGAGAAGGGTTGACTCATCGCCGGTCAATAGACCGGCTCCCTTTCAATGTCTGGAAAATCCAGATATTGAATTTGAAAAAATGAGGTAAAATAAAATGGAATGCAGAAATTGTGGTAATTCATTTAACGAGCCTGTTGTCAGGTTAACGATACACATAGAAAAGTCAAAATTAAATTCCCCTTTGGAGATTCTTAAAAATTCAATAGAATTAACTACTGACGATTTTCTTAATTCAGTTGAAGCTTGTCCAGTATGTCACAGTGAAGAAATAACCTTGGAATAGTTAAAGCCATGGCTGATTAGTGGGGATGAAAACTCATCGCTGGTCGAAAGACCAGCTTTTTCTCAATCTCTGGAAAACTTCCATAGATTGAATTAAAAAAAGACGAGGTAAAAAATGAAAACTGTTAAAACGATAAATCTAAAAAAAAATCATGCTGTTCAGTATGACTATATGAAAGATGACATCATCATCCACACATACATAGAAGATGACGAGTCTGGAAAAAAGTTTAAAGTGTCCTTAACGAATGTCAAAGAAGATATTGAGTACATAGGACAATACTTGAAGATTGAACCAGATGGTATTGTGTTTGTGGCTGGCAGCAACCCATTCGACTGGATGGATTAAAGTTATTATTTCCATTTTTATACCATCCATTCCCCAGGGGCTAACCCCCCTGGGATTTTTTAACCAGGTATATCTCTGGAAATTTATCTCTGGAAAAATATCTCTGGAATTTTTTTAAAAAAAGTCTGGAAAATTATTGACTACGAAAAGGGACATAAGATAATGACAACGAAAAAGGAGAACAAAAAATGAGTAACACAACCAATTATCAGGTCACAATACCTGAGCAACCAAAGGAGGATAAGTCTGGAAAAAGCTCTGGAAAATCCTCTGGAAAAATAGTTGAGCCTTTTCTTGCTAGGGTAAGAAATGTTCA
>Ga0070749_10001849_pt1 | contig 14281 bp, 16 predicted proteins | sample VirMetDEL_Nov_18_FD_75180 | JGI IMG/M metagenome (GOLD analysis project Ga0070749, IMG submission 75180) | Aqueous microbial communities from the Delaware River and Bay under freshwater to marine salinity gradient to study organic matter... | ecosystem: Environmental > Aquatic > Marine >...
AACGATGGAGAGTATGTTCTTCGATGGCCTGTCGATGCATCTCTTGATGATGCAGCAGTGACAAAGACCGTTCGGGCTAGAGAAGTCTGGGAAAAGTTTGTTGACTCAGCATGGGAGTGTGCTGAACCTGGTGCTCTTTTTTGGGATACGGTTCAATCGGGTCCAGCCGATTGCTATTCATCGGTTGGCTATGAGACAGTCTCTACAAATCCCTGCGCAGAGATTCCTCTGAGCCCATATGATAGCTGTCGCCTTATGGTCGTCAACCTTGTGAACTTTGTGAGAAATCCATTTCTTGAGACTGCATGGTTCGATTACGAGGAATTCAAGCGCGTTGTTTCATGCGCACAACGCCTCATGGATGACTTGATTGATCTTGAGACAGAGGCCGTCGACCGAATCATCTCGAAGATCATGGCAGATCCAGAGCCTCAAGACGTGAAGCAGATTGAGATTGACCTATGGAAGAAGGTCAAGGCAGCCACACTGGGAGGGCGCAGGACAGGACTTGGAGTGACGGCACTCGGCGACGCACTCGCTGCGCTAGGATTGAAGTATGGAACTGATGCTAGCATTGAGGCAACTGACGAGATCTACATGTCGCTAGCTGTCGCTGCATACACTTCTTCCATCCAGCTTGCTTCTGAGCGCGGAGCATTTCCTGTCTACGATCCAATGCTCGAGGAAGGAAATGCTCACCTACAAAGGATCTATGACCGTCTTCCTGATGACGTCAGAGAGATGGCTTTGAGGCATGGTCGTAGAAACATCGCACTCACAACAACTGCACCGGTTGGTTCCGTCTCGTGCCTGACACAGACGACGTCTGGAATTGAGCCAGCATATCTTCTAAGCTACACACGCCGAAAGAAGATTGTCGAGCATGACGCTGATACGCATGTAGACTTTGTCGATGATCTTGGCGATCGCTGGCAAGAGTTTACTGTCTATCATCATGGCGTAAAGGCATGGATGGAGGCAACTGGTAAGACGGAGATTGATGAGTCTTGCCCTTACTGGGGAGCAACGAGTCCTGAGATTGACTGGGTTCAGTCTGTAAAGATCCAGGCTGCTGCGCAGAAGTGGGTTTGCCACGGAATCTCAAAGACGTGTAATCTTCCGTCAGACGTCAGCAAGGAAGTTGTTGATGAGGTCTATCTCGCTGCATGGAAGGCAGGATGCAAGGGCTTCACTGTCTATCGTGATGGGTCTCGTTCAGGCGTCCTGATCAGCACTGAGGAAAAGACTCAAGAGCAGGATGATGGTTCACGCGAAAAGATTGCATTCAAGTCGCATAGCGCCCCAAAGCGTCCAGATGAGCTTGAGTGTGAAATTCACCATGCGACTATCAAGGGGGAAAAGTGGACGATCCTTGTTGGATTGATGAACGGCATGCCGTATGAGGTCCTAGGAGGTCTTGCAGAGTTTGTTGAAATTCCGTCTAAGTACACTAACGGTTGTATTCGCAAGCGCTCCAGAAAGACTAGGAATAGCATCTATGACCTTGTGTTTGGAGAGAACGGTGATGAAGTTACCATCAAGGACGTCGTAAGGGTCTTTGACAATCCAAACTATGCGGGATATACAAGGATGATCTCGCTTGCGCTGCGCCATGGCGCGCCGATCCACTACGTCGTCGAGCAGCTTCAAAAGGATCGCGACGCAGATCTTTTCTCATTCGCAAAGGTGATCAGTAGGGTTCTTAAGCGCTTCATCGTTGACGGTGCTGAACCAGGTGGCGGAAAGCAGTGCCCTTCTTGCGGCGAAGAATCGCTGACGTACCAAGAAGGTTGCGTAACATGCTTGAGTTGTGGCTACGGAAAGTGTGGATAGTCAAGTATGTGATACTTATATCTGCGCCGGATAGGTAGAGAACTACATGAAAGTGATTCAGAACCTCAAAGACATACTCATCTACTCAGATAGTGAGTTAACAGAGCTGATGCTTGTGCTGGTTCTGATTTTCATTGATCCCATGCGATCACACATTCTATGTTGTTCTCCTCCAGTCTGGCCGGCCGTTGGCGTAATTTCAGGGGTTGTGTTGTTTGCCGGTCTCTTGTTCTCAAAAATTAGGGTCAGGCAAGCGGGGCTACTTATTGCAGTTGCATTTTTCATTGCAGCAAGCTTGATTGAAATCAACCATGGGCATTGGAACTATTCTGACCACGGAACGTACGCAGTCCAAGCTTTCGTCGCGATGTTTTTGTGGTTCAGAGACGATAGGGAGAGGCTAGCCAAGGCGGCAAAGAGAGGAATGAAGCATGGAACAAAATGACATCATAACGCTCCTTGTTGCGGTTGTCGGAACACTTGGCGGAGCATCTGCGTGGCAGTTTTATCAGAAGAGGCTTGAGATCAAGGCGGCTTCTGAGGAGAAAGACAAGGCTCAACAGCACGTCTATCGAGACGACCTTCGAGAACGTGTTGCCATCTTGGAGGCAAAGCTTGATTCTTCACGCAGCGAGAGAGATGAGCTTCTAGAAAAGCTTAGAGTTCTTGCTGAAGAGACAGCTGCTCTGAGGGTTGAGGTTCAGTTTCTTAGAGAGGAAAGGGAAAAGCTTACAGCGCTGGTTGAGAAGCTAAGCTTGAAAGATGATTCGTGAAGCCAGGTTTGCGGAAGCAGCCCTGGTCGGCGCATGCGCGAATGTTATTCTAACAACCTTTCAAAGAATTACTCTGGGGTCACCAGAGGTAAATTCAGCAATTTCTGAATTTGCTTCTTCAGCTTCAGTAGCCGAGCACGTCACTTTTCTCTTGTTGATTGCTCTTATCATTCCCGCTGGCGAGGAATTGATTTTTAGAGGCATGCTGTGGAGATTTGCTAAGAGGTTCATGAACGAGGATTACGTTGCATGGGCCGTAGCAATCTCGTTTGCTTTCATGCACTCATTTGAGTCTGCAGTTTTTCTGTTTCCATTTTCTGTATATTTGAGCCACCTACGTTATACTACTGAGTCGGTAAGAGCCGGTATTGTTTCGCATGTCGCATTCAATACGACGGGTGTCGTCTTTCCCTCGGTGATGAATTGGATACTTACGTAGCCCCTACTTCTCCTCATGATCTCATACAGGAACATTATCCAGGGGATGAGTACAAGATTCTAGTTTGCTGTATTCTCTTGAACCAAACGAGCAGAAAGCAGCTTGATAAAGTCGCTGATGAATTTTTTGCCAAGTGGCCAACGGCGGAAAGCATTTTGAGCGCGAGTCATGATTCGCTTGTAAATGTTATGCGGCCGTTGGGATTCTATAACAGGCGAGCAAAATCGCTTAAGAAGTTTGCATCTCAATACCTGTCAGGAAATTGGGAAAGCGCTAGCGACCTTCATGGTTGTGGAAAGTACGCAAACGATGCGTGGATGATTTTTGTGAAAGGAAAAGTGCATGATGTTGAACCCGAAGATCATGCACTGAATGACTATCATAGCTGGTTTATCAGCAACTTCGAACGTGTATAATCATTGAAAGGAGACAACATGCAGAAGATTACCCTTGGAGACCCTGCAATCGCAGAGATTGCTCGACTCGTTCAGCTTGCAATTCTTACTGGGACTGATGTGACAGATCAGCTTCGTACTCTATCGCTTACCGTAGAGAATGATGTTCTGTACCCTCATCCTGATTTTACAGAATACATCGAAGGCTCAATTAACAAGCTTCTTCAGGATGCAGAGACAATTCAGGCACAGGCTTAATGTTCAAGCCTGGAGATCTCGTCGTCTGTAGAGAGCCATTCACTATGTTTTTTGATGAGGGTGCTGAGCAGCTTGAGCTAATTCCTGCGATCCTTAATCCAGGTGACGTAGGTGTCTTTTTAGGTGCCGAAAGAGCTGGTGACATGTCATTCATGTTCGGAAACGCAATTTTGTGGCACTGGGAAAACCATGAGCATTATAGCGTTTCAAGAATTTCTGACTGTGTTGAGGTCGTGAAGTGACTGAGCCTTACAGGAAAATCATAAGAGAAGCTGTTCGAATTGCAGGCGACGAGCTTCAAGGCAAGCTACCTCCGCACAGATACCTGAAGAAGCGAAATCCTTATGCCCATCTCTACGAAAGAATCAAGTCGAAGATGGGAAGAAGCTACAAGGATTGTGAAGACTACGAAGCTATGAGGATCTTAGATCTCATTGATTACTATCGAAAAAACCCGTGCTGAGGCCGACATGGAGATGTGCGATCGACTTGAGTGGATGTTTGGAATGCGAGAAGAGTTCATCCAGTCACTCAACAACAAAGTTCCAGGAAGTTACCCAGAATGTCCTGTTGAAATCTCAGAGAAAGAGAATCAGCAGCTCATTAGGGAGATGACTCTTCGAGGCGTCGAAGAGCTTTTTGAGGCACTTCAACACCTGAAGAATTGGAAGACTCATCGGCCTGATGTATCAGGGGAGTTCGATAGAGAGGAGTTCTTAGAGGAGTTCGTGGATTCCCTTAACTACTTTTTGTCTGTTCTCATCATGGTCGGTGTTGATGACAAAGAGTTGTTTAAAGCGTACGTCGATAAGCACAACAAAATTCTCAAGCGCCTTTCCTGAAAACATACACATTGTAGATACCTAGAGTGCGCATGCAATACTTATGTTTGTTGTAAGGAGAGGTAGATGCCTAAGCTGATAACGAACATTTGCAAAGTGTGTGAGACTCAATTTTCTGTGGCATATAAGCTTCGCCACAAGCAGACATGCTCAAAAGCATGCTCATACAAACTGAGGCAAATTAGCAGAAAGAAAGTATGGGATGCTGTGCCAAAAACATGTGACACATGTGGTCAAGAATTTGAAGACACATCAAAGAAGGGGCGGGTCACAACTTGTAATCCATGTGTCTACAAAAAAATGTCTGCAACGCGCAATGAAAATGGGTCATATGTTCGTACACGTGAACAAAATGAAAAGCTCTCTGCATCACTAAAAAAGAAATATGCGGAAGGGTGGCAACCACTCTCAGAAGAATGTAAGCTTCGATCTTCTGTGAGGATGAAAAAAATGTGGGCCAGCGGAAAGATGGCTGAAGCAACCCGGGCTACATGCTTGGAAGAGTATGACGTTGAGCATTGGACAAAGTCTCAAGATGCACGTGAATTCATCTCTTCAATGAAGCGTGGCTCTGTTATGAGTGATGAGTCAAGAAAGAAAATGTCTATCTCTGCGTCAAGGCGTGTGAGAGAAAACCCTGGCTCATTGCATTCTAGGGGAAAAGGAGGGTTCCGAGAAGACCTTGGGTTCTATGTTCGGTCAGAGTGGGAAGCAGCATATGCTCGGTATCTAGTCTCTGAAGGGATCGGCTTTGAGTATGAGCCAGACACCTTTGAGCTTTCAAATGGGATGACGTACACACCCGACTTCAGAATTTGCGATGGCAAGTATGTCGAAGTAAAGGGGTGGTGGGACGATAAATCTATTTTGAAATGTTCTCTATTCGAAAAAGAATATCCAGAAATTGACCTTGTAAAAATAGACGAAAGTAGCTACAATCTAATTCAACCCTACATGAAGGACTAATATATGTCTAAAGGAGACCGGAAGCTCAGTGAGCTATCGGCACCCCGGCGTTTCGTCGGGCTGCACGCTCACTCGGGCTTCAGTTAAATGCACTTTTGATGGCCTTGGGTATCCACAAGAACACATCGATTTTGTGCGTCAAAATAACATGGATGCGTGGTCTCTAACTGATCATGGCCACATGAACGGCTTCTGTCATGCATATCTACATGCTGAAAAGCTGAATGCAAAGGGCGCGAACTTCAAGTTCATTCCTGGTTGTGAGATGTACGTTCATCCTGATCTCACTGCGTGGAATCTTGACTATGAGATCAAGCGTGCTGCAAAGCGTGGGGATGAATCTGCGCTTCGCCAACTCAGGCAGCAGCGTGAGGAATTGGTCACGCCGCTAAAGGTTCAAACAGATGAAGACGATGAGATTGTAGACGTCGCGATCGAAGACGCTGGTCTCACAGTCGAGAACGAGGAAGAAACAAAGTCTGGAAAGTTCTACGACCCGATCAAGCGTCGCCATCACCTTGTTGTGCTTCCTAAGACCTCTGTTGGCCTTGAGAGGCTCTTCGGCCTTGTTAGCCGTGGTTACACCGAAGGATTTTATCGCTTCCCACGTGTTGACTACAGCATGCTCAAGGAGGCCGCAAAGGGTGATCATCTTCTTGTCTCGACGGCATGCCTCGGTGGCCCGCTTGCTTATGAGGCGTTTTCTCACCTGCAAAAGGTTGAGTTTGATGACTTGAACGCGAGATTGCTTGACAACCCTGCATTGCTTGAGCGTGTCATTAACTCTGTCGGTAACGGCTACGGCATGCTTGCCGATGCTGTCGGGCAGCACAATGTCATGCTTGAACTTCAGTTCAACAAGCTTCCTGCTCAGCATCTTGTCAACAGGGCAATCATTGAGTTTGCAAAGAGGAACGGTCTATCTGATCAGCTCATCGTCACTTGTGATTCTCACTATTCCCAGCCAGATCATTGGAAGGAACGTGAGCTGTACAAGAAGCTCGGCTGGCTAAACTACCGTGACTTCGACCCCTCAAAGCTTCCTCAGTCGAGAGATGATCTCAAGTGTGAGCTCTATCCGAAGAATGCTCAGCAGGTATGGGAGACATATCAGGAAACGTCTGAGGAATATGGCTTCTACGAAGATGACGTCGTGTTTGCTGCGATTGAACGTACTCATGATGTCGCACACGAAGTCATCGGTGATATTCATCCTGACAAGGCAATGAAGCTTCCTTCTTACGTGATCCCAGAGGGAAAGACAGAAGACGGCGCGCTTATCGATGCTTGCAAGAAGGGGCTTGTCAAGAAGGGTCTTCACAAGGATGATCGTTACATCGAGCGCCTGAAGACTGAATTGTCGATTATTCAGAAGAAGAACTTTTCTCGATATTTCCTGACAATGAAGTCGATTATGGACATTGCCAGCGAACACATGTTCATTGGGCCTGGTCGAGGGTCGGCGGCAGGTTCTCTTGTTGCATACGTTCTTGGAATCACAAACGTTGATCCTATCGAATATGGCCTGTTGTTCGAGCGGTTCTTGAGTGTTCATCGCCAGGGTGCTCCTGATATTGACAGCGACATCGGCGATCGAGACAAGCTCATTGAATTGCTCAAAGAAAACTTTGGCGACCACAACGTCGTTCCAATCTCAAACTACAACACATTCAAGCTCAAGAGTCTTGTGAAGGATATTTCAAGGTTCTACGGCGTTCCTTTCGATGAGGTCAATGCTGCGCTAGCACCTGTCGAGAACGATGTCAAGCGTGAAGTCTTCAAGAAGGGCACAGACAAGAACCTCTTCACACTTCTCTATGAGGATGCGGTAAAGTACAGCAAGTCATTCAGGGACTTCATCGAGAAGTATCCAGAAATTGCTGAGCCGATCGAGGTTTTGTTCAAGCAAAACAAGGCGCTTGGTAGGCATGCCGGTGGTGTGATTGTCAGCGAAGACATTGGTGAACGCATGCCTCTCATCATGGCAAAGGGTGAGGTTCAGACGCCTTGGGTCGAGGGTATGCACTACAAGCATCTCGAAGAATTTGGGTGGATCAAGTTCGACCTGCTTGGGCTTGAGACGCTGCGCATCATTGAGAGATGCATCAGCTTGATCCTTCAACGGCACGAGGGAATCAAGGACCCAACGTTTGCCCAGGTCAAGGAGTGGTTTGACAACAACATCGATCCGAAGGTGATTGACTTCAACGACCAGCACGTTTACGAGAACGTCTATCATGCTGGAAGGTGGGGTGGTATTTTCCAGGCAACGCAGAAGGGCGCCCAGCAATTCTTCATGAAAGCAAAGCCTCAAAGCATTGTCGATATCGCAACGCTGACGTCGATCTACAGGCCAGGACCTCTAAACGCAGGTGTCCACAAGATCTATACACAGGCAAAGGCTAACCCACAGGATATTGATTACCAGCACCCTTTGATCAAGGAAGTTCTTGAACCGACCTACGGTGCAATCATCTTCCAGGAACAGATCATGCAGCTCTGTAATGTTGTTGCAGGGTTCCCGCAGGAAGACTGTGATAAGATTCGCCGGACGATTATGAAGCGTTCTGCATCAAAGGCTGATGCGATGAAGGCCGAAGCAGAGGCCCTGAAGAAGCAATTTGTTGAGGGCTCTGTCAATAACGGTGTTCCTCGGAACGTTGCCGATGAGCTATACGAGAAGATCCTCTTCTTCTCAGGCTATGGCTTCAATAAGTCTCATGCAGTCAGCTACGCTATGGACTCGTACTTCTGCGCATGGCTTATGACGTACTACGAAGAGGAGTGGCTTTGCGCTTATCTTGAGTCGATGTCTGGAAACGACAAGAAGCGTGCAAAGGCATTCAATGAGGTTCGAAAGCTTGGATACAAGATTGTTCCGATCGACATCAACTATGCAGACAAGGGGTGGGCAATCCTAGAAGGCAAGAAGTTTATGCCGAGTTTCTTGAGCTGCAAGGGCGTCGGTGAGGCTGCAATCGATGAAATCATCGAAAATCGTCCATACAATAGCTATGAGGATATGCTCTGGACAGATGAAGGCAAATGGCGCCATTCAAAGTTCAACAAGCGTGCCCTCGAAGCGCTGATCAAGATCAGGGCACTTGATTCTCTTCACATCGATGGTCCAGATAGCCCGTTCGAGTCGTACAAGCATATGCATGAAGTTGTCATCAATAACAACTCTGACGTCAAGAAAAGCACGAAGCGTGACCCTGAACGCGGTAAGAGGCTATGCCTAGAGCATGCTTTGAGCAATGAAGGATGCGGTGAATGGTCCCGTGTCGAACTTGCTGAAAACCTAGTCAATCACCTAGGCAGTTGCAATGCGTCTAGCCTCGTTCCTGAGACTCTGCTGAACAGGTTTGACGAAATGAATGTCGCTGCAGTTGATAGCTACAGCGGAAAGGACATCTATTGGTTCATCGTAACGAACGTAGCTAAGAAAAAGACAAGAAAGGGCAAGCCATACCTTCTTCTGACAACTGCAGGAGACTCCGGCGTGAATGAGAGAATGTTCATGTGGGGATGGGATGGCAAGCTTGAGATTGAAAAGTACTCAGTTTGCATCGCGGAAGTTGACAGAAGCGACTTCGGGTTTGCGACGAGGCAAAGAAAAGTGAAGGTGCTAAAGTGACAGTCGTAATCTTTGACGGTCCTGACAAGTGCGGAAAGACCGAGATGGCAACCGAGCTTAGCAAAAGGATCTGCATTCCGTATTTCAAGAATACCTCTGAGTGGTCTGCATTTGAGAATGACCCTGACTATTTCAGGAATGCGCTGAAATACGGCGACTCATACTTCTATTCATTCCTTCGTGATACTGGGACCAGCGTAATCCTCGATCGATCGTATCCTTCTGAGTGGGTCTACTCTGTCGTTTTCGGTAGGGAAAGAGATGAAAATGTGCTGCGTTCCATTGATAATATTGCATCACAGGCAGGCTCTCGTATCATCATTCCATATCGCACTTCGTATGAAGGAATCTCTGATGACGTGCATGATATTGGCTCTCAAAAGCTAAAGGAAATTGACGAGACATATGAGAAATTTGCAAGGTGGACTAGTTGCGATGTCTTGAGAATCTGCGTTGACTCTGAAGACATTGAGCTTGAAATGAGAGAGATCATTAATTTCTTGAGGTGATTGTGGCGAATATTGGAATCAGTTATTGGGGATTTTGTGAAAAGACAGCGAGCCCCGGGACTGCAAACACACCGGATGGTCACCGATACGGCCGGCCAATTTTGGTTGACGAACTTTCGTCACGTGGACACTCAGTCTACTCCTTGCAGCGGATGCGTGAACCTGTGCCCTATCCTGGGATCACATACTCAACAGGGTTTCCAGACATCGATGTTCTTTTTGTCGAGTGGAGATTTCCTACGTACAAGAACTCAGGAAAGAAGCCTTCTGAACCGGATCTCATGAGGCAGACTGAGCTTCTGAATCATTATCACGGAAAGATTCCTGTGATCATCTGGGATGCCGACTATAAGATGACGGCTGAAGATGAGCTAGCATGGCCTGAAGCAATCATCGCAGATCCTGCGCTTGAGCCAAAGCACATGACGAGAAAGCGAACACGCCTGATGTTTTGGTCAGACTGGAAAGAGATTATGGCTCCCACTGCCCAGTCTTTTGAGTACGGCTACGTTGGGAACAATTACGAGCGTGAGGCAATGTTCCGAAAGTACTACTCAAATTCGTCGAAGACACTTCGTGAAAAGGGCATTCAAACAAAGGTTCATGGAAACTGGCTGCAGGTGTCTCCTGAACGTGAGCATCCCTTAGATCTGATTCGAAAGCATCACCACATTGCATTCGGGCCCAGGCTGAACTTTGATGAAAGCATGAAGATCCTGAACAGCATGATTGTGACGACACACATCACAAAGCCTCTATACGCTGAGAAGGGGTTCGTCTCACCTAGGTATCTTGAAAATGTAGCGTACGGAGTGCCCGCGCTTGTTCCATCAGAGTTTCTAAAGTCTGACATCCTAGGAAAGACGTGGCGCGTTGATACCGAGCAGCAGCTGATTGAAAGGGTCATGTATATCTCGAGGTGCTCTATCAACACTAGGAAGTCGATTGTAGATGAGCAAAGAAGTGCGCTTCGTGAATCAGGCTTATTTTCAGTTGAAAACGTTGTTAGTCTTATTGAAGATTGCATGAAGGAGTTGACGGTATGAAGGTTCTTATCACTGGCGTCGCAGGTCTACTTGGCGCAAATTTTGCAAGCTATCTCATGTCGAAGGGGCATGAAGTCATTGGCATCGACAATCTTAGCGGAGGTTATCGGTCTAGCGTTCCTGAAGGTGTGACGTTCTACAACGCTGATCTCGCTAATGCTGATGACGTCAACGCAGTATTCGAAGAGCACAGTCCTGACTATGTTTATCACTTTGCGGCATATGCTGCAGAGGGCCTAAGCCCGTTCATCCGAAGGTACAACTACACGAACAATGTCATCTGCAGCATCAACATCGTGAATGCATGCGTAAACTTCAACATTCAGAAGCTTATCTTCACAAGTTCCATGGCTGTTTACGGAGAAGGAAGTCCTCCCTTCACTGAAGAGCAGCGTCCTGCTCCCGAAGATCCGTACGGCATTGCGAAGTATTCTGTCGAGCAGGACATCGCTCTTGCAAAGATGATGTTTGATCTTGACTACTCAATCATCCGTCCACACAATGTTGTTGGTCGGTACCAGAACATTTGGGATCGTTATCGAAACGTCATCGGGATCTGGATCCGAAAGATCATGAACAACGAACCTGTCACAATCTTCGGAGACGGAACACAACGTCGTGCATTCTCAGACATTGATTACTACATGGAGCCATTCGAGAAGCTCATGACTGATCGTGGGACTGATGGCGAAACCTTCAATATCGGCGCTGACAAGGACTACACAATTAACGAGGCTGCCGACCTGCTGATGGACGTCTCTAGGGAATTTGGGTTCAATCCATCAAAGGTGCATCTCGAGGCACGAAAGGAAGTTCACACAGCATATTGTGATCACACGAAGGCTCGGAATATTCTTGGGTTTGATGACAACACCGATTTGCGAAAGACTATGAGAGACATGTTTGAGTGGGCGATGGCACAGCCCGAGCGCCCTATCAAGGACATGGAGTACGAGATCGAGAAGAACATGTATTCATTCTGGCGGAAGTGATGCTGACATTCGAGAACTTTACAGATGCATATCTTGAGCTAGCAAGAATCGTTCGTGATGAACATGAGTATGTGTCCTCGCCGCGAGGGATGAAGATCAAGGAGAAGCTTGGCGTTCGTTTTGAGATTACGAACCCACGAAAGCGAATCCTGAATATTCCATCTCGCAAGTTCAAGATCCAGTACATGATTGCTGAGTCGTTGTGGTATTTCTCTGGAAGCGACAAGACTGAATGGATTGCAAACTACGCTCCATTCTGGCGTGACATTTCAGATGATGGTATCACTGCAAACAGTGCTTACGGTTCACGAATCTTTACTGAGCATCACCGGATTGCAGGCGCTCAAATGGTTCAGTGGGATTTTGCAAAGAAGCAGCTTCTTGATGATCCTGACAGTCGCCGCGCAGTCATTCATATCAAGACTTCGTACGATAGCCTGTTCGCAAAGAAAGATGTTCCATGCACGCTGGCGCTTCAATTCTTTGTTCGGGATGGAAAGCTTGATATGGTAGCGAACATGCGAAGCAGCGACCTGATCCTTGGTATCGCATATGACGTTCCAGCATTCACCCTGATGCAGGAAAGAATGGCCAATGAGCTAGGCATCGAGGTTGGGCGGTACATCCACGTATCAAATTCACTCCACGTTTATGAGAAGCATTTTGAGATGCTTGATGAGATCATTGAAGACATTTCTTCATGTGACCGAGGAGCGATGCCACACATGCCTGAGAGCGCAGAACATTCGATTGTGCTTCTTACGGCCCTTGAACGAGGGCTGCGCTTTGCTGGGACGAAGGGCGAGATTGAAGAAGTCTTGAATCGTTCTAAGCTTGATGATTACTGGCATGATTGGTTGAAGATACTTGCAGGGCATCGTGCTCTAAAGATTGGAGAAAAGTCGTACGCAAGCCAGCTGGCAAGATCTGTTGACAGTTCAATCCAGCCAATTCGTCGTCAGGAGGTGCGGCAATGAAGTCTGTATGGACTACAGCATCAACGAAAGAAAAGAAGCCGTGGGGCAGAGAAATAGTCTGGTCTACAAATGCTGGAACAATCACTGGAAAGATTCTTCACCTCAACAAGGGGCACAGGACAAGTCTCAAATTCAACAACGTAAAGAATGAGACGCTGTTCGTGCTTCAAGGTGTGATTGTCGCGACATATTCTGACGAAGACTTTGAGAAGCACAACAAGTTTCAGTCAAAGAAGCTGAAGCCGGGTGATTGCTTGAATGTTCAGTCATGTTGTCCTTACCGCCTTAAGGCGATAGAAGATGCTGTCATTGTTGAGATTGGAGATCGCGTATCTGGTGGTGTAAAGAGGTTTCACGATGATTATGGTAGAGAGTTGAGCACTGGTGCCCAAAATATCATCAAGGCTTCCAATGCGTCTTCTCGATCAACAGAAAAAGAGGATACATAGAGATATGTCTCACGTTGAACCGTCTTCAGTAAACTGTGTTATCTATCATGCGAATTGCAACGATGGCTTTGGCGCAGCATTCTCCGCATGGAAGCTGCTAGGAAATAGAGCTGAGTATCATGCATGCAAACATGGCGACCCTCCTCCAGACGTTGAGGGGAAGGTTGTTGCTATTCTCGATTTTTCGTTTGATAACCCCACGACGAAGAAGATGATTGAGGATGCAGAAAACCTGATCGTCATTGATCACCACAAGTCTGCGATGGTTGAGCTCCATGACATCTCGCAAGCAATCTTCGACATGAAGCACAGCGGCGCAATGCTAGCATGGAATTTCTTTCACCCCGGAAAGGAAGCGCCAAAGTTCATTCAGTACATCGAGGATAGGGACCTGTGGAAGTGGGAGCTTGCGTACAGCAAAGAATTCAGCGCTGCTTTCGACATGGTTCCGTGGGAGTTTGAGGAGTACGAAAAGTTTCAGGATGACAGTGTATTCGACGACGCTGTGAAGCGAGGATCATTCATTCTTGCTTATTCAAAGACTGTCGTCAAGAAGGTCTGCGACCGCGCACAGGCAAGAAAGCTGTTGGGTCATGATGTCCTCGTCGTCAATTCTCCTCATTGGATGTCTGAGATTGGTTCAAAGCTTGCACCTGACTGTGACTTTGCGGTGATATGGTACTGGGATCATGCAGATCACATGACAAAGGTTTCACTTCGTGCATTTCATGAGACAGTTGATGTTTCTGAGGTTGCGAAGAAATTCGGTGGAGGAGGACACAAGAAGGCTTCTGGGTTTGCCTTGCCAGCCGGCCGGCATATTGAAGAGATCTTTGATACAGTAGATGAGGAGATTCAGGATGCAGAAGAAGTATGACATCGTCTACCTTGATCCTCCATGGGATTACAAAGGCCAGCTTCAGCATTCAAAGCCAGGTGCTGGTGACACTGGTGGTGCCGTACGGCATTACGGAACGCTGAAGCTTTCAAGGCTTAAGCAATTTCCAATGCAATCGATTCTTGCAGATGATGCCCTTGTTTTCATGTGGATCACGAACCCCCACCTCGATCAAGGCATCGAACTGATCAAGAGCTGGGGCCTAAAGTATGCAACTGTTGCGTTCGTCTGGGATAAGACGAAAGTGAATCCTGGATTCTACACAAT
>Ga0070749_10001851_pt1 | contig 14275 bp, 18 predicted proteins | sample VirMetDEL_Nov_18_FD_75180 | JGI IMG/M metagenome (GOLD analysis project Ga0070749, IMG submission 75180) | Aqueous microbial communities from the Delaware River and Bay under freshwater to marine salinity gradient to study organic matter... | ecosystem: Environmental > Aquatic > Marine >...
GAAAGAGTGTTGGAGAATGCTCGACTTCTTTGGTTACGCAGGGAAGCAGATCAGATGTGGAGTCCACCGAATGAAAAAGTTTAAACTAGCGGGGACGACATGGACTGTTAAGCGAACCTCCATGCCAGACTTAGGAACAACAAATCCTGATGATGCTGTTATTCTCATTAACGACAAGCTGGAAGGACAATCTTACGAGGTTACATTGATGCACGAAGTTGTCCATGCCATTTTGTTTACTATGGGAGAACGTAACCATGACGAACGATTCGTAGAGGGGTTTGCTCAGTTGTTATATCAGTATGAGCAGCAGAGAGTATAACGGGGGTAAGTGGACGTTTGCTCGATGGAAGGCTTTTATCATATCTGTATTGAGGGGCGGGTGGCGAAAATACCCTCCACGTTACGATGCGTTAAGAGCTGCTTTGGTTGGTAAGAGGACAAACAGACTAACAGGACGAATGGCAGATCATTACAAATGTGCCGCTTGTTCTGGTTTTTTTGTCGCTAAGGAAGTGCAAGTCGATCATATAGAGCCTGTTGTCGATCCTGATGATGGGTTTGTTAATTTTATTGTGTTTATTGATAGGTTGTTTTGTGAAGCTGAGAACTTACAAGTGCTTTGCAAGCCCTGCCATAAGGACAAAACAAATGAAGAAAGAAAGCAGAGGAAAAGATGAAACTTGAATATAGTAGTGAAAGCAACCCGTTTGTTAAACAAATGTCGGACTCGATGGAGTTGTGGCGTGAGTATTGTGATAAGTATTGGGGCAAGCCAGACAAATTCATTGAGGATAACCAAAAGCAAGTGGAAAGCTACATTAATGCTTCCAAGTTGATGCTAGCCTATCTTGGAGTGAAGACAGACAAATGAATGTTAAACTAGTGTGGGTTACCCCCGATGCAGAGGAAAAGGTAGCGTACATGGCTCGTGTTAGCAATCCAACGAATCAGGATAACAAAGAGACGGCTCCTAAGCTACTCCGTTACCTGATGCGTAACAAGCATTGGAGTCCATTTGAGATGGTTAATGTTTGTATGGAGATTGAGTGTACACGCGACATTGCCCGACAGATACTTCGACATCGGTCATTCAGCTTTCAAGAGTTTAGTCAGCGGTATGCAGAGTCACTTGGTTTTGAGTATGGTGAGGTTAGGTTGCAGGACGAGAAGAATCGCCAGAACAGCCTACCTACTCAGGATCGGGAGCTACAGCGTTGGTGGGATGAACAGCAGGCTGTAGTAGCGGCTCAGGCTCGTTATTGCTATGGTGCTGCCCTCAACAACGGCATTGCCAAAGAGGTGGCTCGTAAGCTGTTGCCTGAAGGGTTAACAAAAAGTCGGATGTATATGAATGGGACACTGCGGAGTTGGATGCATTATGTTGACATCCGCTGTGATGAAGCAACACAGAAGGAACACCGCGAGGTTGCCGAGAAGTGTAAGGCAATCTTGACTGAACAGTTTCCTAGTCTTTATGGAGGTTAACATGGAAGATAAGCAGTATTATCATTTTAAGAAGAGCAGTTCACGACCAAGCGTATCGACAACAACAGAACACTTCTATGTGTGTGAAGATGACGCTATGTGGCACGATGTTATGCGACAGTTTGCTGCTTTCTTAGACACTTGCGGGTATGTTGGTGTTTATGAGAATGTAGACCTGATGCTGGAAGACTACTGGAACCGTAAGGCTTCACGAAAGGCTTTTGAAGAATGAAGATACTCGTTATTCCAGACTGCCAAGTGAAGCCGGGAGTGGCTACTGAGCATTTGGAATGGGCAGGGAAGGCTATCTGTGACTACCGACCTGATGTTGTTATTAACATAGGCGACTTCGCGGATATGCCGTCCTTATCAACCCATGACAAGGCTGGTAGTAAATACTTCGAAGGGAAGCGTTATAAGGATGATATTAACGCCGCTCAGATTGGTATGAAGAAGCTACTCAAACCCTTACGAGACTTACAAGCGACACAAAAGGTTAACAAACACAAGGTGTACAAGCCTCGTATGATTTTAACAATGGGGAACCATGAGAATCGCATCAACCGCGCCGTGGCTAACACGCCTATGCTGGAGGGAGTGATTTCGACTGACGACCTAAACTATCAAAAAGATTGGGAAGTGTATGAATTTCTTAAGCCTGTTTTTATCAATGGTGTTGGTTTCTGCCACTACTTTCCAGTTGGTGCTATGGGCAGGGCAGCCAGCTCTGCTAGTGTTATCGTTAATAAGCTCCATATGTCTTGTGTTGCTGGTCATCAGCAGGGTAAGCAAGTGGCTTACGGGAAAAGAGCGGACGGGACGGCAATCTGTGGAATAATTGCTGGTAGCTTCTACCTACACGATGAGGACTACATGGATCAACTTAGTAACACACATTGGCGGGGATTGGTTGTGTTAAATGAAGTGAAGGACGGTGCATTCGATGAGATGTTCTTGTCGATGAACTACCTACAAAAGAAGTATGCTAACCCTGCCTGACATTTATGATAAACTAAAACGTCTGGACGAAGTGACAATCTTGGAAGTGTTAGAGATTAACACCGAAGAGATTGTCGCTCGCTTTCAGGATAGGATTGAAGATATGGCTGATTATTTAGAGGAACTACTTGATGACAATTAAAATCAACTTAGAACGTGACAAGCTGTTCGATGCTTTGGGGCTACAGCGGTTGCGGGAGAGTTACATGATGGAGAATGAGGTTAGCCCTCAAGAGAGGTTTGCATATGTATCGGAAGCTTTTAGCAGTAATCCTGAACACGCTCAGCGTCTTTATGACTACAGTAGTCAGCATTGGCTTAGTTATAGCACTCCCATTCTTTCTTTTGGGCGTAGTAAGCGCGGCTTACCTATTAGCTGTTTCCTTAACTATATGGAAGATAGCGCAGAAGGTTTGGTTAATAATCTATCCGAAACTAATTGGCTTAGCATGTTGGGAGGCGGTGTTGGTGTACATCTCGGCATTCGCAACAGTGATGATAAGTCTACAGGGGTAATGCCTCACTTGAAGATGTATGATGCTTCTTCATTGGCATACCGACAAGGACGGACACGGAGAGGTTCTTATGCTGCTTTCTTGGATATTAGTCACCCTGATATTATTCAGTTTCTGGAGATGCGTAAGCCCACCGGAGACCAGAACCTACGAACCCTTAACCTTAATCACGGTGTTAATATTAGTGATAAGTTTATGGATGTTATCGAGCGGTGTATGAAGGATGGCGATCTTAACGACGATTGGGAGCTTGTAAACCCAGCCAACGGGGAGGTGATAGAGGTTGTAAGCGCTAAAACATTGTGGCAAAAGATTCTTGACTTGCGTATGCAGACAGGTGAGCCATATCTAGTCTTTACCGATACAGCCAACCGTGCGATGCCTACATGGTTGCAGGACCAAGGGTTAAAAATTAATGGTAGTAATCTATGTACTGAAATCTTTCTACCCACCAGTGCTGATCGTACCGCAGTGTGTTGTTTGTCCAGTGTTAACCTAGAGTATTATGATGATTGGAAAGATAACAAACAGTTTATTCCAGACATTATGGAGATGCTTGATAATGTGCTTGATTATTTTATCAGCAGTGCTCCTGACCATATTCGCAGGGCTGTATATTCTGCTTCCCGTGAAAGGTCTGTTGGACTTGGTGCTTTAGGTTTCCATGCCTATTTACAAAAGAATAACATGGCTATTGATGGTGTTATGGCAAAGCTGACTAATAGAGACATCTTTAGTCACATTCATAAGGAGTGTTTACATGCAGACAATCTTTTGTTTCTTAAAAGAGGCGCTTGCGAGGATGCTAAATTGCATGGTGTTAACAGGCGGTTTAGTCACCATATGGCTGTTGCTCCCAATGCTTCTTCCAGTCTTATTATGGGTAACACTTCGCCATCCGTTGAGCCGTATCGAGCAAATGTTTTTAGGCAGGATACTTTAAGTGGAGCGTTTGTTTATCGTAATCGTTTCTTGTCTAAACGTCTTGCTGATCTTGGGATGGATGACGATGATACTTGGGCTTCTATCATTGCTAACGATGGCAGTGTTCAACATTTAAATGTACCAGAAGATGTGAAGGAAGTATTTAAGACAGCGATGGAGATTGACCAGCGGTGGTTGGTTGAGCTTGCAGCAGATAGACAACAATACATCGACCAGGGGCAGAGTGTTAACCTCTTCTTCCGACCAGATACAACTGTTGCTTATTTACATGCTGTTCACTTCATGGCTTGGAAGATGGGACTGAAAAGCTTGTATTACCTCCGCTCTGATAAAGTGAGGAAGGCAGATAAGGTTGGTGCTCAGATTAAACGTCAGCGCATCGAAGAAACAATTGATATGACCGCTATTGCCAATGGGGAAACCTGTTTGGCTTGTGAGGGTTAAACAGGCAAATTACATGGAAAATATCTAGGCAAGCTCGGTGTTAAAACCACTGCCTAGGTACTACCCTACATATAACCACCGAGGATTCCGAATGAGAAAAGATATTGACTATCGAGTTGATGTTTATGATATACTAGAGGATGGAACTAAATGGTATGAAAAAACTAGATGGTTTGAAGAGCTAGAAGAAGCTGATGAGTATTTAAAAACCTATTCTGATAAAGAAAAAGGTTGGTTTGCAACAATTTCCATAGAAACGTACGAAGAATGAAACCACAATTAACAGAAGAGAGAACAACATTTAAACCATTCAAATACCCTTGGGCGTATGATGCTTGGTTACAACATGAGCAAAGCCATTGGCTGCACACTGAAGTGCCAATGGTGGAGGACTTAAAAGACTATCAGAAGAAACTTACAAAAGCAGAGAAAGACTTCCTGACTAAAATCTTACGTTTCTTTGTACAAGGTGATTTGGACATTGGGGATGGGTACTACAGCCACTACATCCCTGTGTTTAAACAGCCTGAAGTTCGTATGATGATGTCAGGGTTTGCTGGACGGGAAGCTTTACATGTTGCTGCCTATGCCCATCTAATTGAGACTTTAGGACTGCCAGAATCGACGTATAACGAATTCTTGCAGTATGGTGAGATGGTGGAGAAGCATGAGTATTTCCAACACCTAGATAACGCACCTATTGCAGAAAAGATTGCTACGATCTCTGCTTTCGGTGAGGGAATGCAATTGTTCAGCTCATTTGTTATGCTGTTAAACTTTGCTCGTAATGGGAAACTGAAGGGACTAGGGCAAATCATAGCCTGGTCTATTGTAGATGAGACACAACACGCTGAGGGAATGATTAAAGTGTACCGTGAGTGGGTTAAACAACACCCCGATGAGACTACATCAGAGCGTATCAAAGAGATTGCTAACGAAATGGTCGAATTAGAGGATAAGTTTATTGATCTTGCTTTTGGTATGTTTGAAGTGGAAGGGCTACGAGCAGAGGATGTTAAACAATATATCCGCTATATTGCCGATAGACGTTTAATTTCTATGGGTATGAAGGGTGTATTTAAGGTGAAGAAGAATCCGCTACCGTGGGTTGATGGTATGTTAGGAGTGAGTCACACAAACTTCTTTGAACAACGAGTAACAGACTATTCCAAAGGTGCTATGAAAGGCACATGGGATGACGTATGGGGGAAAGCAGCATGACGTTAGTGCCACATTATCGACTAGGTTTTGGTTTTGATATTGAGAGTAATGATAATATATGCCATGTTGTTGGTGATGATGAGGGGCGATTCATAGCCGCTTTTGAAGGACTCATTATCAAAATTCCATTCTTTACTTTCTATCTTGGTGAGTTTTCAGAACTAGACCCTGAAGTGTTAGAAATAGAAGACTAAAAAAAAGCCCCTAGGCATCACTGCTTAGGGGCTTTTTAGTTTATTCGCCTAGATCAAACAATCCAGGCTTTCTAGTCATTATACTTTCTCGATACGCTTGACGGGTCTTAGGTCCTTGTTGTTTACGGGAAACATCAGGTCGAGACATACGCAGACTTTCTTCCATCTGCGCTGCCAAGTCCATCATCTTCTCTCGCTTCTCTAAAGCCATCTGAATCGTCTGCTCGTTTTTGTTACGCTCTGCAATCTTAGCGAAAGCATCAGCCTTGTCACGAGCTTTCTGAGCTGTTTGAGCAACCCATTCACGATCTAACATCTTCTCAGCAATTGCTTTGTCTGTTAACGCTTTGAAGCCTGGTTGAATTTGTGATATGTCAACCTTTGTCCGTTCCCACGCAACTTTCTCAGCTGCCGTCATGTCAAACTTAGTACCTTTAGCAACCTTTTTTGCAGCGGTTTCCAGAGAAGAACCAAAGTTGCTAAATGTCTCAGGCGTTGCTCCACGTAAGCCAGCACTAGATTCACGTAAACGACCTGTAATTGGGTCAAAGTCCAAAATAACCTCACCTGTTGCGGGTCGGCGTTGAGCGGCTTCAGCAGCAGCCATAGCAGCTTCTTGTTCTTGCCCAACAGCCCTAGATACATTAGCACGGCGTACATCTTCTGCACGTAATGCACCCATAGTGCTCTGAGCGCTAGGGGCTGGGAGCGCACCTGTTAAGTCAGGACGAACAACCTGCACATCTGGCTCTACAGCGGAACGCATAACAAAATTAGGGGTGTATGGTCCCTCTCCCGGTCCTAACACCTCCACAGGTGCTTGGTAAGGCACAATGGCTTGGTTAGTCGGGATTGGTGCTTGTCCAACCACTGCTTGAGCGGCAGGGGGAAGCCTGTAGTCTGTTATTTTTAAACCACGTTGATACTCAGGACTTGCCATACGACGAGCAGCTAAGTATTGACCAAGTTCTCCAGTAACAGCACCAGCAGCTGCGCCAATAGCGCCACCATAACCACCACCAAAAGCATAGCCAGTTAAGCCACCAACAGTTCCTGCGAGTCCTGAACGGCGTAACCGACTCAAGCCTCTCGACCACATGTCACTAGGGGCAATACCGAAAGCCTCTGGGAAGTTACCAGCAATACGACCAATAGCGGCAATATCGCCTGTTAAAGCATTATCTGTTGATGTTATACGAGCAAGTTTACCAGCATCGATGACACCTGTATTTAAATTTGTTGCGTCTTGGTAAGCATAGGATTTAGCCATTTGCCTACGAGCATCACGAAAATCACTAAGAAGTCTAGGATTAAATATGTTAGATTCAATCGTAGATTCTAATATGTTCGCTACACCCATGCGAGCATCTGCAAGTTCCAAATCAGCTAAAGATGCATTTTTGTTGTTATAAACTTTCCGTGCTTTGCTGCGTAAATTTTCAACATTACGTAACAAATCATTTCCGTTAATACCTTTAGAGACCTTTGCTTTTGCGTCTCCAACAATGGCATCAATTGCTTTTGTTGTTGTGCCAGCACCTATCAAACTACTATCAGGACGGAGAGCATCCAAGGCATTAATGGTTGCTTCATCAGCGGTCATAGTAGGAAGTGCTCTTATCTTATTGTATGGCTCTGCTACTTTTGCCCGTGCCTCTTCAAAAGGTTTAACACTATTTAGCTGTGTTGTTGGAGGTAGGTCTAGCTCATTAAGAGCCACCGCACGTACATTTTGTTGGTTAGTTTTAGAAAGTTTTGCAGTACCAGCATCTCCAGCGGCAGCGGACAACAAACGTGTTGATACATTCGGTTGAGCCGCTTCTGGAGGAATCGCAATACCTAGTCGCTGTGCATCCTGAGCCGCTTCAATCTCAGGACCACGTTGGTAGTCTCGTTCAGACAGGCGTTGCTCCCGTGCTGTCAGAGGTTTATCCAGAGGTAAACGAGTGCCAGCCTTAACATCAGCAATAATAGGGGCGGCTACTTCTGCCACCTTCGCGGCTACAGGCTGAATAACTTTAGGAGCGGCTAAGGACAGAGTGCCAATCATGTTCTCTACGTCAGTAACAGGAACACCTGTCTGCTGTGAAATCCACTTAGCACCTTTGTTAATGTTTTGACCGATAAATTCAATCAACTGCCGTGAAGCTTCTCCTTTGTACTCTGGCGTTTCAGTAATACCAAACGCCTTACCAAATGGTTTATCAATAGCCTCCGAGACACGAGCCGCCGCAGAAGAAGCATCCTCTGGAGACATGAACGTTCTAGCCACCGGGTATGTTATCATCCCAGCGGCAGTAGGGAGGACAGAGCCAAGCGTAACATCAGCTAAAGAAGCCATACCCCTGCCAAACTGAGTGAGGGATGACGGGCTTTCTTGTTGTGTTTGAGTCGGTGTAGCTTCCGCTTTAGAAGTACTCATAGAAGAAGCAATTCTAGCTAATCTAGTCGCTGCTTCAGTATCTCCAGCCGCATCAGCATTACGCAAAGCAGACATCACTTCTTCGTATGTGTTAGCCATAAAGATTAACCTCACTTATATTTGTTAATTAAATCCTCATCACTAAGTGCTGGTGATGGAGTAGGAGTTCCAGTAGGTTGCGGTATTTGATCTACTTTTGCTGTAGCACCTTTAGCATACTCTTTTAGCTCTGGTCGCTCAAACAAAGATTTACCGCCTTCTCCTTCGTACCAAGCATCCTCAGCACCTATAAAAGTCTTTTTGTCTTTTTTCCATTGAGCGTAGAAATTACGTTGAGCAATGTCTCTTCTAGCTTGAGCGATGCCGACTTTAAGCAAGAATGTGTTAGCTTCCTTAGTGTTACCAAGCTGGGCACTTGTTTGCTCAATACGACGAGCATCAGGTTCTGTTTGAGGACCTTTTTGTTCCAATTGCTTCTGTAAAATAGCACTACTAGCTGCTGCTTTAAATACTTGACTGTCTGTAGCAAACTGCTCGGCTCCTTGCACACCTAAAGCTGATAACACACTAGCTGCCGCAGCTATAGTTTCAGCTCCAAAACCTGTAGTGAACCCTTTGTTAAGAATATTCAGATTGGTTTCAAAGGCAACAACATTCTTCGAAGCATTTTTAGCCGTAGCAGAAATATCCTTATATTGCTCAACTACTAAGTTTCCATAAGCAACGTCCTCTGCTTTTTGTCCCGGATTAATTACAGTGACGCCAGAAGATGGAGGTCCATAATCTTTAATAACATCTCCTGAAGGGTCTTTAACTAACTTAACACCATTTTTTGTTGAAATTACCTTAGTATTTTGTTCGCGATATTTCAACCTGTCTTCCATTACCTTGTTAAACAAATCCTTATCACCGGCAATAGACAAAACAGTTTCAGCGTTTATTTTTGTACCGAAGGAAGAAACTAATGATGTAGCTCTATTTTTAACAGCTTCTTTTTCTTTAGCTATAGCAGCATCTTCCTTAGCTATCGCTACTTGCTGTTCTGTAGAGCCAAATTTACGAAGTGCATCTTTAATAAGAGCTGAACGTTCTTCTGGTGTCACATCAGCTGGTATATCTGTTATAGCTTTTTGCAGGTTCTGAGAGCGTTCTAGTGAACTTACCGCAAACTCATCCTTCTTAACTTTCATTGCCTCCTCAGCCGCCTTCTGAGCTTGATCTGGATACTTAGTTGATAACGCCTGAGCTAGTTTTTCGTAAAAAGTAGAAGAAGTTGCATTACCTACTTCAGTAGCAACCTGCGAGAATATTTGTTTAACATCCTGTATTTGTTGCATACGGGGGTCAGAAGCGCCTACACCTCCTCCAGCAATTACATCACCCATCGTATCAGCCATGCCACCAGCAGCTTGTACAATACCGCCGTACTTACCATAACCGCTGCCTAACGCTTGGTTAGCTTGTTGGCGTTGCTGGATAATATTACCCAACATATCTTGCTCGCCACTCGAAAACATTCCTGCCATATTTATCTCCTGTTAATCAAAACCAACTAACAACTTTATCCAAAGCTTCCTTTAGTATGTTTGAATCTGTACCTGTACTCTTTGAAAGACCTTCCCAATCTAAATCATAGGGATTAACACCACCTGTATAATATTGAGTGTTGTAATTGTTTTCAATCGTATCCCACAAGTTTGTAGCAGCACCACCAATTAAGTCTGATGCTTTTCCTAGCAATGTACCTGCGGCATTATACAAGAAACCACCTACTTTTGTTATGCCATTTTGGATTAGTTGCTGTAACAAATCAGCAGATTGACCAGTTTGACCACCTTGGCTAGCGTAAGCTTTCAACATAGTGTCATACTGTTTAGTGCGAGTAGCAGCCGCAGCACTCTCAGCCGTAAGGCGTTCTTGCAAACCAGCACCAACCGTACCAGCAAACAAAGACCCTTGTTGATAAGCCGCATTAGCCCGTTGTTGACCAAGTGTACCAGCAGCTTGAAGTTGTTGCAACTGAGCAGCAGCAGGAGCCAATGCTTGTGCTTGTAACAGACCAGCTTGCGTAATCATCTTACCCTGCATATCCAAAGGCAGGTTAGCCGCAGCGGAGCCAATACCAAACAACCCTTGAGCATTAGCAATATCTCCGGCCTTCAAACCCTGTTGTACCTGCGCCAAAGATGATGTTGCACTACCCAAGCCCAATGCACGAGCCTGTTGTGATGTTGCCATCTGTTCAGCTTGGGTCATGCTATTAAAGGCATCGGCAGCTTGTTGCTCTTGCACCGCCTTAGCCATTGCTAACTGTTCAGGCGTACCACCATAAGCAGCTGTAGAAGTGCCCAATCTACCTTGTGCTCGCAACCGATTCTCTAACGCTAACGCCTGACGCTCTTGTTCAGGTGTACGCATAGCTTGCTGCTGTTCAAACAACTTATTAGCCATGTCAGTGGTAGAACCACCTAACAGACCCATCATACCTTGAGCGGCAGAACCATAACCAGCTCTCAGAGCGGCTAAGTCTTCTTGACCAGCCCCAATCTGACCTAACTGTGTTTCAGCACCTGTAAATGCTCTACGCTGAATGCCCGATGTATCAGGTAATCTTGAGAAGTCATACAAACCAGCCTGCGCCCTCATTGCAGCGTCTACATTGGCCTGTTGCTGAGGAGTTAAAGTAGATGATATTGAACCATCAGGATTAACTCTTGTAGAACCTAATGAGCTAGTAATTGCGTATGGGTTAAAAACAATATCTTGTGTTGATGCTTTAGCTAAATTAGTATAATCAGTTAAACCAGTTTCACCTAAAGATTGAAGGCGTCTAATTGCCTCATTAATACCCGCAGCTGATAAAGCTCCTTGAACACCACCAGCAGCTCCACCAGCTAGTAAAGTAACCCAATCGTCTGTTTTGTAGCTACCTGCTGGAGCCAGTGGAGAAGCAGAGAAGTCAGCCATAGCTGAACCAATTGGCTTAGGTGGCTTAGTAGACGGAGCAGTCGCACTCGTTAACATGTTAGGGGCATCCCTACCTGTACGAGATAGATATTGATTAGCTTGTCGCAACCCTTGTTTATATCTTCCACCAGTCGCTTGAGACCAAGCAGCAGCTACTTGCTCTGGTGATAAATTGTTAGCCCGGGCAGCCTCATAAATTTGATCTGCATTAGGATTGGTGGCAAAGAAAGCCCTAGTTGCTTCTAATTGCTCTGGTGTAAATTGAGGCATTGTAGCCATTAGTATGTCCCCCCGCTAATTGTTGCGCCATCTACAGTGGGGAGCGTAACCGTACCTGTGAAAGTAGGAGATGCCTTATCCGCTTTACTGTTAACTGCTACTTGTAGGGCATTGAATTCCACATCAAATTCAGCACCCCTAACAATCTTATTTACGTTACCACTAGGGAGCGAATCCTTAGCAGTAAAGTTTGTCGTCTTCGTATATGAACTCATACAGTTCTCCCACCTTTAACAAAAATATCCATTTGCTGTATTGACAGAGGAGAACCATTAATAGTCGCCTCAATCCCTAGTTGAAATACTCTACCTGTTTTGGACAGTGATACCCATTTTCTATTAATAATAGCCCCTAAAGCATACTCTCCAACACCATATTCACTTATTCCAAAATAGCTTGTAAGGGTACTAACAAAAGAGAATACTTTAGATGCGTAATTAGAACCGTAATCTACATCCCACTTAACTGCAATTGTAGTGTTTCCACCGCCTATAAATAGCATAGAAACATCTTTCAAAATCTTTAGTGTAGATGGTGAATCTGCATCTAAGTATGTTGTATAGTATGACATGGTATAGGATGATGTGTTATCCTGATAACCAGCATATTTACTAACACGTAGACCTGTCCCTAAATATAAATCACGAGCACGAGTAACACAGAATGCAGTATAATCAACTGCCGACCAAGTAGTAACCCTGAATGAACCATCCTCTAATGTTGACCTAATATCAAAACACCAAATCCTTTTTAAAGTTGGTATTGTAAGCAGGTAGAAGGCTTCTTTTTCATAATAAACACTCTTGATCGCCTCGTATTCAACAGCTACTTCCGCAAGTAACTCATCCCGTACATTCTTAGATAAGTCACGCATCGGTGCGCTTTTCTCTTGGATAACACGACCTAAACTACGTACACCAATATCAGATAAGAAAATTATGTCTGAGCCAATGTCTTGAACAGAATCCCTAGCGATACAACCAATACCATCAATAATATCTGAGACAGCCATTGTTGAAGGCTCTTGTGCTCCTCCGTATATTATAACAGATTTTTTACAGAAGATAACAAGATTTCCGTTAAAAGCTGCTAAATGTGTTATCTCGTCAGTACCGTTAGTAAATACATTCTCTAAGTCAATTGAACCTGCTGTACCTGTTGTAAAGCTAGTACCGATTAAAGTGTCGCTCCAATATACGGTTGTTTTATTCAGATTGGTTCGTGCCATCCAAATACGACCGAATGCGCTAAGACCAGTGCCGACTGTAGTAACACTAGGAGGCATAGCTCCAAAACTACTCATGTCAACCCAGCCTGTAGCCCCTGTTATGTCGTTTACAATAGGCATATGGTCTTCATGAAAGAAGTACATATTACCATTAAAACTCATTGCTTGCCAGTTAGCATCAGGAGGTGGCGATGCATCAGTATACTCAAGAGTAGAAACACCTGTCGCAGTATTTAAACTGTAGAAAGAAGCACCACCAACATAGTATACTTGAGAAGTCCCGTCTTTGTTAATGTGCTCATGGATGCATTTTACAGTCCCTGCTGCATCGGCTACTGAGGTATGTTCAAACCCTTTCCTAGCGCCAACCCTACCGTAAGTATCAATAACAGCATTGTCAGCAACGAGTGCAAAGTTTTGTTGTACGTTAACCGAAGCTTCTTGTGTATTTAAACCAAAGAAGCCAGGAGCTGCGAGTGAGATTGGGGTTAAGGGTGAAGCTGCCATTATACTGCGTACCAGACTGTTTCTTCAGGGAATCTACCAGCTTCAATTGCAATCTCGTCTGCTAAAGCACTACGGTATAAGGCGTATTGATCGTTACTTAACCGACCACCATCTTCACCACGCTCACTGATAGCACGGGCTAGAGCACCTTGAATAACTGGTTCTGAAGGAATTAAAAGAGTGTCGTTGTTATCTACTAAGTCAACCTGTGGGATAATAACGTTAAATCGGAGGGTATAAACACCATCAGGGATCGGGTAGAGATCAACTTTAGAATCACCACTGGCATTAACACCGTTGAAACTATAAAAGTTAGGTGTGCCGGGTATAACTGTATTTAGGTAGCTCTGGTTCATCCAAGACACGCTACGTTGTTGTAACATGAAGTCTGATGTATCATTACCTACATCAACCAATCGAAACCGGCTACCACTTCCTGTTAATACGTAACTAAACACATCGGAAGTTGTATTGACAGTAAGTGTCGATGTTAAAGCACTCCAGTTCCAAGCTGCTTCACATTCTTTTTTAACACTGTTTACATACTCACCAATTAATCTTGAGTAGTCTGTCTCATCAACATCGGTTACAGTATCTTGACGCAACCTGCGTAATACAGCATTTATAAGTTGTAAGTATGTCATTTTTATCCTTAGTCAGCCATGAAAGGCACTGTGTTCTCTTTGTATAAATCAAACGATAACATAACACTTTGTGTAGCACCAGCTTCAGGTGTGACAATAAGCTTGTCGCCACTCTGCATGATAATAGACCCGCTAGCAAATTGAATAAAACTGTGTGAAGCCATCGGGTAAGTGTCAATGATGTAAATCTTATGGTCTGTGTTATGAGCGTGTTCCCAATAAGCTGTTGTGGTTTTGTTATTAGCGTCTAGGTTAGAGATGAATAACAAATAAACTTCAGCTTTATATCCATAAGGCACTGTTAAAACTGTGTTAGCTGATCCTGCTGTCAGTTGTAAACCTACTGTGTGTTTCATTTCTTACTCTTGTTAGTCTTAGCTCGTTGGTTACGCTCAGGCAACTTACGACCAGCCTTAGAAAGA
>Ga0070749_10001854_pt1 | contig 14262 bp, 24 predicted proteins | sample VirMetDEL_Nov_18_FD_75180 | JGI IMG/M metagenome (GOLD analysis project Ga0070749, IMG submission 75180) | Aqueous microbial communities from the Delaware River and Bay under freshwater to marine salinity gradient to study organic matter... | ecosystem: Environmental > Aquatic > Marine >...
AAAAATGGAGGAAGTGTAGACAAGTACGCTGGTTTAGGTTATAAATTCAAATAAATGAAATTATTCCAAATTATAATAAACTTATTTAAAAGAAAGGTAGAGAAAGATCCTCATGAAACAAATTGGGGAATAGGTGCAAAATGATAGAACTTACAGATTCACTGAAAAATAGGGTCCGTGCCCATGAAGGCTGCGTAGACCATGTATATTTAGACAGTTTAGGCAAGGCCACGATTGGCATTGGCCACTTGGTTCAGCCTCATGAAAGAAGTAGATTTCCTGAGGGAAAGACTATTTCAAGAGAAGAAATAGATGAGTTATTTGATATTGATTTAAACAGAGCCGCTGCAGGCGCTGATCTTTTAATTAAAGAATGTGTCGGACACGATTTACCACAGCCTGTGGGTGAAGTTATTGTCGAAATGGTTTTTCAATTGGGAATCCAAGGTGTTCGAAATTTTAAGAAGATGTGGAAAAATATCCGAATTAAACGTTGGAAAGATGCAGCCAACGAAATGAAGGATTCTAGGTGGTATAAACAGACACCTAAACGTTGCGAAGAATTAGCTTCGATTATTGAAAATACAAAAATATAAGACAGGGGCTTACGCCCCTTTTCCTATAAAGTTCTTCTATGAAACTTAGGGAACTGACCTTCTTGTTTAAAAGTCATATAAGCAGCATACCAATCTTTTTTATATTCTGCTTGGCAAAATTGTTTGATCTCTTCTTCTTTGTCGTCTTTTTTAAAAAAATTTAAGAAGTGATTCTTTGCTTTTTCTGTTAAGTTAAACATTATTTTTCTCCGTTAATAAATTGTAAGTCTTCGTCTGTATAAACATGCATGACAGAAATATATCCACAGAAAAAAATTTAAGAAGTGCTTGTTTTGCAGATCAGATATGATATATTATTAGTCAGAATGGTAACGACCTTAAATATAAATATACAGGAAGGTAATTGTTGTATGTTTGTAAAAAGATTATTAGATTTAGTGCCACTTGCAAATAAACATTAATTTAATAACAGTCGTTACCATTTATCTTTAAGAACTTAGCTAAATCAATAAAGGAAGGTTTTTAATCCTTCCTTTTATTTCTTTCAACTTCTCTTTTAACTTCTACTTGAGTCCAATGCTGTAAAACAGCTTTGCTAATATCTTCGTGAAGAATTTTTAGTTCGCCAATAGGTATTTCTACTGACATACCTATATTTTCATGAACATAGTTAACTTCACTTTTAGTCATACTTAGAAATAATTTTCCGTCTTGGTAGGTTATTCTCATTTTAATTTTCCCTTAATAACTTCTAATAAAACTTGTCTTTCTTTAAGTGTTTCTTTTTCTAACAATTTAGGAACAAAGACTTGTGTCAAACACTGACATGTCTTATTAGGACAGGTAAGGTGACTGACCATTTGGTAATCATCGTCTTGGTCATCAATACTATAATCACCATTCCAAACAAGTTCAGTCTTACAATGCCAACATTTCATTGTGCTTCCCCCCAATTATTTCCAATTGCTACATCTACCTTAGACGGAACAGTCATCTCAATAGTATTTTCCATAACCTCTACTATTTTATCTTGAACTTCTTTTGATCCGTCAAAGCTAATAGCTAGTTCATCGTGGATTTGTATCATCGGTATAATTCCTTCCTTATCCAAATCAATCATCGCTTTCTTTGTTTGATCTGCTGCTGAACCTTGAATTAATCTATTCAAGGCTTTATAGGTCCCTGATCTTTTTAAAGGAGTATATTCACCATACTCTTCTTTAGCTCTATCTAAAGGATATGCCTTGTAAGAACCAAATGCTTTAGGTTCCCATAATTCAAAACGACATCTTCTACCTAAGAAAGTTTTAACTGCACCTTTTTTCTGAGCATGATCAGAAACTGCATCAGCTAGTTGTCTTACAAAAGGAACTCTTTCGTTATATTGCTTAATTAAAGACTTACCTTCTTCAGGATCAATACCTAATTGATCAGATAGCTTTCCTACTCCCATGCCATAAAATAGGCCTAAATTTATGGTTTTAGCGCTCTTACGAGGTATATTTCCTATCTCAGCCATGATTGTATGGAAGTCTGTTTGTTTATCTTCATTATAAGCTTTAACAATCTTTTCAGCACCTTCTAAATTAACTACGTTAGCATAGTGACTCACGAGTCGTGGCTCTTGCTGAGAGTAGTCAAAAGAACCCCACTTCTCACCTTCTTCAGGTAAAAATAATCCTCTAACCAAAGAACCAATTTTAATATCAGATTCAGCATCATCTTTAGAAGGAATTTGCTGAAGATTAGGGTTAGAATAACTAAATCGACCTGTCAGCGTACCACCATTTTCTGTTCGTAATTGATTAATATTGGCATGAATTCTTCCATTATGCTGATACTTTTCTATTGTATGGAGGAACGTGGTCCGTGCTTTGTTGAAGTTTCTAGCCTGAACAATAGCCTTAGGTATTGGATGAGGATGAAACTCTAAAAAGCTTTTTGTAAAAGAGGGATTACCTTTGTCTGTTTTAGGATAATCAATCTTACATTGATCGAAGATTGTAGCAATAGACCTAGCAGCCCATATATCACATTTAAGATTTGTTTCTTTAAAAACAAAGTCGAGCATTTCATTTTCTTTTTTAATAAAAGTTTTCTCTACTTTTCTAAGTTTTTCTAAATCAACTCTTACTCCTCTTTTTCTCATCTTCATTAGAATAGGAATTAAATCTGTTTCTAAATCAAAGACTGTTTGTAAGTCTTGTTGAGTTATCTCAGGCTTTAATCTGTTCCATAACTTTAAAGAAAGAACAGCATCTTGTTCAGCATATTCACCCACATACTGAGAAGGAATTTTGTACATCTCAGCTTTAGGATCGACACCCCATTGTGCTGCTGTTTCATTTAAAAGAAACTCATTTTTACTTTCAGCTAGATATTCTTTAGCGACTGCATTTAAAGAATAGCTATATTTATTTTCATTGATCAAAGGAGCAGCAATCATCGTATCAATGATACGACCATTCCATTTAACTCCCTCAGCTTCTAACCAACCAAAGTCATAGGTGGCATTGTGGGCTATCTTCTCTCCTTCTCCTGAGAGCATTTCAGTTAGCCAATCAAACACGACCCGTGGATCGTGGTTAAATCCTGTCTCATGTCGAATAGGATAATATCCTTTCCAACCCTCCACAGCGATAGCCACTCCAATAATCTCTCCGTCATTGGTAGCCCAACCTGGACCTTTATCCATGATGTTTGGGTCTCTTGTTTCCAAGTCAATTGCAATCATCTCTGCATCTTTAATATTAGGGAAATCCATTGGTGGAACCCATTCTGATTGTGGTTTAAACATTCCGATTTGTTTACTCATATTCTATAAGCCTCTCTTGATTGTGGTGTTATTATGTAGAGATTTTCTTTTGCTCTAGAAAATGCAACATAAAATAATCTATGTTCATTAATAGGATTTGTACGATACTCCTCATACGCCATTTTTCCTATATCTAGGGAAACAATTACATTGTCTGCTTCTCCACCTTTTTGTTGATGAATAGTAGATAAAGTAACCCTAGGTTCTAAAGCTAGATTTTCTCCTCTTTGTTCTAAATTTTCTAAATACGCTCTTGTCTCTGTATTGATTGTCGTCATTACATCAGGCCAAGGTGTACCAAACTCAGCTAATAGTCCGAAATCATCTCTTAAATTAATAAAAGATAATTTTTTATCAGGAAAAGCTTTTCGTTGTTCAGCAATTAATTTCTTATTACCACGAGCAACAAATTCTTTTCCTAAACATTTATATAAGTTCTCAACTAGCCTTATTGGAACTTCATTCTTTTCTGATCTCATTAAGTCTTGCCAAGTTAAAATAGCATTTCTCTCCTGAGATTTAACAGAATATCTATATTTATTGTCTTTAAGTTTTACCCTAAAGAAAATATTTTTCTTCACCATTACTTCTTCTAAGTCATCTCGAATGGATCGTGTTCTACCCATAATTAACCACGAACCGTGGTCCATGTTTAAATGATAGATACCTCTAATAAATTCTACTGAACCGTCTCTATTGGCTGGTGACCATTTAATATCATCATAACCAATAATCTGTTCTTCTACTCTATTAACTATTTCCCAAACTTTTCTAGGAACCCTTTTAGATTGATCTAAGACAATTAGTTCTTTTGCTTCTTCTTTTACTTTTAAAGCCTTACTGACATCAGCATCAGCCCAAGTATAAATAGCCTGATTAGGGTCCATAGCGACATAAGATATATCTGAATTATTCCAAATCTTTTCTGCCATTTGCCACTGAATCGTAGACATATCCTGAGACTCGTCAAAGAAAACTACTTTAAAAGTTTTATAATAACTTCCTTCTACATAGTTTTTAATTAAATCTGTAAAATCTACTTTAGGTCCTTGGTCTTTAACAATGTATCCCTTAGTTCCACTTGTAAATTTTTCATAACCAAATTTTTTATAATCAGTTAATCCTTTATCAATATATTCTAATTTATGCCAAATAATGTCCTTGGCAAACATGGCCCAACAATCTCTAAGAGGTACATTTCTTCTCTTAGACTTTTCAATTAAGTCAACATACTTATCATCGTAATTGTTGAAAAATATGTCGTCATCATTATTAACGTTAATACTAATACGAAGTTCATTTGATACATTCCTCCAATCATTGTTACTCATAATGTGTTCTCTTGTAAGCCCCATTTGTCTCAAGGCAAAAGAGTGTAAAGTACAAAAGTTTTCTAAGTGACTCATAGGTACTTTAAATTTTTGAGAAGCCCTTTCTTTAGCTTCATCCACAGCTTTATTAGAAAAAGAAAAGAAAGCCACTTCATCAATACCTACGCTTTCCTTTAAGTATTCTTCTATCTTATTTAAAATAAAGGTAGTCTTCCCTGTCCCTGGGGGACCGATGACCACGATAGGGGATTTTTTAACCAATAAACTCATGTGCGTAACAAACCCTTTCTTTATGTTTTTCTCTTAACTCTTGTGAATAACCACCAAAAGTTCTTATTTTAGTTTCACCTTTTTCTAATCGTTTTAGTTCTTTCTCATAATCTTTCTTTCTATTTTGTTTGTTATGAGTAGTCGGTCTCCATTTATCAGGATGCGCTTCTCGATATTCACCTAATCTTGGGTGTGCTGTTTTAGAAAAGAATCGATGACCGAGGACCGTGAATTGTTTTGCCACTGCCTCCGATAAACGAACTCCTAAGCCTAATCCTTGAAAGTCAGGAAGTATCACTGTTCTGTGCTCCCTCCATGCTTTTTCTTTGATTGTTCCTGAGGGAAAAAAGACAACTGACGAAAAACCAACGACTGTTCCTTCCCAAGTTGCGATCCAACATCGTGTAGCTGTACTGATGTTTCCTGTGAGATAGTGATGCTCAGCGAAGTATGACCAAATTTTGTGGGAACAAGGAACGACTTCCAAAACGATCTTGGGTCGCCTAAGTAACCCCCTTGTTGTCACTTTGCTTGAATTAGTATCAAATACCCAATCAGGTTGAAGCCAATCAATAATGTCATAATGACAAGAAGCAAATACAACGTTCTTAAAGTTTTTATTTCGAATAAATTTTTGTAAGGCATTAGAACAAGACTTAGCTACATTTCTATCTACCACACTTGTGAATTCATCAATCACTGCATTATCTTTTATTCTTCTAGCAAGGTCTGATCTAAATCTCTCTCCTGTGCTTAGAACATGATAAGGTCGCATCCAAGAGGGAATAGAATTAAATCCTACGGAGGACAATCTATCTTGGGCCTCTTCAGGATTTTTAAAATGAGAACATACAGCTTTATTGTGGTCCCATTCAATATTCTCTTCTTCTCCAAATTCTTTTAATAAATTTGATTTACCACTCCCTGATGCACCCACAATTAATCCAATATTAAATTCTTGTGTTGGTTTTTTAAACTCAGGTAAAGTAAATTCAGTTTGACCGTCAAATTGATAGTCAAACATTCTACTGATCTCGTCAGTGATATGATCAGTTTGTACTTGTGATGTAAGTTTTTTCAAAACGGTATGTCCTCCTCTATATCTTTTTGTTGTTTCATATCAGGGATATCTAATTCAACTTCTTTAATAGTAAGCTGTTGTATTTTCCAAAGCCTGACTCTTGTGTTTTTAATTGTTCTAATTAAATCCGTTGCGTTATATTCTTCTTTCAGTCTCATTGTTACCCACGGTCTTGCTTCTTTAAAATCATTTCTTTTCAAATGATCCATTAAATCTTTCAAAGCAAAATAAGTATAGCCTTCCTCTGTATAAGACTTACCTAAGAATATATCTGCTATTGTTAATGCTTCACCTTGATGTAGGCAAAACTCTTCTAACAATTCTTTAAACTCTCCTTTTTTAGTTACTTCTTCAGGAGGGTAATCTATGGAAATAGACTCAAACAATTCACTATATGTTTGATTCCATTCTGCTGAACTCATATTCATAATTCCTGTATTTAATTGTTCTAAACAAGCTTGAATAATTTTTTTATGAGTCATTAAATCTTCTGTATTAGCAATCTCTATTCTTCGATCATCAACGTTTAAAAAATATCTTGGAGGATCTGACTTATAAACTTTTAGATCAGAATAAACAGGGTGATCTCTGTCTCCTTCACTTCCAATACCAAACTTTCTTTTCTTACAAAGTCTCTTGTTACATAAAGACTCGATAGGTGGTTGTGAACAACGATACATATATTTAGGTGCACCATTGGTATCACTTTGACTTACTTGTTTAATGACAATTAAAACCTCGTCTGATTTCAAAGGAGGAGTAACATAGTTACGATTATATTCTTCAATTAATTCTTTGTAATTATCAGGTTCTGATTTACGATAAAAGACACCTACGTTGAACAAGGCATTATTCCGTGAGCCATCGGAAACACCTTGTTCAGTCAGTATTTGTAGGCATGGAGGTCCGTCTTTGATAACTTCGTTCTTGAAATCGGTTTTAATCGACTTGAGAGCACCAACAACAACGTTATCGTAGTGAGATAAAAACTCTTCTAAACTTAATCCTTTACCACTTTCATCTAAAGCATAGCGACTTCTTCCATGATAGGGTAAGTTAATCCAACTTCCTGTGTCTCTCTTTTCCTCTCCTTCTCTATGATATAATTCAATTTGTTTAGGAAATACTTCAGCTTTAGGATATCCAATTGCTGTTGCCATTTCACTTAACTTAGTTTGCATATCTTTGGCAGAGACATAGTCTTTCGTAAATAAATATAGATGTGCACCACCACTTTTAGATAGGCACATAGTCAAAGGAAACTTTTTTTGTTTTATTTTTTTCTGTAAAGCTTTGTGATCTAACGGATAGATATCAATATCAATTGCACCAAACTTACACTGATCATCATCGTTGATCGGAACAATACCCATGGCAGGATATTCACCTTTAAGGTGTTTTTCAAACTTTTCAGTGGTCGGTGCTTCGTGGACCGTCTTCATATGTGCTTCCACCTTTGCACCTTCTTGTGGTTCGTTCTTTTTTTCAAAGACACCGTGGGCTCTCTCTAAGCCTGTAAAGATATCTTTAAATTTTTTTACTAATTCTGGCTCCATATCTACCTCTCATATTAATAGCTTTTTTGTTTTTAGTTGATTGGGGCGTGAAAAAAGGAGGACAGAAATCACACCCCAACCTGTGAGAGAAGAACAAAAGAAAAAAAAACTCCTCTCAACCTTACGTCGGCTATTAATCAGAATGGTATATCGTCACCATTCTTGGAGGCTTCCCCTTGCGAGGAAACTTGATCATCATTAGTTGGAGTAACTTCAATATCACCACTGTGAATTGATTTTTCAAACTGAACAGCATCTTGATATATACCTTCGATATTAGGTCTATTTAATTCATCAATCCAATCGCCTTCAGTTATCACCCAACCATGCCAAGAGCCTTTAGCATTCTTTTCCTTAACTGTCGCTAAGATATAGGAACGTGCAAAGTCTTTTGGCTGATAAATTTCATCACCGTCAACACGTCTTTGATTAGACATGATTGAATTCCAAGTTCTTGATTTTTTCAATTGAGTGGATTTCATTTTGATGATTGCTTTACTCCACATACCGTTTTCTTCTAAAACGATAACATAATGTTCAGCAGTGTTCTCAATATAGGTGTCAGGTTTTCCTATAAAGCGTTCTTTGTTATCATCACCACGAATAACTTTTCCTTCCATTTGAAATTTTTGGAATTGTTCAGGTGTATAAATATTAACAGGTGCTCCTGATCCTTCACCACGTTCAGCCCATTCAACATATCTTCTTCGATAGTAAACAGGTAAAACGTGTAGGCTATCATAAACCTTGTTAGTAACAGTATTAAAAATCTGTCCTAACTTAGCCCCAGGAATAAATTTACCGTCATCTTCCTCAAGCTGAGGTGCACCTTTACTTAATATATTTAAATAAGGAATCTGAAAATCTTCAGCCTCCCTTTTTGACAAAGAGGGGCCTGCTTTCAACAGAGTTGAAATTGTAGATACACTCTTTCCCTTTTCTTCTTTCACTATTTGCTTTTTACTTGCGTCTGTCATTTTTATTTTCCTTTCTGGATTTTGACTTTATGCCCTACAAATACTCCGAAAGTATCGATAGGAAGTTCTTTTCCACTCTCTAACATTTCACGAATGAAACCTCTAAGAGTAGACGGTTCGACCTTAACAGTTCTGTCAGTGTCTAACCCTTGGTTAGCTAAATCTGAAAAAAGTTTTTGTGCTTTATCATCTTCAGCCCTACCAAATTTTACTATGACTTGGTTTTTAATCAAGTCCTCATAACCTTTTTCTCGAAGCCATTCAAAAGCTTCTTCTTTTTTCTCTTCAGTAATAGAGCCTGTATAAAAAGGTTTGATTTCTACTGTACTACCATTAGTCATTTTAATGGAGGTAACGCCACGTTCTTCAAACAATTGAACTAAATTTTCATTTGCTTTTCGAAGAACTTCTTTTTTGACTTTTATTAAAGCCTCTAAATCTTCTACTTCTTTTTCAGCTTTCAGGTAATCCTGGGAAGCTTTTGAAATAGGGTCGACTTCCGTTACTTGGAAATCTTTTTCGTCACGTCTTAAATTAATAGCCATATTAATTTCCTTTCTTATTCTTAGTTATAAATGTCAACTCGGATAGGAAAGTAATCTTTTTCTATTCTATCGTATTTTAACATATTATATCTACCATTACATATAGTGCTTACAACTGCTGTTGTCAAGCCTATCAGCGCAGGATCTCCCACTAAAAGTAAATAATCGTTGTCTTTAAAGTCTTTTAGAAGCGATTTTAATTTTCTAATAGTAGGCTGTGGGGACATTACCACTTGTTTACTTCCGTCAAACAAGAAAATAATTTCTCCAAATCTTTCAGCTTGAGAATAGTCCAATCCTCTCAATGTACCGTCAAGATGTTTTCTTAGAACATTCTGTATAACATAAACTTTACTTTTTTCACTCATGTCTGTATATTCTTATATAGAATTAGAATTTATAATGTTATTAGAAAAATACAAGTTTAAAACTAAACCTATGCAACATCAATTAGTTGGTCTTGCTGGAATGATGAACTCTTTTGATCAGGATAAACCTGAGTATGCTTTATTTATGGAAATGGGCTGTGGTAAAACTAAGGTCCTCATAGACGGTATCTCAATTTTATTTGACAATGGAAAAGTAAATAATCTTTTAGTTATTTGTCCTAATGGAATTAAATACAATTGGAAAGAAGAATTAGGAAAACATTTAGCAGAACATATTGAATACGATGTTCATGTATGGGAAGGTGCTAAAACAAAAAAAGAACAAGAAGAAATTAAATCAAAACTATTTGCTGTCGATAATAAATTAAAAGTTTTAGTAATGAATATAGATGCGATCATTACTAAGAACGGTAGTGCTGTTGCAGAAAAATTTACTTACACAGATAAAACTTTAATGTGTGTTGATGAGTCTACCATTATAAAAAATGGTTCAGCAAAAAGAACAAAGAGATGTATTAAGATTGGTTCGTATGCTCGATATAGAGTCATCTTAACAGGTTCACCTATTACTAAATCACCTGAGGATTTATATTCTCAATGTGCTTTTTTAAATGAAGATTTGTTAGGTTTTAGTTCTATTTATACTTTTAAAGCAAGATACTGTGAACAAGTTAAATTAAGTTTTGGTGGAAGAAGTTTTAATAAAGTTACAGGATATAAAAGATTAGATGAGTTAACAGGTAAGATAAGAAATTTTTCTTATCGTGTCACTAAAGACGAAGCTTTAGATTTGCCTGATAAAATTTATATGAAGAGACGTGTACCGATGACCGAGACTCAATTAAGGGCCTACGTTATGATGAAGAAATTAGCCTTAGCAGAAATCAACGGTGAACAATTAACCACTGCTACCTTGATTGCTCAATTAAAAAGATTACATCAAATTGCTTGTGGATACATGACTACTGACGAGGGAAAATTAATAGACTTTTCTGAAAATAGAATAAAAGAATTATTAGATACAATTGAAGAGTCAGACGGAAAGATAATTATTTGGTGTTCTTATCGACACAATATTAGAACTGTTATTGAAGCTTTAAATAAGAAATATGGACAGGGGTCAGCAGAGGGTTTTTATGGTGAAACACCTTCTACGGAAAGACCTAAAATATTAGAAAGATTTAAGGACCCTAATCATCACATGAGATTTTTAGTAGGACACCCAAGAACAGGGGGTTACGGTCTTACTTTAAATATAGCCAATACTATGATATTTTATTCTAACGACTATGATCTTGAAATAAGAGAACAAGCTGAAGCTAGAAATCATAGGATTGGCACAGAAAAGAAAGTCACTTATGTCGATCTAATCTGTGAGGGAACGGTAGATGAAAACATTATTAAAAGTCTTCGTTCTAAAATTAACATCGCCACTGAAATAATGGGCGAACAATTTAAGGAGTGGTTAATATGATATATTTTCCTGACGAAGAAAAAATAGATCACAGGAAATTACAAGAAGTTTGTGATTGTTTTAATGCATTAATTAAAATGCAAGAAAACTTACACCAACAAGAAAAATATGCTCTTGCAACTGTGATACATGAAACAGCTATTGAATTAGCAGAAAGTTTAGTTGATAAATTAAAATGAGAAGTAGAAAAATATTTCCAATTAAAAAATATCATGAAAAGCTTTTAGGTCTTTATAAAAGACAATTACAAAAGTGGAGGAATGAAATAGATAATTGGGATGACAATAATATTCGTTTAACAGAAGCAAGAATTAAATCTGTTGAGACTCTTATAGAGAGAAACGAAAAGTTTTATGTAGGGTTTTAGTGGAACTAATAAAAGGATTACTTTATTCAGTTAAATCAATAGCCTTACATGGTTCTATTATCAGGACCACTATTTATACTTTAGGTCATATCTTAATTGCAATTACTTGTAATTGGTTGATCACAGGAGCAGATTGGGGTCTAGCGACTTTAGATGCTTTAATAGAGCCTTTAATAAATTCTCTTTGGTATTTTACCTTAGATTATTTTTGGGCAACAAAGGAGAGAATATGAAAAATAAACCTGTTTATGAATATACAGATAAAAGAGCTTCTCTTCGATATCAAATCGAACAAGATAACAGAAGAAGAGAAAGACAACGTATAACAAAGATGATAGGTAAAAATTACTTTACCAATAAAAATGAAAGAGAGGGATTGACTCGTGAAGAAATACTACGAAATACCTGGTTGGTTTAATGGCCACGAAGAATACGATAAGGCTGTCGACTATTGTCCACAGAACGGAAAAATTTTAGAGATTGGTTGCTTTTATGGTAGGTCTACAACCTATATGTGCACCAATATAGTTAACACAAAAAGAACTGACATAAAGGTGTATGCCTTGGATACCTTTCAAGGGTCCTCTGAACACGCTTATATGAGGGATTTTGTAGGTAAAGACGGTACATTTTACGAAGCTACAAAAAGTCATGTACAGCCTTTTATTGATATGGGTTTTTTAGAACTAATTAAAAGTAGATCAGATAATCCTGAAACAATTAAAAGATTTGAAGACAATTATTTCGATGTAATTATTGTTGACGGAGCACATGAATATGAAGCTGTGTTAGATGACATTGAAAATTGGTGGTCAAAGCTTAAAGATGACGGAGTCATGATTTTCGATGATATGTATATGCAATCTGTGGCACAAGCTGTGGCCAACGGATTATCGAATAGAGTACCTAATTATATGATTTTACAAGGTAGAGAAGCCTATGGAATAGCTTATAAAGGTCCTAATCAAGATAACAGAGAAAAATATTTAAAGATTGTCCCTGAGGATCATTTCAAATAAACTTCTAAACATGAAGAAACCATTAGAAGAAAAGGTCGAAGTTGAATGGTTAGACGCTTACGAAATGGAGAGTGGTTGGCATGAGTTCGAAAAAGCAGAAAAAATCACCTGTCCCACGGTCCTTAGTTTGGGCTATGTGGTTAAAGAAACGAAAGAGTCTATCATTTTGTCTGCTGACAAAGGTCGCAAAGGTGACTCAGATGTTGGTCGAGTCCAAATTATTCCGAAACCTTGGGTCAAAAGAATTAAAATTCTGTGAAAGAATTTATAAATAAAAAACACGTTTCAGGAACAGTTTCTGAATATTCTGCTGTTAATAAATTATTAAACTTAGGTTTTTTAGTTTTTAAAAATGTAGCGCCTAACGGTATGATTGATTTAGTTGCTATCTCTCCTGATAATGAGACATTTCGTATTGATGTAAAGACAGCTTCTAGAAGAACAGATAAAACAAATTATAGAAAAGAGGGGGACCTAATTTTTAGGACCCCCACAGTCGAGCAAAAAAAATATGATGTTGTTTTGATGATCGTGGACCATAAAGAATTTAAAATCCTTCCGACTCACTCACCTCTCTCTAAATGGTTAAAAAGAAATTAATTGAATATTTTTTTTAGAACAGAAAGCAGTCGGATAAATATCTTTGCTGTCTTCTCTTAAAACTTTTCTAATTACATCTCCTTGATCTAGACACTGTGTTAAAGTGTCAAAAGGCTCATACTGAGGAAATACTTTACAAGTATTATCTAAGCTTAAAGTAGGGTCATATAAGCAAACAATCATAAATAAGTAAAATTTAGCCATGGAACGAACCTATCATAAAAGTCAATCCATTTATTTATTAAAATTGAAAATAAATAGGTAGATATCATATGACCAAGTTTGATATACTAGTAGTTAACCCCAATTAAAGGAGATAGATATGACAGAAGACCAAGAAAACAAGCTAATTATTGCCTATTTACAAGATGTAATAGCCCAAATGACAGCTTATAAGGAGTATAGTGATCTAAGTTTTGATCAATTAGTAAAAGAAGCGAAATCCTATTAAGGATTTCTTCTTCTTTCTAATATTTCTTTTCCTTTTTTTACAATCTTTTTCCAAAAACTCATATCATAAAGCTTTTCTGTTCCGTCTGTAAACTCTACCAATACCTTGTGGACAATATTTTCCTCTTCGTCAGGTACATCTAGGTACTCAACTCTATACACAGTTTTTTCAAAAAAATGTGGGTGATCTTTTATTATCTCCAACATACCTAAAATTTATCATAATTTCTTAATAAATTATACTACACTTTTGATAGTTTATCGTAATATTCTTTGACAATTAGATGTAATTGGGTTGGTTTTGTTCTCAATGTATCTTTGCATATTCTCTCTAAAAGCTTCTGTGTTTCCACAGACATTATTTGAGAGACCCATTTACTGTCTTTTTTTGTTTCTTTATTTGCCATTTTTATTCTTCCTTCCGTAAAATAAGTTATTTATTTATATAATATATTCTTATGAAAATAAAATAGTTTTAAAAATAGGGGAGGTTATCCCCTATTAAGGAACTAAATTACGTCTAATAGTTTATTGATATTAGCTAGTTCTTCTCGAAGTTTCTCGATTTCGTAATTAAACTTCTCGTTGAGTATATCAATTTTTGACTTATTTCTCACCCTTACATATTTTTCTAAAAGTGATAAAATAGTTCGTTTTCTCTTCGCATGTTTTTCAATTGCTCTGAGTTCAGTTATTATGCAAACCATATTTTTTCTCCAATCTTTTATACCAATGACCAACTTCTAAAATTTCGTCAGCAGTATTTTCATTTCTAATTCGATTAGCTTTCCAACTAACACAAAGTAGATTGTCTTTTGTATGTGGTTTAGA
>Ga0070749_10001855_pt1 | contig 14257 bp, 15 predicted proteins | sample VirMetDEL_Nov_18_FD_75180 | JGI IMG/M metagenome (GOLD analysis project Ga0070749, IMG submission 75180) | Aqueous microbial communities from the Delaware River and Bay under freshwater to marine salinity gradient to study organic matter... | ecosystem: Environmental > Aquatic > Marine >...
GATTTAAATGAAAATGGCCACTCATACCTTATTGGAATATTAACGATTATCGGTTTGTCGAATTGTTTATACAAATTTACAAATGTTGGTGGGTACGTCACAATAAAAGCATCAAAGGCGTTCAGTTTTGTGCCAAAGTTAGAAAAAAACTCTTCTTCATAGTCTTGTGCTGAAATATGCATCCACCTTCCATTATCCAACATCGGTATCGAATCTTTTCTTCTATTAAAAACCCATGTGTGATCGGACAAAGACATATCGAAGACTTTATGTCCTAAATCTCCGAATATCTTTTTCATATCTGCGATAACCGATATATGTAAATCTACGTTGAAAAACTTCATGACTATTGGTAGTTATGCATTATGGGGTAGTGTAACTCACGTATTATTCTGTCTGAATATTTGAACGATAGGGGATGAAAAATATTACCTAACAATCCACTCCAATATAAAGGATATTTTACCTCAGATGATGGTGTAGATGGGTGTCTATGATCTCTTGGATGTGTTGCGGGATTTTTTTTGAGTAACTCATAATATTGTGAAAGTTTCTCAGTAACTTTACTTAACCATTCCGATGTAAAATTTGTTTTTGGTTTGCAAATAAATGCACCGCACCCGATTAATAAGTTGTAATTCATTTTTAAAGTTGAATTGTCCATTGGTTCAAAATCATCCAACATTGTGTTCGCGATATGATCGGGATGTTGTTCTTGATATCCTACAACATCGAATTTATCTGTGTTTTTTAAAAATTTGAAAAAACCAATCCAAGAACCATGGACATTTTTTATATCACTGTAACCACCACCATAGTGATGCATAAAATAACACCTCAGATAATCACTTTGGTGAACCTCTGATAAAAATTCAAATGATGGATGTAGAGGGGATTCTTCAAGAATCCAATCACTCAAATTATATTTAGTTATTAATTGTACTTCTACACCGCAGTTAGAAATGAGTAAATTTAAATTTCTTCGTCTAACTTCAGGTAAGTCACCATCATTCATCCAAAAACAAAATATACGATTGGTGAAAGTACTCATAATTTTATATAGTTTGACAATTTGTTTGTAAGTAAGGTAGGAAATATATTATTTTCAACTAAAATTCTCAAATAAAATGCATCCTCCGTAAAGTATTTTGTTTCGTCAAACTGAAACTTTTCAAAAATTTCTTTTTTTAGTGATACATGCCCACAAGTAAAATCCAAGTGTCCTTCGGTGCTTGTTGGATATATATGAAAGTCAGTAACTAAATCTAAGTAATTCTTTAGAATCACCGGGTTTTCATATTTTTCATTAATAAAATCAATATCAGGTTGTTGTGTTCTTTTGTAATCGTGAACAACAACATCTGAATTTTCAAACGCTTTCAACAGAAACTCATTTCTTTGTACATGACTCATGTCATCTGCATCAATAAAAGAAATTATATCGGTATCCAACATCGACGCGGCTATGTTTCGATTTGCGGCTGCACCTAAATTGTTAGGAAAAATAGATATTTGAATGGGGAAAGTATAATTTTTGGGCAATTTGTAGTTTGAAACACCGGAAATACTCACAGCCACTTTTTGTGGTAACACGGTGGATAATGAAATAGAATCTAAGATTCTTGTCAAATAGGCTAAATCTTTTCTACCGACAGGTATTGCAATTCCTAATGTCATAACACTAATTTATAATCATCCGTTAATGGTTCATCATTTATAGTCATGCGTTCACCAATAAATCTTCCATTTTCCCTTTTTATAGGGAAAGGTTTTTTTTCGAAGAAATCATCATGTGTTGTTCTGTCTTCGTGAAACATTTGATAAATTACTCGAAGGAAGTTCTGATCGTCACCATAGTTGTTTCTCGAAACATTTGGATACTTTAAAATTAGATCCGTGACATTAACAACACCTCCTTTAATACCCCACATTCCACCAAGCATTCCCAGTTCGAAGTTTCCTGCAGGAACACTATGGTAAGGATGATCTCTCATCACATGTAATGTATTCTGATTGTTTATCCATTCATCAACTGCTAACTTTTCTCTAAGACTGACACGAGAGTCAGTGTCTCTGAAAATCGCATACTCACAGTCTTCCAAGTCAGCGGCTAAAAACCTCCAAAACATTCCATAGATTCCCAAAGGAGATGCGTCGATACAACGTACACCCATGGACTCAAGTTTTCTGATAATTCCTGGAGGGGCTGTGTAATCATAATATACAATCATTTCCCAACCATCATAAACAGATTTGTATTGTTCTGCATTTTTAATTGCACCAAGACTGTAAATCGGATCTTTACCCCAAAGACTAAAACTGATATACCGTTTATTTCTCATTTAAGTTGTTCGTAAAATTTTTCAAATCGGTTAGGTTCTAAAGGTGAGGTTCCGTGGGAGTTTAATTGAAAATGTTCTACAAATTCTTTCGTCACAAATACTTTACCTTTCGTGGTAAAATAGAAAAAACTTAGACTTCTTTCATGTGCGTGTCCTGCATATTGGAAATCTTTCATGGACTCAAAAACAGGTTCAAACCATTTTAAATATTCTATTAGATAATCTGTTCTCCATGTTGTGTTACTTGTTGCACTCCAAAGAGTGTTTTTTGGTAATTTTGAAAGCATATCATCGATGTCAACATTATGAATTTCTTTGATTTTTTGAATCATCAAATCACTCCAAATTCTATCTTTAATATAACAAGGTTCTTGAAGAGACATTGGAAAAAAACCAATGAAGTCCATTTTGGTTTTCGACAAACGGGTTACTAAATCTGCAACATTTTTTTTGATGTTCATATCATACTCGAACATAATCGAATACTCTGAGTCTAATAATCCATTTTTCCATAAGGCGTACCAACCAGTGAAAGATGTCCACTTTGGATATTGTTCAATATTGATTGGTAAATTTTTTGCAATAATTACATTCGGTAAGTTCTCAATTTTGTCTGTTTGTCCCGAACCAACAAAAACATAACGGAGATTTGGTAACTCATTGAACTTACCCATTTCAAGATAATCAACAATTACGTCTTGGTTATGTACGAAAATATAAGAAGATATTAAGTTCATATTAGTTTAATTGCGTTTTTGTTGAGGTATGCTGTATATTCTACGGCATTTTTTAATCTATAGTGAGTGTTCAAATTATGTTGACGATTGAAGGTGGACTGTCTTGAGGCTAAAGTTTCATATCTCTTAATTACATATTCAGGTGCTAAATATTTGTAGTGTAACAACATAAGTTCCGCTTGTTCTGATTGTACATGTTCTTGGGCGTTAGAATGATGAGCACCGAATCCAAAAGTCATATCCACATTGGGGTCGAATATGATGTTTTTAGACATTGGTTCGTAGGTTTCGTGTGATCCGTATTGAACTATTTCAGTAATCAATCTACCGTCATATACTGGAAATTTTTTACTGAACATATCCCTTCCATCTATTTTTGGAACTTGGATTCCTTGTTTTTTATATTCTGTTAGTTTCTCTACAAGATTTGGATGATATAATATTTCATCACAGTCACACGTAATAACCCAGTCAACCTCTTGATTACGACTTCTATTTCTATATTCGAATGACTTTATTTTTCGATTCATATCGTCATTCATTGAATCTTCACTTTCCCATTTGATGACTTCTACTTTTTCGTACTTCGAGTAAATTTCATCAGAAGAATCCGTCGACATATTGTCGTAAACAAATATCTTACTACAAATTGTAGAGTAATAATCCAAAACAAATGGTAGAATTTTTTCTTCGTTCCAAGCTATTATGTGTGCGTGTATATTCATTTTATAATTTTAAAACTTTTTTCCACAGTTGTAAAACTTCTTCATTTGTAAGGTTCGAAACTTCATTCTGTGTTTCTTCGTTTCCAAAAAATTTGGTGTTTGTTAGATATGACTCATCTTTCACTAAACAAGCAACTTCTCCCTTTGAGGAATGATAAACTCTTCCTATCATGTTGTACATTTCTTGTTTGTTTGTAGTGTGTCCATATAATACGACTTCAGGAGTCATAAGGGGTTTTACAAATTTATTGAAATAATTTTCATCCCCAACATGTCCAAACAAGTATATTTTTGTACACTTGTCTTTCTTTGCTCGGATGATAGAAATATGTGTCTGTTTTCTATCTTCAATTGTACCAATTATACCTGCAATTTTCTCCAAACCTGTTTTATCAGACTCGACTAAATTCTCTTTTAAATTGGGAATGATTTCATAATCCCCTTTATATTCAGAATGGTATTCTCGGTGTTGGTTGTGTAAAAAAATAACCTTGTCAAAATATTTTTTTATTTTTCCAACAGGAAACCACCATTTTTCATGGCACGATAAAAGAACCACTTCCGCGTTCGGACGTTCGTCTAAATGCTTGAAATGGTAAATTAATCTGTCGTCTTTTTCAATGACTAAATTTTCAATCGTATCAGATTTACACTTATCCAAGTGATAATTTTGAGCACCATATAAAGTGCAATTAATACCGTTTGCATTCAAAAAATTAGTTAGATTTATGAATGCAACTGTAGAACCACCTTTATCTGTGTATCCCGATATGATTTTTACTTTCATTTTTGTTGAGTAATAAATGGGTGAAGTTCCGTATTTCCTTGTACTGACTGATTTAAGTTTTTGAAATCCGCGAGGGTTCTTTCCATAAAGTAATCCGCCAAAAATCCTGTTTGTCTCACTAATGAATTTGTATCCACGACTACTTTTTTCTTTTTTGAAGACAACATCATTGCGAATTCATTAAAAAACAAACTGTGTTCATAGTTAATGTTGAACCAATCCACTAACTTCAAACTAGCTGGTGTGGTACAAATAAAGTTTACAAAGTTACCAACAGGATTGTTAACATTTCCAAAAGAATAATTGTAGTAAGAATTCTGATGATTTAGATGTAGTCCCAAATGGTTTTGTTTACTCAGGGTAATATAAAGTGAAGAAGATAAAACATTATTCCTTTCATCAAAGGATAATGGGAACGAACAACCGAATTCTTTTTTTCCATTTCGATAAATTTCTGACAAATTACCAAATACATCATTCAAGATTTCTACTTCATCAGTAGAAATGAATACAATCTCTATTCCTTCGAGTAACTCGTCTTGGTATTTTAATATAGATGAGTTTTTTGGGAAATCGTTGAAAAACCCTTCTTGAACTTCGACATCAGGAATTTGTTGTAAATCTTCTAAATTACTATCATTTGAAATCAAACATATTTTCAAACTTTCATGCTCAAAACTTTTAACAGTTTCCACAAATTGTTTTGTTTTTTCAGTTTCTGTGGACTGAACCAACAATAACGATGGGATTTTAAACTTGTGTTTTTTACTTGGAATTCGAATTTCTGGTTTCATGAATATGGGTAAATTTTCATCGTACTTTTCCAAGAAATATTCACGATTAATTTCCCATTGTTCATTTGTTTGTCCAACTGACTTGTGTGTAATACGAATATCGAAGATTACCCCAATTTTCACGTCTTCCAAATAATTTGAAACACAAAAGTCTAAATCGTAGAAATGAAACCCCTTAATATCCTCACCAAAGTTGTTTTTGATTTTATTTTTGTGTACTGCAATGAATAATCCATCTACGATTACTGTGTCAATAATTTCATTAATCCAGTTTTTGGAATACTTAGATTCCCAACGTTTACCGTCACTTTCATGATTAACAATACCAACCATTTTTGATTGATCTTCCCACCATCTTCCTGAAGCGGGTAAGTTCGTTGTTCCTGCTACACCTAAGATACCATAATCAGATTCTTCGAAGTGTTTTAGAAGTTTACGACCCCAAGACTTAGTATCAAACATTATATCATCGTGACACAACAAAACAATATCGTTTGAAGCTTCTTTGAGTGCTTTGTTATAGACTTGGGTGAGAGAAAATTCACCATTGTTTTCATATGGTAAAACCTCGATGTTTTTAAGTCCTGATGAATTTTTTATTTCTTGTACGAATGATTCATCGATTTTTCTTGTACTGAATGCTACTGTAATCATAATTTAAAATCCTGTTGAGCCGAAGCCGTTTTCGTTTCTATCTTTATTCTGAAAATTTTCTACTTTTTTAAGGTTTACTTTACCACCTGGAAGTATAGGACATAAAACCGCTTGAGCAATTTTATCACCTTTTTTAATTGTTTGAGACACGCTATCAAAATTAATAACTATGACTTTGATTTCTCCTGTGTAACCCTCATCGACAGTACCTGGTGTGTTTAAAACTGACAAACCTTTCTGTAGTGCTAAACCACTTTTGGGGCGAACTTGGACTTCATAATTTTTAGGAATATTAAGAAATAAACCCGTTCCTACAAGTTGTCTTTCGAAAGGTGCTAAATGTACTTCCTCGTTCGCCCTCAAATCAAATCCCGAATCTGAATCATAATTGTAAAAGGGATCTGTGTTTTCACTTTGATTTTTATATTCGAGAACTACTTTCATTTTATTGAAGTCTTCCATCATACCATCAAAACTTGATTCATCCAAACCAAGTGATTGTAGTATATCATCAGGTGATGAATTCTCTGATATGTTACGAAGTTTATTCATTAACTTCGCAGTTTCTTGAATATCTTTAATTTTTTTGAACATATTATTCTAAGGTATAAAATTTTTGCACAACATTTATCAACACTTCAACATCCTTCTCACAATATTCTGTGATTTCCTTAAGTTGATTTTTGAACCAATAAGCTTCGTGCACTTTATTTCCAACCACTTCCATGTTTTTGGAAGACTCGACACCCATACAAACACACATTAATTCTAAAGAACCAATAGTGGAAAAACTACCAAACTGCCAAAGTTCTTTAGTGTCGAGTGCTTTAATTTCCCATGGTTTTGTATCATGGGAAGGAAGAATCTCGGGTGGTTTGATTCCATTGATTACCATCCTTTTTGCTAAAACAGGAATGTCAAATCCTTTCGCGTTGTGTCCGCAAAGGTGAAATCCAAGTTTTCCGATTTTCTTAAGTAAGTAGTTTAAATCCTTCAAAATTTCTTTTTCATCATCCCCACTAAAACTTTGCATTTTAATTTCACCCTTCGGATCGACGTAACCAACGCTAACACAAACAACTTTTAAAAATTCAGCAACAAGTGCGGATTTGTTATAAAACATAACATCAGCACCCTCACCTTGATGTTCGGGAAATCGTTTTTCGAACCAATCTAAATAATTTTCGAATTGATAAGAAAGTGCGGGATGTTTCTCTTTGAATGTTTGGAAATCTTTTTCTACACCAACTGTTTCAATATCAATAAATAAAATTTTGGTAATTGGAATGTTTATCATTTTAATAGGGATTTATAAAGTTCTGCTCTGTTTTTTGTAACAACTCTTAAGTCATAAGTGTCTTTTACGGTTTCATATAGTTTTTGTCCCAAATCATATGCCATGTTGGGGTTGTCGATTAACAATTTGATGTTCTTATACCAATCGTTGTAATTTCTATGTTCATTAACTAATAATGCATTACCGTCAGTAAATTTTTTATTTGAGTATGCACTTTTCAAATCTACAGTATACGGACCGAAATCTGACGCAATTAATGCTTTCTTATAAAAACCAGCTTCAATTACTTTCAATTGAGATTTCACTTTGTTGAAAATGTGGTTTTTGATTGGTGCCAACGATACGTCAAACTTTGAATAGTTCTTTGCGTAAGATGTAACGGGTCGAGTCCAAACCCTATGGTAATACTCGTCAGGGAATGAAACACTATTGTCTTCCTTGAATCTCATGAGGAATTCTTTATATTCGGGTGACATCATAGAATGGTTTGCGGTAACAATTTGTTCATACTTATACCAAACAGTTTCTAATGGTTTGATAGGACGACTCTTTTGTTCACCAGTCTGTGCGTTTATTTCTGTCATAGAACCTCGGGTATCGAAACCACAAAGATACAATTGAATTTTGTCTTGATAAGGTTTCAACCTTTCAAAGGTACTACCAAAAAGTTCCAAGTCATGCAAGTGAGAAGAACCACCAAGCCACCCAAATCTGAGTTTGTCTGATTTTTGTGTGGTTTCTTTAAATTGATTTTCGTCAGGATTAATCGAGTTAGGTATTACAAATACATTTTTGTTAATTTTTGAAATTTCTTCAGCAAAAAGTGAAGTTGTGGTTGTAACATATTTGGCAACTCTGATGTTATTTTTAATTTTTTCGAATAAACTATTTTGGACAACAAGTTGATGTGCGGGGTGATCTCTTGTGGGTAGCCAATAATCGTCGATATCCAATATTGTAACAATACCCGCACTGTTTAGTTTTTGAATGACTGCGTTTGATTTTTCGTAATCAGGATTGAGGGTTCTGTGGAAATGAACTATTTGATACTTTTTCCAATAGTTCATATCATCCATTTTAGGATCATAGTCAATATCGACGTGAAACTCTTCAGGATATAGGTTTTGTAAAAAAATGTGTGGTTCAACAGAACGGAATTTACCAACACCCGTTCTATCTGATGGAAGCACTAAAACATGAATTTTTTCCATTTAAGCGAATTTGTAAAAGTATAACAAATCCGATGGAACAAAAAAAGGGTTATTGTAATTTTTTGATAGAGGTTACTTTACCCTCGAACAAGTGTTTTCCAACTTTTAACTCTAATCTTTCGTTTGCTTTTGTTGTAGATTCTGTAACTAATCCCATAGATTTTAACTCCTCTTTGATTACGTCCCTTACCGTGTCCCTTACAGTGTCTCTAATCATGTTACGAAGTTCACTCATGTTCACATTTGATTCTGCAACGATTGAAGAAGGTTTTTTATTTTCATTCATCAACCTTGATGCTCTTTCAACCAAGTCATCTGACAGTGTGGGTCCGTTTAGAGTTGGTTGAGCAATTGGGTTTTCAATCATCAACTTCTTAATTTCATCAGGTAATCTAGAATTCATTACTCTTGATGAATCATACGGCTGAGAAACTGTCATTGTTTGCTGAACGGCGGGTGATGGTTGTTCAACTAATCCTGCTGTGTCAGTGTAATTAGACACCATCGAAGGATTTTCGGCACTTTGTCCACGGGGAATTCTATCATGTGCTTCCATTACTTTTTTTGCCATTACTAATTTTTCCATCAAGTCGCTACTCATTTCTCTTAAAATTTTGCATTAAGTATAACCTTAGTCATACTTTTATCTCCGTTTGGATTATATCCGGGTCTTGCAGTATTAAATTTCTCTAAAGTTGGTTTAAAAGTAAATATTTTGTCTGCTCTGAACAATCTCCAACCAGGTAATGGTTGTTCTCCAATTGCTGCGGTGTGAGAAGAACCTTCTTGATCCCAAGCTCTAAGAACGATATTTCCTTTTTTACTATATCCAACACATACAGGTTCGATAGTTCTCAATCCTTTACCACCTGGTTCGTCACCATCATAATAGATGGTAACAACAGTTTTTTGGGTAATAGCGTCTTGAATATCCTTCAAAGAAGCTATTTCCGTTAGTAAAGATTTTAAACTACCGACTAATTTCACTGATTTACGCTGTAGTATGGTTTATCAGGGTTGTATTTGTTGACTACAATATCGGATTTTCTTTCAATGATATCTGTTTTAGTACCTGCATTGTAATTGTAGATATCCAAATCACCACCTGTTCCTCTACCCATGTCATCACCATTTGCTAAAGCCGCGGGATTGACTGGTGAGTATTCATTCGATGTGTCCGAAAAGTCATTTCTTGCGAATAACTTTTTTCTTTCTGTTTCTGCAATTCTAGACAATTCATTGTCTGGTTGCGAAAAGTCTATTTGATCTGATTGTATTGCCATTTTTATAAAATGTTTTGCATTAATTGGTTTATTTTTTTGATGTTCTCGGTAACCGCGGAATCAAATTTATTGATACCCTTTTCGTGTCTATCGTGAGGGTTAACTAAAACATTTTTCTTTTCATGGTTCTTGATAAATTGATTACTCATTCCTGTATCATGTTTGACTTGTTTACCATTCTCCAGTGTGTTTCTCCAATGATCTAAAACATGGTTACACCAAGTGTTCATTCTATCACCACCGTTTAGTATAAAAGGGGCGTCTTCTTTTTTACCTGAAAATCCATCAAACCAATTTTTCATTCTTTTCAGTTGTTGATATGTAACAAAACCTTTTTCTCTTAATTCTTTATTTCTGTTATGTCCCTCAACATTAGAATCACTTTCCAAGGCATTGAAAGATTGCTCCAAATGTTTGATTAGAGAATCAGGTAATTTTGCTTTCCTATCATATAAAGTTTTATTCACCTTTCATCAGTTTGATTAATTCATTGAGTGTTAAACCTTCTCTTCTTGCTAATTTTACAATTGAACGAACATTCCTTCTGAGGATGTCAGACGGTTCAACAACTTTGTTTTGTATTTCCTTACTGTCTGATTTAGAAGTAACCAAGTCCTCAATAATTTTTTTTATTTCTTCTTCACTCAACTCTTTTTCGGTTAATCTTTGAGTTGCGATGAAATTCTTTTTGTTTTTGATATCCTTTGGTGTTTTATTATCTAAGGGAAATGTTTTTCCAAATCCTTCACATCTTTTGTGAGCAGACGCCTCATCCATATCCATTTTGTTGATAAGATGTTTTACACAATCTTCGGCTGTCATATCTTTGGTTTCTTCATAACCAAAAGCATCACTCATATCAATTTCTTTAATTTCACTTTCATTGTAATATCTTCTGAAACCACGAGTCCATGGATCTTGTGGGGTACGTGCCATTACAACTGTTTGATCCATCGTTTTTTTAGGACTCACTCTTGGATCTAAAATAGGAATTTTCGAACTTGTAAAAGTACCATCATAATCTATTAGTTCTTCAAGTTCCTTTTTCTTTGTATGTTTCAAGAAAACTTTATGGGAACTACAGGGCATAAATTTCTCTTTATGTTTGTGAGTACCTTCACAACCAATTTCCTCAGCTTTTTTCAATGCTTCTTTTTCTGTTGCAAAAAGAAATGATTTCATGTAGATGTATATTTTCCTATAAATACGGCGATGGTGGTATTTATCTATAAAAACCCCTGAATGGCGTCTCAGAATATCAATAATTATTACTTCAATCGTTTCGATTTAAGAAATACATTCTACTCGTACAACGATATTTTTTTGGTTTCAGATGAGAAAGATTACGATACTGAGGTAGTTTTCTCCACTGAGTTAATTGCCTACAATGATGGGGATAGATTACCAATTTATTTAGATTTCAATTCGACAGGTTCCTCACAACAATTAGAAATACAATATGGTGATTTCAAAACAGGTGATACTGTTGTTTCTTTAAATTATTATAATCCATTCGATTTTGACTTAAATTGTTTAAGTGCGTTCACAGGAACTTGTGACGTAGGATTAGTTGCGACTGACAATGGATTATACACCAAAATGACAGGCGAAACTTTATTTTATACTATGGGAATTAGGGATGATTATAAATTCCACCCGTATTATTATGATAGAAGATTCAAGATGCATCCTATTACAGGATACACCGAAAGTCCGAACGTTCGTTTTTCAGGTAATACAGATAGAACTCTTTACAACATAGTATCTGTAACAGGTACAACTGAAGGAGTATATCGTGAACTATTTGGTGGTTTCTATCAAGGATTCTACAAATTATTTGGATATGATTATGAAGTTTTTCCAGAAAGGGTAAACAAAGGGTGGACTGTTGAAATGCTATTAAAACCGAGAATCGCGGGTATGTATCCACCAGTCTCAGGTGAAACAACACTTAATTCTGTATATCCAAATAACTCTAATTTCTTTTTCTATTTTGGTACAAGAGCTGAAGACAAATATTATCACTATGCCTCGGGAACACCACAAACAGATTCAGGATATACAAGAGTCACTGAACAATTGGGATGTATAAAAACTTGTGGATGTTCTGATACCGCAACCACAACATCTAATTGTTATCAAGTATATCCTCAATCAGCTTATACTGTTACACACACAGGTGGATGTTGTGACTGTCCTACAGAGGTGCCTGTCAACCCAAAAGATGCAAAAATTGATGTCTTATCAAATGCCTTAGGTATTAGATTTTCGGGTGATCCATGTAATCCTAAAATCGGAGTACGTTACATAAAATATACTGGTGATTGTGTCACCACAGGTGTGTGTGAAACTAGTGGTTTAACTTACACAACGGGTTATACAATAGAAGAGGTATATTCAACAAAAGGAATATATGATGATTGTGATTTTCCACCTGGTGAATGTGCTGATAGATGGGTTCAAATTGATGTTGTTTTCGACAGGTATATCACAATTGAAAACTGTGATTTGTTGAACATGGGTGGACTTGGTGATTTGAGAAAAATGACTTACACATCATCCACTTTCAATGCAACGACAAATCTAATACAACCACCTCAAACACATCCAGGTAGTCCTCATGAAGAGCAGATAGAAATTATCGAGTTTACTAAAAGATGGGAAGAAGACTTACCAGATAGGTTAGGAAGACTCATGTTCTATGTGAATGGATACCTGTTTATGATTATTGAAAATTTCGAAGAAATTATTCCAAGGGAACTTAACACTCTAAAAGAAAAACAAGTGGGAGTTCCATTCAACATTTCATGGGGTGGTGGTTCTTTGGGACTTAGAGAAAGTTTAATATTTTCAGGATGCACTCAATTGGAGGGTCCCTATATACAAGACCCTGAGTTAATGTCAAACCAAACCTTGTCAGGAACGAGTTTGTCGGCATTAACGACAGACATACTTATTGAACCCAATTTTGCAGGTACTTTTGATGGTGCAATATCTCAATTTAGAATGTATGTGGAACCTCTAACTGCTCCACAAATTCAGCACAATTTTAGACTTCTAAAGAATCCATTCAACTTATTCGATTTTTGGTGTGTTAACTGTACAGATGTAGTTGATGTTTGTGATTTCGATTTTGAATTTATTAAATCATCCCCAACTCCTACCCCATCTGTTACACCGACACCAACAACCACAGTCACACCAACCGCAACGTCAACACCGACGCCAACTACAACACAAACACCTACCAACACTGTTACTCCTACCACCACACAAACTCCTACCAACACTGTTACTCCTACCACCACACAAACACCAACCACAACTACTACTCCTACCACCACACAAACTCCTACTAACACTGTTACTCCTACCACCACACAAACACCAACCACAACTACTACTCCAACATCAACAACGACTCAAACTCCAACAAATACTGTCACACCAACGAGTTCAGTGACAGTAACACCGACTTTCACACCAACCAGTTCAGTGACAGTAACACCGACTTTTACACCTACAAATACGGTTACCTCAACACCAACATTGACACCTACTAATACTCAAACATCAACTCAGACTCCAACACCTAGTCAGACAACAACACCAACAGTAACTACAACTCCAACAACCACACCTACTTTCACCCCTACTCAAACTCAAACTCAAACGCCATCATATACTCCAACAATAACACCTTCCGTCTCCGATCCCCTTGATGGTGCCTTTTATTATATTTCAACAAATAGTTATGATGTGTGTTACGGAAGTAACCCGTCGGATATAATTTATGGACAAAATGGATTGAATGTTGGGCAAATATTGTATCAAGATGCGGGTGCAACCGATCCATATACGATTGCGGAATTACAGGTACTTTTATCTACAACGGCTACAACTTTTTACGTTAGGGCTATTTTAGGCGGTGATGTCTATACCATTGAAGACAACGGTAGTGGAGATGCTTTAGCAGATTCACAAGCTCCCTGTATCTCGGCAACACCAACACAAACACTGACGCCAACCCCAACATTTACTCCAAGCCAGACACAAACTCCAACACCCTCAGTCACAGTAACTCAAACACCTACAAGAACTCAAACAAGCACACCAACTCAAACCCCGACAAATACTGTTACAAATACTACAACACCAACAACTACTGTTACTCCTACAACTACAGTCAGCCAAACACCAACACAAACACCTTCGCAAACTCCAACATCGACTGTTACGACTACTCCAACAATCACAGTTTCTCCGAGTGCATCATCATCTTTGGAGTGTGATATTGTTGTGACTCTTTTACCAACACCAACACCAAGTTCAACACCCACACCAACACCCACTCCAACACTCACGGTGACTTCAACACCAACTAACACCCAAACAAACACTCCGTCTAGTTCACCAACTAACACACC
>Ga0070749_10001856_pt1 | contig 14256 bp, 27 predicted proteins | sample VirMetDEL_Nov_18_FD_75180 | JGI IMG/M metagenome (GOLD analysis project Ga0070749, IMG submission 75180) | Aqueous microbial communities from the Delaware River and Bay under freshwater to marine salinity gradient to study organic matter... | ecosystem: Environmental > Aquatic > Marine >...
ACTGGTCTTTTCCGAGCTTCACGGGCAGGTGATCTGCGATGCGATCACCGACTACTACGGACTCTCCGGCGTCCTGGGGGTTCATCAGGCGATCATGGATGACGGGTTCACCGCCGACAGTGCCGTGGACATCCTGAATTTCAGTGTCCACGAATACTGCCCGGAGAACTGGCGGCTCCTCGTGGCCATCGGGAAACAGTTCAGGACCGCATCATGATCGACGACCTGGGCGAGCTGGCCGACCGCATCTTCCTGCACACCGCACACGCGATCAGTGTCCTCAAGGATCCGATCCCGTTGTCGGACAGCCACATCTACCGGCAAACCATCCAGGCCACATTGATCAACCCGGCCCTGTTGTGGCCCCTGGACCGGGCCGCCATCCAACTCGCACAGTGGAGGGATTCCGCATGACCGTGAGATGCGTTGTCTGCCACCGAAAGGTGTGGCGCAAACCCACGTTCGTGGTGGAGGAACACCACACCCCCACCGGGGAATGGTGCCCCATGAGCGGCAACCTGCTGCCAGAGGAGGCACTGCCGTGAAACCGAAACTGCTTGACCTGTTTTGCGGCGCCGGAGGTGCCGGTGTCGGCTATCACCGCGCAGGATTCGACGTGGTCGGCGTGGACATCAACCCGCAACCCAACTACCCGTTCGAATTCCATCAGGCCGACGCACTCGACTACCTGGCCGATAACCACCAGCAGTTCGACGCTATTCATGCATCACCGCCGTGCCAGCACTACTCAGCAATGAGCAACTGCCGACCCGGCCTGTCTGGGGACTACCCCGACATGGTTGATCAGACACGGCAATTGCTCGACGCTATCGGCAAACCGTGGGTCATCGAAAACGTGCCCGGATCAGGAATGGCCACGCAGGCCACATTGGACGGCCGCCACGGCATCGTCCTGTGCGGGCACATGTTCGGTCTAAACCTTTACCGGCACCGCATCTTCGAATCCAACATCGAGTTGACCGAGCCGCCGCACCCACGACACATCAAACCCGCATCGAAGGCGGCCACTGGGAACCGGGAACGGTGATTTCGGTGTGCGGCAATTGCAGCCCCATCGAGGAAGCGCGACAGGCGATGGGCATCGACTGGATGAACCGCAACGAGCTTGCCGAGTCGATACCGCCGGCGTACACCGAGCACATAGGGGAGCAGTTACGCGCAGCGGTGGCGGTGACTGCATGAACCACGCCTGCATCAACTGCGGCCACCAGCCCGACAAGCACGACGGCGGCGGCTGCGTCGGCGACATCGACACCTTCTGGGGCGTCGAAACCTGCGGATGCGCACAATTTTTCAAGGACGATTCAGATGACTTTGACGAATGAAACTTGGCGTCCTGTTGTCGGCTATGACGGCAGGTATTCCGTATCGGACCTGGGCCGTGTACGTGGAGAGAATCGGTACTGCACCTACGACGGCAGGCACGGGCCGACAACACGGATCACGCGCGGAAAAGTGCTGTCGCAGAGTATCGACTCGATTGGCTACCGAACGGTAATTCTCTCCATGAACGCAGTACCGAAATCCTTCCGGGTTCATCGGCTAGTGCTGGAAGCGTTTATTGGGCCGCGTCCTGACGGGATGGTGTGCCGGCATCTCAACGATGACAAGGCGGATAACACGCTGGCGAATCTGGCGTGGGTGACGTACTTGGAGAACTCCGCTGACGCGATCCGCAACGGAAACCCCAATCAGCACACTGGGAAGACGCATTGCATTCACGGTCATGAGTTCACGCCGGAAAACACTTACATAAGGACCAACGGCAACCGAGCGTGCCGCACCTGCCTGCGTCAGTTCAAAAAAAACTACCACGACCGAAAAAAGGACAAATCCGATGACTGAATTGGTGTGCAGGTGCGGCCACGAACGGTGGCGGCACAACTCTTTCTCCGAATGCAGCGCCTTCCTGTGCTGCAACCGGACCGTCGTGTGGGCGCCCGGCCGCCGCGGAACCGAACACGACGGCGTCAACCACCGGGCGCAGCACTGCCCATGCCGCCACTACCAAGAACAGGAACAGTAAATGGCATTCAATATGGACGACTACGTCCCCGTTGCCGACAGGATCGCTGAGTTCAGGGAGAAGTTCCCCGAAGGATCGCTGCAATCCGAATACCGGGTCGAAACCATCCCCACCGCAGTCAAAGGGGAAGACGGCACCTGGACAACATTGGACCGGCCGATCCTGGTGTTCAAAGCCTATGCCTACCGGCACCCCGGCGATGAACGTCCCGGCATCGGCCATGCATCGGAACCGATCCCCGGAAAAACGCCATACACACGGGACAGCGAGTGGGCCAACGGAGAAACCTCAGCCTGGGGTAGGGCGTTGGTTGCAGTGCTGGCGGCGGACACACGTAAGGGTGTGGCCTCAAGGGACGAAGTGAGGTCACGTAATGGCTGATCTGCGCATGGCCGGCAACACCGGTGACATCACTGCGAATTCGGCGGTGATGGAGATGGCGCGGCTTAGCCGGCAGCTGGACGAGTTGGGTGCACGGTTGAAAGCCGCTGAGCGGGAAGCGGTGGACGCCGAACACAAGTATCGGGTGGCGAGGGCTAAAGCACTGCTGGCGTGTCAGGACGGCACGGTGCCGGAACGGGAAGCCCAAGCACTGTTGCAGGTTGATGCGGAACGGCTGGCCGCGAAGGTTGCCGAAGCGAACCTGCGGATCCTCCGCTCAGATATTCGTATCGCGGAAAACCGCATTGACGTTGGGCGTTCGGTGGTTGGGGTGCTGCGCATGGAAGCGAGTCTGGCGCGGTGACCGGGTTCAGCAGGGCCACCAAGGAACTCATCCTTGAGCGGGCCGACAACCACTGCGAGTGCTGTGGCGTCGGCCGGGTGGAACAGGCCCATCACCGCCGGCCAAGGAGCAGCGGCGGATCCAAGGCCGCGGATACAAACACGGCGGCGAACGGGCTCGGCTGCTGCACCCGCTGCCACAACCTCATCGAGTCGCAGCGCGCACTGGCCCTGGACCGCGGCTGGCTTGTCCGGCAAGGCCAAAACCCGGCCGACGTGCCGGTGCTGCGCCACGGAGCCGACTGGGTGCTGCTGCTCGAGGACGGCGGCGTGTTTGTTCCGCCACGCGGCAAAGGGCGGTGTGAGCGGTGCGGATTCCACACATTGAAACAAGGACACAGGGAAGGATGCCAGTCCGCATGAGCTACGCAGACTTCATTGCCCGCAAGCAAGGCCGAGTCGAGAAGCCCGGCCGCGAGGTCACCGCCGCCGACATCCACCCGATGCTGCACGACTGGCAGAACGAACTGGTGCGGTGGGCTGTCAGAACCAGCCGTGCCGCGCTGTGGGCCGACACCGGCATGGGCAAAACCGTGATGCAGCTGGAATGGGCGCGGCTATCCGGCGCCACCCCGCTCGTCATCGCCCCGCTGGCGGTGTGCGAACAGACAGTGCGGGAAGCCGCGAAGCTCGGCATCACCGCCAAGTATGTGCGCGAATACGCCGACGTGGCCGGCGCCGACCTGTACGTCACCAACTACGAACGGGTCCATGGATTCCCGGCCGCAGCGTTCGACGCGGTCGTCCTCGACGAGTCGTCCATCCTCAAGCAGTCCACCGGCGCCACCAGAACCATGCTGATCGACTGGTGCCGAGACATCCCGCACCGGTTGGCCTGTTCGGCGACACCGGCGCCGAACGACCCGGAAGAACTGACCAATCAGGCCGAATGGCTGGGGCGGATGTCGCGGACGCACATGTTGGCCGCCTACTTCATCCACGACCAAGACGGCTGGCGAATGAAAAATCATGGCAAGGAGCCCATGTATCAATGGATGTCGCAATGGGCGGTCGCACTTCGCAAACCGTCCGACGTTGGTGGCGACGACACCGGATATCGGCTACCTGGGCTAGATATTCGATCACACATATTGCCCGCCAACATCACACCCGAAGGCCAGCTGTTTGCCACAGATATCGGTGGCGTCACTGGACGCGCAACGGTTCGCAGACAAACACTCAACGCACGCGTTAAGAAAGCCGCCGAGTTGGTGGCCGCCGAACCGGACGAGCCATGGGTGCTGTGGTGCGGACTCAACGACGAGGCAGAAGCGCTTGCCAAATCCATCCCAGGCTCGGTAAATGTCCACGGATCAATGGATGCCGAGAGTAAGGCCGAACTGCTGCTCGCGTTCTCTGACGGCAAGATCAGCACTCTGATAACCAAGCCTCAAATCGCTTCCCTTGGAATGAACTGGCAGCACTGCGCCCGTATGGCGTTCGTTGGGCTCGGAGATTCATTCGAGATGTACTACCAAGCGATACGCCGGTGTTATCGCTACGGTCAGCTTCGCGTCGTCCAGGCCAACATCATCCTGTCGGATTTGGAGTCGCAGATTGCCGACAACGTCAAAGCAAAGGAGCGGCAATCCTCTGAGGTCACCGACGGATTGATCCGACACGCCAAGATGCGGCGCGAATTGGCGGTGATGGCATGACGCTGAAGTCGCGATTCTTGGCGAAGGTGGGAAATCGAGACGGCTGCTGGGAGTGGACTGCGTTTATCGACAAGGCCGGATATCCGCGAATTGGATTGGGCAGAAACAGCGTCCTGTACGGCCATCGAGTTGCGTATGAGCTATTCGTGGGTGCGATACCGGACGGTTCGGAGATCGACCATAAGTGCCGGAACCGTTCATGCGTCAACCCCGATCATCTTCAGGCTGTAACGCGGAAGCAAAACGCCGAAAACCTAAACGGCGCCAATGCTGGGAATAGATCAAGCCGCATCCGAAACGTCTACCTACACAGACCGTCTGGACGTTGGTATGTCCGCATTGGTCACAACAACCGATCTATCTATGGCGGCTACTTCAACACCATTGAAGAGGCGGAGTCTGCCGCTATAGCTCTTCGGAATCAGATTCACACCAACAACCTTAAGGATCGAGCATGACCGACTACATCACCGACGAGGCCCACGGCGACAACTGGTCGCTTCTACTCGGCGACTCCTGTGAACGGCTGGCAGAACTCGACACCGACAGCGTCGACCTGTCCATCTGCTCGCCGCCGTTCGCGTCACTGTTCACCTACAGCCCCTCAGTGCGCGACCTCGGCAACTCATCGACACGCGGCGAATTCCTCGAGCACTACGGCTACATCATCCGCGAGCAGCTGCGCGTGACCAAGCCCGGCCGGCTCGCGTGCATCCACGTCCAGCAGCTGACGACGACCAAGTCGACAGACGGCTACATGGGTATGACCGACTTCCGGGGCCAAGTCATCCTCGCGTTCCAACAAGCCGGCTGGATCTTCAACGGCGAAGTAACCATATGGAAAGACCCGCAAGCCCAATCCATCCGCACCCGCTCCCACGCACTGGCGTTCGCCACTAAGAACCGCGACTCGGCCGGAACCAGGCCCGCACTGGCCGACTACCTGCTGCTGTTCAAGAAGCCCGGAGACAACGCCGTCCGCATCAAGAACGACGTCACCAACGACGAGTGGATTGAGTGGGCGTCACCAATCTGGACTGACCACCACGACGGCGGCTGGCTCACCGAGGACGGCCACATCTGCCCGGTCTGGTACGGAATCAAAGAGACCGACACGCTCAACACCAAAGTGGCCAAAGAGTCGGCCGACGAACGCCACATCTGCCCGCTGCAACTCGGCTTCATCGAGCGTTGCGTCCGCCTGTGGAGCAACCCCGGCGAGCTTGTTCTGACACCGTTTGCGGGCATCGGTTCGGAGCTTTATCAGTCCGTGAAGCTCGGCCGCAGGGCTATCGGCATCGAATTGAAGCCCTCATATTGGCGCACAGCGGTCGAAAACCTCACCGAGTTAGAAGCCGAGATGGATACGCCGAGCCTGTTCGATGAGCCGGTAACGCTCTGAGATGGGACTCCCGTGGATACGACTTGACACCAGCTTTCACCACAACCCGAAGGAAGGAGCCTGATGGCTGTCAGTAAGCGGTTGCGCTACGAAATACTGCGTCGCGACAACCACACATGCCGATACTGCGGCCGGTCGGCACCAAACGTGGCACTGCGCGTGGATCATGTCGTGCCCGTTGCGCTGGGTGGTTCAGATGAGCCATCCAATCTCGTTGCGTCATGCCATGACTGCAATGCCGGAAAGACCTCGACACCACCGGATGTAACAGTCGTTGAAGACGTGGCGAGAGATGCGATGCGTTGGGCAAGGGCTCTTGAACAAGCCGCTGATATGCACCGCAACGCAAGGGACATCACTGAACTCGCAAACAAAGATTTTGTTTGGGAAGTCGTGAACGAGTGGCCGGGAGACAAGGTGTTCACCCGCATGGACAAGAACTACGACACAACAATCCTGCGGTTCCGCGACTTGGGAATGTCAATGGAAGACATGAAACACGCCATTGAGCAGGTACCGACGCATCGACTGTTCGGTGTCAGCCGTTGGAAGTACTTCTGCGGAGTGTGCTGGTCGATCATCCGGGAACGGCAGGAAATCGCACGCGGCCTGATCGAATCTGAGGACTGCTAGTGGGATTGATGTGGATTCGGTTGGACACCACCATGTTCGACAACCCGAAACTTCTGTACTTGCAGGAGGACAAACAGCACCGCGCCATCGTCGCCCACCTTCAGGCCATGTGCTACTCCGGGCGCCACAATCTAGGCGGATTCGTTCCAAAAGCCGCCTTGAAGCTGTTCGGAGCAACAGCAGCGGATGCCAACCAGTTGGTGCAACACGATCTGTGGCGGCCGGCACCCGGCGGATGGGATATCAACGGCTGGGCCGAGTTTCAACTATCCAACGAGGAAGCGACAAAGCGCAGCGAGAAGGCCAAAAAGGCCGCAGCGGCCAGGTGGGCAAATCGCAACGGCAGGGCGTTCCGAGATGTCTAAGCCGTATGCCCCAAGCAATGCTCAAGCATATGCCCAAGCATTGCCAGCGTTAGCAATCCACGCACGTACGTACGCGACTTACAGAGAACTACTTACTTTTTTCTTGAAACTTACGTTTGTCATCGCGCGCGAAAAAAGCCAAAAAATCAATCCAATGGAAGGAACACCATGACCCAAGTGACCATCGTCGGGAACCTGATCGACGCACCCGAACTGCGATTCACCCCGGCCGGCAAGGCCGTCGCGAACTTCGTCGTCGCTGAATCGCAGCGCGTCCGGGACGCCGACGGCGGCTGGAAAGACGGCGACTCCACGTTCTGGCGGTGCAGCATTTGGGATGCGCAGGCCGAGAACATGGCTGAAAGCCTCGCTAAGGGCCAAAGGGTGATCGTGGTGGGTGAGGCTAAGCAACGCAGCTTTGAGAACCGTGACGGCGAGAAGAGGACCGTCATCGAGGTGACCGCGTCGGAGGTGGGTCCGTCGTTGCGGTGGGCGACGGCGAAGGTGGAGAAGACCGGTGGGAAGCCGAAGCCGAAACCGGCTGAGGATCCGTGGGGTGTCGCCGCGGAAGCCACCGACGAGGTTCCGTTTTGAGTTTCCCTGACTTGTCTAACCCGGAAGACCCGGCCGTTGTTGAAGCCCTGACCCGGAAGTGCGATCAATGCAAGCAACCGGCTGGTGCGTTGTGTGTGAATCACATCCGGCCGAATCATCCGTTGCCGGGCAGGTTGGTGCATTTCGGGAGGTTGCGGTGAGAAGCCCGTTTGATCCGCTGCCGTTCCCCGAGGCGCCCGACGACTGGCATCGCGAGGCGGCGTGCCGTGACACCGCTTCACCCGATGATTGGTTTCCGGATCAGCCGGGTGCCCGTTCCCCGGCCGGCGCCAGGGCGATGAACGTGTGCAAGTCGTGTCCGGTGCAGGTTGAGTGCGCCAACTACGCGTTTGAGGCGAATGAGCGTTACGGCATCTGGGGTGGACAGACCGAGGCGAGAAGGAAACGGATCCGCCAAGCCCGGAATCGTTCGACGCCGCCGCATATCCGGCATGGGACGCACGCCGGCTATCAGCGGGAAGCGTATTACGGGATCCCTGCCTGTGATGCGTGTAAGGCGGCGCACGCCGAGTTTCAGTCGGCGAAGCGGCGGATTCGGGAGCGGAAGAAGCAACGGGACGACTGGAAGGAAACGGGATGAGCTACTGCAACGGATGCGGGTGCCCGCACACCGATGAGCAGCCGTGTGGCCGGACGATCACCGAACAACTCGACAACGCCCGCGACGGGAAGCAGTTCGGGGCCGCCCTGGAGGGTTTGTTCCGCAGCTTGGAGAAAGCCAAAGACGATGACTGACAACCTCCGCGACCGCCGGGTTATCGTCACCGGCAGCCGGGATTACGCCGACACGGCGAAAGTTCACGCCGCCCTCTACTGGGAGCTTGAGCAGACCGCCGGAACGCTAACCGTAGTCCACGGCGGCTGCCCTACCGGGGCCGACGCAATCGCTGAACAGTGGGTTCGGGTCGCCGCACTCGCGGGTCTGCCAGTTAAACGCATTGAGTACAAAGCGGACTGGGATCGGCTGGGAAAGTCGGCGGGGCCGATCCGTAACGCTCGCATGGTGAGTGACGGTGCAGATGCGGTTCTGGCATTTCCGCTAGGCCGGAGTCGGGGAACCAGGAACACGATGAAGTTGGCTGCGACAGCGGGCATCCCGATTAGGAGTGTCGATGACTGACGATCTCCGCGCCCGTATCGCCAAGGTGCTGCATGAGCGGTTCGGGCCGTCGCTAGGCGCTCACCCCGACGGTTGGGACCGCGAACCCGACCACTCCCGCGAAATGTATCTAGAAGACGCCGACGCGGTGATCCGCCAACTCGACCTAGCTACGGCTTGCGGAAGCGGCTGCATGTGGCAGATACCAAACCGCATCGAAGACATGACACCGCAGCAGCGGGAAGCTCTAGGGCTGAGATACGACTTCCGCCACCTGGAGAAAGCCAAAGACGATGACTGACAACCTGCGCGACAGAATCGCGGCGGTCATCGACGCTCACCGTGACGGTTGGGTATGTGCATGTGGGTACAACCCTGCGACTGGCGCGGCATACGAGTACCACGTTGCCGACGCGGTGATCCGCGAAATTGAACCGCTCCTGCAACCCCACCGAGGACACCAATGACTGACAGCCTCCGCGACAGGATCGCCTGCGCGATATGTCAGGTGGTTCAGAACCCGTGTCTCGAGTGCCTTGAACACGCCGACGCGGTGATCGCAGAACTAGGGTTGCGCGTCGAAAAGGGGCAACGCTCAAACGCCACCGGCCCGCTCTGGGGAAGTAATAACCGGCACACCGTCACCCGCTACGTCACCGAATGGACACCCGATGACTGACGACCCGTTCTGCCCGCACCGCTGGGACAGTGACAGCCCCGAGCCCGGCCCGTGTCAGTGCCGACGCTGGGCCAACCATGACGGCCCGCACCGCTGCTGCTGCGAACAGGAGGACACTGATGACTGACAATCTCCGCGACCGGATCATCGACGCAATATGGGACGACCTCATCGTTCAGCGCGAATCCGGCAATCCCTTCGCACCGTCCGTGTCCCGCGCCGAAAGTTACATCGACGGCGAAGTGGACATGGAGTCTGTTGCCGACGCGGTGATCCGCGAAATTCAACCGCTTCTGCAACCCCACCGGAGACCCGAATGAGTGACACCGAGCTGGTCGCCCACACCGCCACCAAACTGCGGGACAGCATCCACCTGCTGATCCACACTCAAACCCACTGGATCGGGAAAGTCGCTGTCGCCGACAGCCTGTATCAGCGGATGCGCCAAGCACTCACCGCCGCGTCAACACCGTCCGGTGCGGCCATCCAAGCGTCCAAAGCCCCGGCCCGCATCGACGTGCTGGCCTGGTTCTGCGACGTGGACACTACCGTGGCCCGCTGGCACACCGGCGGCGACACCATCAACCGGCTCGCCCAAATGTATGAAGCGGCGTGGGCGCCCGAACAACTCGACCACGTCAAAGCGATGTTGCGGCGCTGCGAAGCGTGGGTGGCATCAGCGCAGGAAATGCTGGGCGACAACGCTGTCGAGGTGCCGTTGCGCCGGCCGTGCCCACGCTGCAACGAATTGTGGTGCTACGGCGGCGCGGATCACACCCGATCGTTCGCTTTGAGGGTTAGTGAGCATGGGGCGCAGTGCAAAGCGTGCCGCGCCCGTTGGGTCACGGATCAGGAGATCGGTGTGTTCATTCAAATGCTCGGCTAAATGGTATTGTTTTTGTCGGCGCCATTAGTGCGCCCAAAACCCCGGACATCCTCCCCCCCTGAATGTGCCGGGGTTTTCTTCTTCCCCTGTGAAGGTGCAGAGGTGAGGTTTGTGCCCGAACTGACGACAGCGACACCGCAGCTGAAAGCCGCGTATGCGTTGCGGCAGGCCCGCTCGTTCCGGCACCACCCTGACTGCCGGTGCGGGGTGTACGGCGGGTATTGCAACCCGGACGACGAACTGTGGTGCCACCACATGGACCGCGAACTGGAACGACTCAACCAGCGTAGAAAAGGAAGTTAACGGCCGGTCCCATGCGCATCACCTTCCTGGGTAACCACTCCGTCGACTATTCGTCGGAGGCCCACCATTGCAAAAGCCTGGAATCACTCGGCCACGAGGTGGTTCGGCTGCAAGAGGGCAAAGCCCAAGGCCAAGAAGTGTTGGCCGAAGCTGAGCGGTCGGACATGCTGGTGGTCGTGCACACCCACGGCTGGGGCACACCGGGGCTGCCCATCGACCAGGTGCTCGCGCAGGTCAACGCCAAACACATCCCCACCGTCACCTATCACCTTGATCTCTGGATGGGGTTGCAGCGGCAGCGGGATCTGCAAAGGGATCCGTTCTACCGGCAGATCGGCCACTTCTTCACCGTCGACCAGCGGATGGCCGACTGGCTGAACAACAACACCCCCGTCAAAGGGCATTTCCTGCCGGCCGGGGTGTTCCACGAAGAGTGCTACATCTCCGAGGAACCGTCCCCGGACGCCAACGAAGTCATTTTTGTGGGGTCGAAGCGGTATCACCCGGAGTGGTTGTGGCGTCCGCAGCTGATCGACTTTCTGCGCCGCACCTACGGTTCTCATTTCACCCATGTGGGTGGTGACGGCGACACGGGCACGAAGCGTGGCGACGAACTGAACCGCATCTACGCCAACTCAAAAGTCGCTGTCGGCGACACACTCTGCCTGGGATTCGACTACCCGTGGTACGCATCGGACCGGCTGTTCGAGGCACCCGGACGGGGCGGCTTCCAAATCTTCCCCCGCATTGAGGGGATTTCGCAGTGGTTCGACGGCACCCTAAAAACCTTTGAGTTCGGTGACTTCGACGGACTCAAGTATCTGATCGACTACTACCTCGACCACGATGCGGAACGCGAATCTTTGCGCAGGGCGGCCCACAACCGCGTCAAGCAGCATCACACGTACCGGAATCGGTGGCAGAAAATCCTGACAACGGTGTTCGAATGACCGACTGGGTGAAAACCGGCGTTCGGAAGTTGTTCGACGGCCCGAACGGCGGCGTCTACCGGTGGACAATAGACCTGCCGCGCCCGTTGGCGGACTGGGATGTGTTCGAGTATTGGGAAGCGTGCCGCTTCGACTCGATGGCGGAACATCTCGAGCAGGGCATGACCTTGTTCGATGTGGGTGCCGAGCACGGCTGGTGCTCCGTCATCTACGCCACCCTCGTCGGCCCCGACAACATGGTGCTCATTGAGCCGACCGCCGAGTTTTGGCCCAACATTCGGGCCACCTGGTCGCGGAATTTCTACACCCGGCCGCGGGCCTGCTACCGCGGTTTGATCGGGGCGGAGTCCACCGACACCACGACCACGGATTTCGTGAACTGGCCGGCAGCGTCGAAAGGCCCGCTGATCGGCGCCAACAAGTATCAGTACCTGCACGACAATGTTGATATCCCGGTGCTGACGATTGACGACCTGGCGGCGAAGACGGGGATCGTCCCGGACGCAATCACCATCGACATTGAGGGTGCGGAGTTGTTGGCGTTGCGCGGGGCGACGGAGACGATCATCGCCCACAAACCCATGATGTGGGTGTCGGTGCACCCGGACATGAGTGAGCGGGACTACGGGCTCACCGACACCCAGCTGCACGACTTCATGAAGTCTTTCGGCTACGAGGGTGAGCATTTGGGCACCGACCATGAATCTCATTGGAGATTCTGGTGATTCCGGTTGGCAGGTTGGCCCCGACCGAGCAGTGGGATCAACACCTGCTTGATCGCCTTCTGGACAACACCCTGTATCCAACGGGGCTGGAGTTCAAACGGTTTGAGGGCTATCCGCCTGGCGCGGGAGCGATTCTGTTGATTCCGGGCCGGTATTGGTGCGACAACGCCAACCGCATCAGTGAAGCCCTGTCAAAGTATGAGTGGGTGTTGGCGATCCGTACCGGCGACGAAGAGGACACCCTGCACCCGGACCGGGTTTACCACCCGAACATCAAATGGTGGATTCAAACGCCGACGGTCGGTACCGATTACGGGGATGCCCGGTTCGTCCCGTTGGGTTTTCCGACGCACTTCGACGACATCGAGGACCTGGACCGCACCGTCAATGTGTTCCTGTCGGCGCAGAACACCCATCGCCGCCGCCAAGAGTGTTTCCGCGCCCTGAAATTGACTTACGTCAACAACAAAGTCGTGACACCAACTAGCGGGTTCACTCGCGGCCTGCCGCCGGACAAGTACGCCGAAACGATGTGCAGCACCAAAGTGGTGCCCTGCCCGTCGGGGGCGTATTCGCCGGAAAGTTTCCGCGTCTACGAGGCTTTGGAAGCCCACACGATCCCGATAGCGGACGACATCTCACCGTCCTACGACAGTGCAGGGTATTGGCGGATGCTGTTCCCGGACTGCCCGTTCCCGATCATCTCTGACTACATCGACATGGACGGCTATGTCAACGACCAGTTGAATGCGTGGCCGGCGTCGGCGAACCGGGTCACCGCCTGGTGGATGGGCTATAAGCGCAGGTTGGCCCGCTGGCTGAAAGACGATCTGAAAGCGTTGGGGGCGCTGTGAATATCACGGCTGTTATTCCCGTGTCGCCCATCAAGTCCCATCCGGAGATCGGGATTCTGACGGAAACCCTCGACTCCATCCGGCATCATCTGCCGGACGCGGAAATGATCGTCACCTTTGATGGTGTGCGGGAGGAACAAGAGGACCGCCGCGGCGACTACGAGGAAGCGACCCGCCGCACCCTGTGGCAGCTCGACCACCATTACGGCAACAGCTTGCCGCTGATCTTCGAGGTGCATGAGCATCAAACCGGAATGATGCGGCGCACCCTCACGGAGATCACCACCGAGCTGATCCTGTATGTAGAACAGGACACACCGCTGGTCACGGATGAGCCGATTGACTGGGCGGCAATCACCGACTTCGTTCTCTCGGGACAGTCCAACGTGGTCCGGCTGCACCACGAGGGTGTCATCCCGGCCGCCCACGACCACATGATGCACGGCCACAACGGCGCGTTCATCCAAACGTCGCAGTGGTCGCAGCGCCCGCACATCGCCTCCACGGCGTATTACCGGCGGATCATGGAAACGAATTTCAGCCCGCTGTCCCGGTCGTTCATCGAGGACAAGATGCACGGCGTGGTGGATACCGCTTACCGGCGGGACGGCATGGCGGGATGGCATCAGCACCGCATCCACATTTGGGATCCGGGCACCGGAAACATGAAACGCAGCTATCACACTGACGGTCGGGCTGGTGAGCCCAAGTGGGATTCGACGCAGGTGTTTTGATGAAGCTCGGTGTGATTGCCCGCCCCGACGCCCGCGGACTCGGCATCCAAACGAAAGCCGTCGCCGACAACCTCGACGCCACCAAAGTCATGGTCGTCAACTGCGACTCCGCCCTGCCGCTGAAAATCCGGCGGGACTGGTACCCGAACGCACAATGGGTCAACGGCCTGCCCACCCAGGACGACATCCGGGTGTTCCTCGACGGCCTGGACGCCGTCTACACCGCCGAAACCGGCTACGGGCACCTGCTGTGGCAGGAAGCCCAACAGATGGGCGTCAGAACCGTCCTAGCCGCCAACTACGAGTTCCTCAACCCGGCCGACAATCCGACGGTGTGGGCGGCCCCATCACGATGGAACATCGACCGGTGGCCCGCCGGCACCGTACACCTGCCGGTGCCGATTGAAACGCACCGCATCATGGTGGAACCGAAACCGGACACCGCAACGCGGTTTCTGCACGTTGTCGGGCGTCCGGCGAAGCACGCCATGTGGGGCGAACGCAACGGCACCGTCGACCTCCT
>Ga0070749_10001858_pt1 | contig 14253 bp, 7 predicted proteins | sample VirMetDEL_Nov_18_FD_75180 | JGI IMG/M metagenome (GOLD analysis project Ga0070749, IMG submission 75180) | Aqueous microbial communities from the Delaware River and Bay under freshwater to marine salinity gradient to study organic matter... | ecosystem: Environmental > Aquatic > Marine > Coastal...
CCCCAGACCAAACGATGGAAGACACTCAATAAGTTAGTTGGCCCTAGTACTTGGTTGTGGATGATGACGGGTACCCCTGCCGCACAGAGTCCTGTTGACGCGTTTGGTATAGCCCGACTAGTTAACCCTACGGCTGTACCTAGGTTCCTCGGTTCCTTTCGGGATCAGGTTATGCGCAAGGTGACTAACTTTAAGTGGGTACCAAAAGAAGATGCTACCACCACAGTGCATAGGGTGTTGCAGCCGGCCATACGGTTCACCAAAGAAGAATGCTTAGATTTACCATCAATGGTGTACGTGAAACGCGAGGTTAACCTAACGCGCCAACAACTAAAATACTACAAAGAGTTAAAAGACAAGATGGTAATGCAAGCTGGAGGGGAACAGATTACCGCTGTTAACGCGGCTGTTAGTATGAACAAACTACTACAGATATCTGCGGGAGCGGTATACACCGACAAAGGAGACGCAATAGAGTTTGACATAGCTCCCAGATATAACGTTCTTATGGAAGTCATAGAAGAGTCTAGTAAGAAAGTTCTGGTGTTCGTGCCGTTCAAACACACCATTGACTTGCTAGTGGGTAAGCTGCGGAAGGATGGCATAAGCACAGAAATAATACGGGGGGATGTATCTGCGGCCAAACGTACAGAGATATTCAAACGCTTCCAAAGTATGGATGACCCTCGGGTGTTGGTGATCCAACCTCAATCAGCGGCACATGGTGTCACGTTGACTGCGGCGAACACGGTGGTATGGTGGGCACCGACGAGTTCTCTTGAAACCTACGCTCAAGCTAACGCTCGGGTACACAGATCAGGTCAAGACCACAAATGTACCGTAGTCCAACTTCAAGGCTCCCACGCTGAGAAACGTGTTTATGCACTACTTGATAATAGAATAGACGTACACACAAAAATGATTGACCTTTACAAAGAAATACTTGACTAAGGTACAATACGCCACTATAGTGGACTCCCCAACATGTGTTGGAGCGACTATAGGAGAATAAAATGAGCGACGATAGGGGGTTAGCAGAAAAGCTAACAAGGGTGTATTTGAAGATCAGGAGCAAGAAAGCCGATATAGCGGCTGAGTTCAAAAAGCAAGACGACGAGCTTACAAGGCAACTAGATAAGGTCAAAGGCGCACTACTCGACTACTGCAAAGAGTAGGGGGTCGATAGTGTAAAAACTTCAGGAGGTATGTTTTACCGTTCTGTAAAAACACGTTACTGGACAAGCGACTGGGAATCCATGCACAAGTTTATTCTTGAGCACGATGTACCTGAGTTTTTCGAGAAGCGTTTGAATCAGACATGTGTACGGCAGTTCCTAGAAGATAACCCAGACCTAGTACCAAAAGGGCTTAACGTAGACTCTGAGTACGTAATAACAGTAAGGAGGAAGTAATGTTTGTACCAATTGAAAAAGTAGCAAGGCATTTTGCTGTGTCAGTGTCCACCATCCGGGCATGGGTACGGCAGGGTAAAATTCCATCTGAAACCTATATAAAGGTGGGTAACACGTACAGGTTTAACTTAGAAGCTGTTGAGGCCGCTCTTATAAAGGAACGCTCTCCTGAAGAGTTTGACGATAGGCAGTTAGAACTTGACTTCGATACGGACGAAGATATCTGATGGGCAAGCTACGCCGAATCAGCCTACGTGATGGCAAGTTCAACACAGAGGGTAGGGTGCTGGACGCGGATGTAATGGACGCTATCGTGGTAAACGCGGCTGGTGTCTCTCGTGCTTATTACGGCGAAACGTACGACCCTAATAAAATCGCGGCTCCTACATGTTGGTCATCTGATGTGCAGCGGCCTGATCAGAACGTACCTCAAGACAAACGGCAAGCAAGCCGTTGTATGGACTGCCCCCAGAACGTCCGGGGTTCAGGCCAGTTTGGAGGTAGGGCTTGCCGGTTTTCTCAACGACTTGCCCTTGTATTCGGGGATAACCCGAAAGAGGTGTATCAGTTACAGGTACCCGCCACTTCTATATTTGGAACTAGCAGAGGGGGGGACAGTGGTCTGCAAGATTACGCAAGGCTACTGGCTAAACATGATACAGATATAGCCACTATCACTACTAGAATATATTTTGATAGGGCTAGTGTTGTACCAAAACTTTATTTCAAACCTTTAACTACTTTAGATGAAGCCACATATGCAGCGGTAAGCCGCATGGTAGATCACGAAGATACTATAGAGGCAATCACTTCGACTGTCCCTATAACTAGTGAGCCGGTCTCTCCATTTACAGTAGTAGAAGGTTTTGAACTAAACGCAAACTAAAATAAACTTAGGAATTTTTAATATGGCTACAAGTACACAATATGTAATAAACGGCGTAGAAGCCTTATGGCCGCGAATTAACAGAACGTATAGATTCGATGCTAGTGAGAACCGATCTGTACCATGTGACCCTTTGGACGACGGGGCTAAGTACGAGATTAAATTTCGTATGAATAAAGATACGGCTAAAAAATTGTTTCTGGCTATGTCGGAGGCATATGGAGCTAGGAGAGAGTCGTCGTGGCCTGAGAAGTTTGGCAACCCTTTCGAGAAGGACGAAGATGGTACATATACTTTTAAAGCCTCTTTGAAAGGTGCCTACGGCAAAGAAGTTACTTTAAAGCCTGTACAATACGACGCAAAATCTACTAAACTACCTGAAGACTTCATGCTTACTACGGGCAGTACTGTGAATGTGGCGGTTACGTTTACGCCGTACTTCATGCGAGAAGCAGGAGTTTCCCTTAGATTGCGAGCGGTTCAGGTAACTAAGTATGTACCTATGGAATCTTCGTCTCCGTTCGGTAGTGTAGAGGGATATCGACACGGCGAGGAAGATAACCCTTTCGAGGTGGTACAGGCAGTTAAAGAGGAAATAGTGGCTAAAGATGAGGATTCGTTTGATGACTTTGACGAGCCTACTGCACCGGAACCGAAGAAAGTAGTTAAGAAAACTGCTCCTGCCCCCAAGGCCGACAATGATGCACTGTCGTCTATTGTTGCTGATTGGGACGATTAGCACTTCCCCGTAGTACAACACCCGTAGCTAGGATCATTTCCGAAAAGGGCGTTAACGCGCCCCTGCTATGGTACCTCTCGGAATTAGGTACATTATATGAAAACAGAAAATTTTTTACGGAAGGTATTATCGTCAGAGGGTGATTACTGTGTGTTTGCTTCTAACTTAAAACGGAAGAACGACATAGTACAGAAATTCTACACCTCTATAGGTGACATGGTAGACGGTGCTCGGGATTTAGATGCCAAGGGGTACGACGCCTACTTTGCATTGGCTACGTTCAAGACCCCGAACTCTCGTAAAGTTGATAACGTTAGTAGACTAAAGTCTTTCTTTTTAGACTTAGATTGTGGGGAAGGAAAAGAATACCCAAATCAAGACGCGGCTATACTTGCCCTACAGGGGTTTTGTAAAGCCTTGTCGTTACCCATGCCTAAACTGGTTAATTCTGGTAGAGGGGTACACGTTTACTGGGTTCTGTCCGAAGCCGTGCCGGTTGACGATTGGTTACCTGTAGCGCAGCGGTTAAAGAAGCTGTGTGTTTCCAACGGGTTTCTTACTGACACGTCTGTCACTGCCGATGCTGCTAGGGTATTGCGGTTACCAAGCACACATAATCACAAGACAAACCCTCCAACTAGTGTAGAGTTTTTCGGTATGGAGGCCCCCTCGGAGGTTGATTTTGATACATTCTCGGAGTTGTTAGGCGGGGACATGATACCAGTTCCTAAGAAGGTAGTACCCTTGGGCACGAACGCAGTAATGAAAGCACTTATCGGTAACAACCAAACTAAGTTTAAAGACATAATAACAAAGACCATACGTGGCAAAGGCTGTGCCCAGCTAGGCGCGATAATAAGCGACCAAGCCAATTGTAGTGAGCCTATGTGGAGAGCAGGATTATCTATCGCCAAGTTCTGCACGGACGCAGAGGTCGCGGCTCGCAATATATCGAAAGGGCATATCGGGTATTCTGCGCAAGCTACGGCAGAGAAGATGGAGCTAATAAAAGGCCCATACTTGTGTACTTCTTTTGACGAATTTAATGCTGGGGTATGTACCGGCTGCCCTCATTGGGGAAAAATCAAGTCCCCCATAACCTTGGGTAACAGCGTCATGGAGGCTACCAAAGAAGACAACATAGTCGAAGTACCCCCTGCCGATGACCCAGAACCTGATAGCGGATTGGTTGAGTATTTGCCGATAAGTGCGAGTAATACTAGTACCTATATTATACCTCCGTACCCTAAGCCTTTCTTTCGCGGTGCCAATGGCGGTGTTTATGTCCGCACGCGCAACGCAGAGGGCGATCCAGATGAGAAAATTGTATACCATAACGACCTGTATGTAATTAAGCGTATATCGGATGCGGATGTAGGCGAATCAATCGTCGTTAGGCTGCATTTACCTAAAGATGGAGTTCGCGAGTTTATAGTGCCCTTAACAGCGGTTACCTCAAAGGAGGAACTGCGCAAAAAAATGGCTATGCACGGCGTAGCTGTTACTAGAATGGAGGAACTTATGAGTTATATGACTACGTGGGTAAACGAACTACAGGCTACTAGTAAGGCTATAGATGCCCACAAACAGTTTGGTTGGGTAGGGGATGAATTTAATTCTTTTGTACTAGGTGACCAAGAGATATTTGCTAATACTATTAGACATAATCCTCCGTCTACAGCTACAGCGGGGCTGTTCCATTCATTTAAGCCTAGGGGGACTCTAAAAGACTGGATAGATATGGCAAACTTCTACGACCGGGACGGGTTTGAGCTGCACCAGTATATTGTCGGCACGGGGTTCGGATCAGTGCTTATGGAGATGTGCCCTGTTGCCTGTGGCGGGTTCCACGTCCATAGTAACGATAGTGGCCTTGGGAAGACCACCGCTATGTATGTGGCGGCGTCAATATGGGGTAACCCTAAAGATTTAGTAATAGAAAACCAAGATACCAAGAACTCTATGATGCTACGTGGGGAGGTGTACCATAACTTACCTCTATACATTGACGAGGTTACTAACGCAAAGGGGGAGGAGTTGTCCAACCTTATTTATCAGTTGGCTGGGGGTAAGCAGCGGAACCGTATGACTAGTGGGGGTAACAATACTGAACGGGTTAGAGGTAAGCCTTGGAGCTTAATAGCGGTTACCACAGGTAATGCTAGTATTATAGAAAAGATCAGTATGATTAAGAATGCACCGAAAGCAGAAGCACAGCGGATGCTGGAAACGAAAGCGGTACGGCTATTTCCCAAGAGTCAGGATAAGAGTTTAACAGATAGGCACGCAATCAACGCCGAAACTATTTACGGTCATGCGGGGGTAATATATGTTCAATTTTTAATTTCTAACATAGAAGCAGTGAAAAAGTTATTGGGTAAGGTTAGGGCTAGGATAGACACCGCCGCTGGACTTACCTCAGAGAACCGTTTCTGGTCAGCGAAGGCGGCGGCTACAATTACGGGTGTGCTTATCGCTAAGAAATTAGGCTTAGTCAACTACGATACTACCAAGCTAACGGCTTATGCGGTATCGCTACTTTTGGAGAGTAAGGGTAGCGTAGATACTATGAACACGTCTGTAGGAGATACGTTAAACGAATATTTCCATGAGAATTGGGGCAACATACTAAAGATAAAGAGTACTGATGACTTACGTAAGGGACAGGGGAATGGGTTAGATAATTTGGTAATTCCTGAACTAGATCCAAGAGTACGATTAGTAGGTCGGTATGAGACGGATATAAAATACGCGTATCTATTGCTCAAACCCCTTAAAAAGTGGTGTGCCCAACAGCAGATAGATTACCCCGAATTTGAAGACAGCTTAAAAACTACTTACGGGGCTAAGAAAGTAAAGATACGTATAGCTAGGGGTACCCAAACGCAGTTACCGGCGACGTGGGTGCTATCTGTAGATTGTTCAACAGTAGACATTAAAGAAGTTGTTGAACCTAAGGCCGTACCAGAATACACGGAAAAAGAAGCAACCTAGCATGTTAATGCTGGATGATTTAACCCCCGATGGCATACGCATAGTGGTTACATGGAGCAGTATGGTAGTCGGAGCGTCGGTGTTTATACCGTGTTTAAACACTTATAAGGCAAAAGAACAGGTAAAAAAGATAGCCACAACCAAGAAATGGCAGGTAACCACAAAAATAACCATAGAAAATAACAGATTAGGTATACGAATATGGCGAATGGTGTGATAAAATATCGCCCGAAGCGGTAATTCCTCTGTTACTACTTCCCTCCCCCCGACCCCCTGCTCGTTACCGAGGCGACAGGGGGTTTTTTATTGTTTGTACTCTGCGTTACTTCTCTCTATAGCGTACTGCATAAGCGGACTTATAGTTATCCCGTTGTGCGTCCTAGCAGTTGTATCCCTATGGCCCTTCAATGACTTTCTTATGGACTTGGGTGTAATAGCCACAGCAGGGTTGTCTTTTGCATACTTAGCATTGAAGGCATTGATTTCTTTTAGGGTGTCACTCATCGAATCATAGTCTCCCATTTTCGACGCTACATAATACTTAGTAGTTAGATCGCTACGTTTTTTGGTAACCGATATCTCTAGCCCTTTGTTCCTAGAGTTCTGTTCCTGCCTAAACGTGTACTCCGCAGGGGGGAAACCAAGTGCCGCCGCAAAAACTTCCCCACTGGTCATGTCGTCGTATATAGGATTTTTACGCCTATTTTGTATGCCCCCTTCTTTAGCATAACGACCCACAGTATTCCGCCAAACGTTAGTTAACCCGGCAGGCATAAGGCTCTCCATACCGTATGTTTCTGCGTCATACTCGTCGTTTAGGAATAAGTCCTCCACCCCTCTCTTCAGGCGGTTAGCGGTACTCAGTGCAGGGCCACCCAAATAGATACCTATGCTTTCTTCTAGCGAGGGGTCTCTGTTAAACTTGTTACTAGCTAGCAGTAAACCTGTTAACTTAACTCGACTTGCAACGTCAATCCCCGTAAGTTCTGCAACAGCACCTTTGTACCATCCTTCCTCAACGTATTTACGTACGAGTGTATCCGCGTCGTCCTCATCGTCGTCTTGGTAAAGGTCTACGAGCATAGAAACGGCACCATACAACGGTAAGCCCTGCACGCCAGCAAAGAACAAAGCGGTCAAATGCACACCTATTAGCTGGTCACGCGCCATCTTCCTAAGTGCTATGCTTTCTGCGTCTTTCCCCCCAAGGTTGTTTATGTAGACCCGCCCTGCTTTGATCATTGTGGCGTACATCTGTAACCCATACCCTTTGTACATTAGGGCTAATCGGCCAAGCCCCTGCTGTGCCATACCCGGTGCTGTCTCTAGGACTGACCCCCCGTTAACTTCTTGGGTAAGGTACATGGCTTCTTTTGCAGCGCGTTCCATAGCAAGTTCTGAGTTACTAGGGACGTCAATAAACTTACCTTCTAGGTTACTGTAGTACTTCTTGCCTTCTTTTTTGCTTGTCTCCATCCGGTCAAGTACCAAGTTGTAAGACATAACCATAGTAGTTTGCCGGTTAAACATTTCCGCAGCGGTAAACATTACGCCTGATGCTGTAGTCACCCAGTCTAATAGACGTAAGGCCGGGTTCTTAGTTTTGCCAAGCTGGGCGTCACTAATACCTTGTGTTTCTCCCAACGCAGTGTTCTGGATCATACCCCGCTGATATGCTTCTTTCATTAGCGGCCCTAGCCTGTTCAGCTCTGCTATTTTGGCATCCGCCTCCGCTTCGCTGGTGGTGTTGTCGCGTATCTCCTTTTCGTGGCTCTTGCTCAAAGTATACGTACGCGCCCGACCTTCCCCCGTAACATCGTATAGATCTGCTATAGATTTGCCCGGTATAAGAGATTTACCCGGTACACCCACTAACCTACCTGCACGCCCCATTGCGTCCATTGTTTTTGTAGCCCCAAACTGACCAGATAGAAAGGGCACTACAAATAATGGTATCTGAGATAAGTTAACCAGAGCCGAAGAAGCGTTAAATCCAATGGTGTATATAAAGGCGACTTGGTTTAGCAGTTTGTACCCCTGCTCCCGCCCTTTGTTGTCCGCCCCGAATTTAGCAAATTTAGCACGGCGTAACAATTCGTCTTTAATGACCTTCAGGGACTCAGCGTTTGGCTTGAACACAGCAAATTTGTCTTGCTCGGTGCTCGCGGGGGTGGTAATGCTTTCAATTTCTTTTTCTATACTTTGTAGGATAACGCTGTTTTTCATCTTTACTATTTGAGCACCAAGATTAAAACCCTTCATGCGCAATGCTAGAGTAGAATCAGCTATGAATCCCAATGTGTTAGTACGACGTTGTAAGGACTTAGCGAAAGAACTTTCAGGTAATGCGTCGATAAACAAACGCATAACTTGTTCTTGCACGCCGCTATTAACGTTATTAGCTTCTAGTATGCCTAGTACATCCCCAACAAAAGAATTAGAGGGTGCGTTCTTCCTGAACCTGCTTACATCCGTTTCCCCCTCGTACGCATCTACTTTTCCGTCTACAACATCTGGATCAGACTTTAGGTCTTCTACCGCTTGGTCTCTATCAGATTTGTGCTCGTACATGAGGAATACAGGTTCGGTACTTATTACTTTCCCGGCTTCGTTTCTTATCTTTGCAGTAAAAGAAACTTTAAAGTTCCCCTGACGTACAAGAGGAAAATACACATCTAACTTACCGGCAGCGAACATACGCTGAAACACATCTTTCTTTAGCTGCCTACTAGTAGCACTATCTTTACCGACTAGCTCGTCAATCTGCCCGTTTATGACATTCAGGAGTTCTTTGTACTGTTTTGCACACATGTCACGTTCGCGGGTGAACATAGCTTGCCCACCGTTACTTTTTAGTTTATCCCAATCTTTTCGTTGTTTTCTCCAAATCTCGTCTAGTTTGTGTACGCCATCGGGGGATGTCTTACCTTTATAGTCGCTTTCAGGTTTTGTAGGGTCTACTTGGTATATAGTAGCGCCGTACTCAGGGCTGTAAATTACTCGGTTTAATGCGTTGTAAGCCTCAAGCCCCGCTTCTTTAGTCCATTCGTTCTTAGCGTTTATAACAGCTTTAACTGCGTCCATAGCTATCTTCATGTCGCCAATCTGGTTTTCTATAGCTTCATGGAGGTCAAGCCCTAGCTGCCCAAGCCCAGCTTTCCTAGCAAGGTCTCCAAGAACTTGGGTGTTAGCGAGTCTTGCAAACAATGCTCTGGCAGGTGCCGACACGTTAGGGTCTCTAAAGAAGTCTGTAACCTCTTTCATAAACGACTTGAACGTTACTTTATTGTCGATAGACTTTTGAACGTTTCCTAAATCGTTTAGGATTTTCTTTACCCCATCTGGGGTGGATTTCATGTATAGCGTACCGCCGCCTCGCGAAGAGGTAGAGGGGGACAACATACCCATAATTGCAATGTCTGCCGCATCCAACGCCGAATCAAGCGGCTTAGTGTCCATACCAATAAGGCGACGGACAAAGTTAATCACTGAATGGAAGAACCGCTGCAACCCACTAATAGGTTCGCCCCTAGGGTTTATCTTCGCCAGTGCCTGTTGGAATTTAGGATTACTGAATGCCTCTGCAATAAATTCATTTAGGCTCTCGGTGCCATATACGGAGTCCAAATAAGGCTTAACGTCGTCAAACAGCTTCTGCATCTGCTTGGTAAGGGGGTGTGATCTATTTTTTAACACATTGATAGTAGCCGCGTGAGTCATCTCATGCAGCAGGGTGTGTACGGTGAGGGGTAAGTTAGAGTTAAGAATTATCGTATTAATGCTTGGATCAAATAGTCCCGGCACCGCTTCGCCACGGGTGTCATACCCCCGGCTATCTATGGAGGCTGTGTTAGCTATCTCTAACTTAGTAGTTCCCGTGTTCTCGGATAATGCCCTAGCTATCTGCTTAACGCGTTTATCGGTAGTAGTTTTAGCCAGCTCTTGTAGCGCCCCCTTTAAATCTCCTTTTTTGAGCAGTTCCTTTACTGGCCTTGATAGGTCAGCATTTAGGGCTTTAGCTACATTGGAGTCTAGTTTGTCTAGTTTAAGGTACCTAGTTATAGACCCACCAGCTTTTATAAACTCCTCTATTTGTATAGCTAGATCAGTGCTTTGTTTTTCTTTTGCCTCAAGGGTTGCTCTACTCTCTGTAGTAGCTTGCCCAGTAGCTCTATCAGTATCTACTTTTATAGGAGTTATATCTTCCAGCGCAGCTATTTCTTCCTTAGTAACCTCCCTAGTATCTGTGCCTTTACCCTTAGGCGCTGCGGCTTTTACCCCAGTCATGGCGCGTGTAGCGTTTTCTGCTTCAGCTTTTTTCTTCTCGTCAGCGGCTTTTTTAGCAGCGGCTTGTTCAGCAACTTTTCGTTTTACAGACTCAGCCTCTACTTTTTTGCTGGTGGCTTCTTGTTCTTTAACGCGCTTGTCTATTCTAGTTGCAAGCGCAGGGCTTAAATTTTGTTTAATCCACTCGGCAGTTTTACGGGTGTTCTCTCCCCCGGTACCAGAAAACTTAGCTATGTCTTGATCTGGCGTACCTTCTTGTTTTTGGTATTTTGGAGTTTTTTCCGCTAGCTCAAAAGCTATTGCCTCATAAGCCTTGGCGGGAGTGTCATACTTACTAAGGTAAGTCTTTGCAGTTTTGTCGATGCCAACGTAGTTTGTCGGGAAGGAAGTGTTTTTTAGCGCTTCTATTTTGGCGTCGTCGGCAGGGTTGAGAAACTCTTTGGGTATGGCTTCCCCCGTAATAACATTTGATGTAACGGGTTTTACCGCTGGCTTCGCTTCTGTCTCAGTAACAAGTTTTTCAGCGCGGGGCTGTGCCTTTGCTGTTACCCTTGGGGTGAAGCCTACTGACTCTTTAGGCGGTATAGACGTAATAGTAGGTAATTCTTTACCCGTAAATCTTTTTACTACTTCACTAGCGGCACTAGCAGCGGTTAAATCAACATTTTCAGTGGGCGATACACCAACTGGTATCACAGCGCCTTCGCCTTTTTTCTTTTTGGCAGCGGCTTCTTTAACTATTTTTTGCGCTTCTTTTACAGCGGCGGTATCAATTTTTTGTTTTGGGTCTTCTCCCCGTACCGCTGCTCTAACGTCATCTACTGTGACCGTTTTTCCATTTTCCGGGGTAATCTCATCTACGTTTACTCCCGGTGCAACTAGCTCTACATATGCAGCGGCGGTTGGGTCTATTTCGTATTTAACATCGCCTTGTTTTACTCCCCGCTTCTTAGCTGCGGACTTGGTTTGCATTCCGGTAAGTGGTAACTGCTGTTCCGTCTTTTTTGTTTTTGCTTCTTTAATTTGAGTCAGTAAATCTGGTTCAGTATCTACTTCAGCGGCGGTAGCAGCGTCCTCCTCATATAATGCTTTTATTTCTGCATCTTCAAGTTCAGTGGAAAACATATCTATTTGTTTTTCGCCTCTGGCAGCTCTGGCAGCTCTGTCACGTTCTTCTGCGTATAATGATTCTATATAGGCAGTTTCAGCGTCGCTTATGGCTTTAGCTTCGTCTTGTTTAGCAGCGTCTTCGGCTTCCAGTTCCGCATATTGAGCGGATTCTGCTTGGTCTACTAAGTCTAATTGTGCGGTAGAGCTTCTAGGGGAAGATAAACCTGCGGCCTCGTCTACTCTGTCTCGTTCTACGACAGACAAGTTTAAATACTCTTCCCTAGTTAGTCCTAGTTTGGCTAACGCAGCAGCTTCTTCATCTCTAGCTATGGTAGTGTATGGAACCCGACCTTCGTCACTTTCTATTACTTGTCTTACATCATCTTCACTAGTAGGGAATAAACCCTCTTCAATACTAGGTTCATCTCGATATGGAGTTTCTTCAACGGCAGGTTCTGGAGTACCAGTGGGAGTACGAGTTTTACCTTTTACAAACAAGTCAACAAGACCCTGTACAATTGCACCAGCACCGCCGCCGATGGCACCTTCTTCAAGCACCCCTGCGTTAATGAGTTCTGCTTCTGGGTCATAGCCCCGCGCATTAAGGTTCTGTAAGATAGCTGATGTTGCTTCCTGTACACCTTCAGCGGTACCTGTTACAGCCATTTTACGTAGACGGCCTACCAAACCAGCGCCTTCCCCACCAAGCTTCTCCAAAAGGTCGGTAGCACCGGGGATTCTAAGAATCTTGCCTAGAGGAAGTACTTCAAGTGAACCAATAGCTGCCCCACGCAATGTTGCCATGCCGCGTTCTTCTTCCGTAGCACCAAACTCGCGAGCACGTTCACTAGCCTCACCAGCTCCAGCACCGACACCAAGGGCACCAGCAACACCAAGGCCAACAGCAGTGGTAGCGGAGGCCGGAGCAGAATAAGCGGCAAGGGCGGCAGGAACAGCTAGGCCAGCAATAGATCCAATACCGGACGATAACTTGTAGGTTATAGACTCAGGATCACCCCCTTCAGGGCGCAGAGATTTTGCAATGCTTTGAATCTTTTCTCGGGCTTTAAGTTCTTCTTCCTCTTCCAGTAATGCAGCGGCACCCAGAGAAGCAGATTCGGCCATACCTACAGCGCCAGCACCAAAACCACTTGCTATGTCTTCAAAGAACCCAGAGTCGCTACCTTGCTGTACAGTGTACCCATACTGTTCCGCTATCAAGGCGTCTAGTTGCGCGGATAAAAATTGCGCAGCTTCGTCGTCCCCTGCGGCTTGAGCACGTTTTATCGCGTTGTCGTACTGTAATATACTAGGCATATAGACTAGCTACCTTTATTCATTGGGAATTAGAAAACTAGCAGCTCTATCTTTTACAGGTATGTTAGAGGCAACGGGGGGCGCACCCCCACCTGTACTAGCTTTGGCAGTGGCGACGGCATTAGGGTTTTCTATTTTAATTGCCTTAAATAAATTTTCAAGCATATCATCGTAAGGTTCTTGGGCTGCTTGCCGCCCTATCTCGTAATTTTTAAGTGCCGTGTTTTCGGTGGGGGTAAGTTCTTCTCCAGCCTTTATCTTTGCTTTAATTGGGTCTATAGTAATAGATTGACTTTCTTCGTAAGCTTCTAGTACCGCTGCTTTGCTATCCACTATCTTAAGTTGCAATTCTCGGGAATTTTGCGTTGCTTGAGAATCTCTAACCAGAGTATTCAACTCAGCTTGAAGCTCTAACGCCTTGTCTCTGAGTTTAAAATCTATATTGTCTTTTTGTTTATTGTACCATTGGTTATAGGCTTCTCGACCAGCGGTTATATCCGCCTCTGTCACATTAATGCTTAATTCCATAGCTTTATTTTGACTTTCCGCTACGGCTGTATACATACCTAAAGCATCTGCCCCTATTTGTTTAGCTATTTCAAAGTCTGCTTTTTGGGCGTCCATAACGTTGGCTCTTTTCTTCTCCAACCGATCCATACGACTTTTAGCTTGGTTACTTCGGGTATTTTCTACAGCCTCTAAACCCCCACCTAAACGGCCACCCTTTATGGTGCCCAGTATCATAGCCCTACGAAGCTGCTCCCTTTCATTTTCGGGGGAAGTTTGCGCTTTACGGAGGGCTTCTATTTCTGCGTTAACATCCGCGTTTGCCTTGTCATATTCTTCTCTACGGTAGAACTTGTTAAGCCTTTCTTGTTCGGCGTCTCGTGCAGTAGTAGGGTCGGCAAGTAGTCTTTCCTTCATCAGGGCTTTTACTCTTGGATCAACTGCATCACTTACTTTTGTTTGAGGAAAATTGGGCGGTGTGCCTATTTCTATAGAGCCTAGTCCACCAGCAGGGGCAGCTTCTCTAGCTTTTAGCGCAGCGGGGGTTAGTGCCCCACCACCGGAAGGCATAGCAACGGGGGCAGCGGGGGCAGAGGGCATTGCACCCTGTGGTTTACCAAGGGGTACTAAGGGTACTGGTCTACGCGAAGCTTCCAGAAGCGATTCAAATTCGCCTAATGGTGCTTCTTCTTTTAGCACTCCGGGGCCGACGCCGACAGCGGGTTTTTGGCTGTCCCTTGCTAGGAGAGATTCTACACCTCCAACAGTTTCGGGCGTACGTTGTTGAGCTTTGGCTTCGGCTCGTGCAGCTTCGGCTTTAGCTTCTGCTGCTCTGGCACTTTCAGCGCCCGGTTCTGAAAGTCCTAGAGCTATGCCAGTTGGGCTTTCAGTTACTCCTCTAGTTGCAGCGGTGAAGGGTTCTACTACTCTGCTCGTAGACTGAGAAAGAAAATCCCCAACTCCCTCAATAGCCTTATCAACAAATGTTGTTACGCCCATAG
>Ga0070749_10001859_pt1 | contig 14251 bp, 20 predicted proteins | sample VirMetDEL_Nov_18_FD_75180 | JGI IMG/M metagenome (GOLD analysis project Ga0070749, IMG submission 75180) | Aqueous microbial communities from the Delaware River and Bay under freshwater to marine salinity gradient to study organic matter... | ecosystem: Environmental > Aquatic > Marine >...
AGTCATTAGACGCTACCTCCTAGGTCTTTGATTCGTCGGGTTAGATCTCTGCGAGTCGTGGCGCGGTTCTCCGTAGAGAGCCACCGCTTGAGGATGTCTACATCGTGGGTATTGTCGATAATTGCATCCGCCGAATCCTTATGCGCGTCGTACCATTCCGTGCGCCTTTGGGGATGACGGGACCAAAAACGCCAGAGCTGATTTCGTTCGAAACCCAAACGCTGGCATGTAAGGTCCACGCGGTTGCCGTCCGCTATGGACTGCAGTATGTCCGGCCATGCTGCTGCTATCCGCTCGTTGATAGGTGCGAGTGATTCCGCCATGCCACAAGGATACCATGCCGCAACCTAACGCCTAAAGATCTCCACAAAAGCGCCGCCGGCCAAAAAGATATTTACACATCCGCCAGCAGGACTTAATTTGTTCATCCGCCTCTATCCGGTTTTTCCGCAATATAGGATTGCGGAAAAAACCGGATGGAATAGGCCCGGTCCGATTTTCATCCGGTTTCATCCGGTTTTATCCGGTTTTGTTCTGCTAACCCGTTGATTTTATTGATACCGAAAAAACCGGATAAAATCGTATATACCCGACTAAATTGGTCAACTAAAACCGGATGAAACCGGTAAGCCTTGATTATAAAGGCTTTTTTTTAAGCTCTTTTTTTACTCGAAAAGCGGATACTAACTCCACATTGTGAGACAAAATAATTAATTAAAAGGCTTGATTAAATAATTAAACAAGCGTAGATTGCAAACCGTAGCACTTGAAAAACAAACCGAATGGAGATTTGAAAATGATCTTACTATTCATTGCCATCTGTATCAGCGGCTGGATAATCGCGCGGCCAATCATTCACACCCTGCGGAGGATTTAACACCATGCACCCAAACGACAGCCACCAATGGGCGATGAACGAATTAACAAAAATCGCCGGCGCTGAGTATGCGCACATGAGCCGCTACCACCAGCGGCTTGTGGCGCGCGATTTTCTCGACACTATCAAGTCCGAAGATTGCCCATTAACAACCTACGCCCGGCGAATCGGGCACGGCAACATGCAGTCATACGCAAACTGCATGGCCATCCGAGAGCAAAAAGGATGGGACGTGTGACGCCCCTATCCAAACGCCTATCCCGCCGCACCATCGGCACGCATCGCGGCCGGCGCATGATTGTCATTCTAGCGCCCGGTGACGTTATCGGATTCCGTGCCGAACGCACGCGAAAGGTTTTCTGGACGACTGTGGCCGCATGCGCTGATATGGCCATGCGTCAACAAGTCCTGGCCGACCGCGCAGCGAAGAAATTGAAGCGCAAAACGCGTTGATAAATTCACATCATTAAAAGGAAATGCCAACATGGACAAAGACAAAGACAAAGAACTGTTACTCCAATGCCTGCGCGGATTCATTAAGCAAAAGCCGGGATTGGAATTCTGCAATTATGGCGACGTATCCGCCTATCGCGCAGAAATGCGCAGCATCACAAAGGACAGGCATGAGGCGGAACGCCTGCTTGATAACGTCGCCTGGCGCGATTCCATCACGGCAAACGACATCATCGAAGCCAGCAAACGCGCCTATTCCGGGCGTCTCACAATCACGCGGCCAGCTGCGGACGGCTGTTTCGTGATTGACTATTGCACCGGGCAGTATTTCCCGACTGAGTACCGGCGCGCAGTTTGCGCCGTGCTCGCCTCTGCGTTGTGGGACTACTGGCGCGACAACATGCCGGCCGGCGACCTGATGCACAACAGCGAAACCGGCGAAACATTAAAACGCTACAATGGCATGCGCGCCGGCGACTACCTGCGCCAACAGGCGCGGCGCGAATTTGGCCGCGGCATTGCCTCACGCTGGTTTAACTGACCATGCGCGCCAAACTCGCCGATTTAATCCTGATCCTTGCGGCTTTCGCGGCCGCCTGGATCCTCTGGTCAATCAATAAACTTTGGAGGTAATAACTATGAAACAATTTAATCCTTTTCCTGATGTTAATTGCCGATACGGCTCGCCAATGGGGCGCCGCGGCGATAATCCGGCAAACTTGGCCGGCGTTAAAAGACTGCACGCGCGGCGCCAAGGTGGCGGCGACGGGTACGACCGCGGCGGCGCCTATTGGGGTACGCCCTCGAATATATGGGGCGTATGGGCCTGGATCGATGGCGCAGCGGTATGCGTTTATGTGCGCGCCAATGGCCGCGACGATGCCATTGCCAAGGTACGCGCCAATGATTGACAAAATCGGGGAAGTATTCGCGGCAGCGTGCATTATCGCGCTGCCTTTCTTGCTGCTGTTTATCGCGGCAGCGTTGGGTTATTAACCGTTGAAAGGGAACATCATGCAAAAATTTATTGTTACTGCGCCGGATGGCGTCACCCTGGCCGATTTGCGCGGCATGCTGCCGGCCGGGTTCGCCGTTACTGAAAACAAGTCTCGGAAACCGAAAACCACGAGCACGGCGCCGGATTTCGAGCCGGTTATAGTTTACCGCGACGGCGATATTGTGCGGGAAATTGACGGCGTTTCCGCGCAAAAGGCTATTACAAAGATCATGGCGGAGGTTAATCGCGGCAAAAAATCGGACGGCCGGCATCGACACGATTACCCGGACTGGGGCGCGCGGCCGGACGCTGATACCGCGGACTATGCGCGGCAATTCTGCGCCAATCTGAAACATAAAAAGGCGGAATATATGCCCGGTTTTGAGGCTTGAAAATCCTGCCGGCCGCCTGGCCGTTTCCCTCGGAAAGCGGCTTTTTCTCTTTTGCGCGCGCGGCGCCCGTGGATAATGGGCCTGCGAAATCGCCTGCGCCTGCGCCACTATTGACGCCCAAAAAAGTCCGGCGTAAAGTCCGGAAAACTGGTTTGAGGGGCGGTAACCGCAAACGCCTAAATAATGGGCCAGCAAAATTCGAGGCGCCATTTTAGAGGAGGCAATCGTGCCCGATGGTTTTGAGGATCCGTATAAGCAGATGGAGATCGTGTTGCGGGAACTTGCCCGGCTGATTTTGGCTGGGCTTTTTATTTTGATATTGCTGCTGGCGGCAGGCTTATGGGTCTTGCCATGAACCCGGTCGCCGTGCAGGAACGGTCCTGCCACATGAAGCACCGGTATTTCGACGAGATCAGCGCCCTGATCGTGGCCAACAAGCGCGCCGGTTACGGGGCGCCGCCGCTACGCGCGTATCAATGCCCACATTGCCGCGGCTGGCACCTGACAAAAAAGATTTGACAATTTCATATTTCGGGGATAGGGTGCCTTCTCATGGGCATGAAAAACAGCGGTAACTATCTGAAAAACAACACGCAACGCCCGCCGACCGTGGTATTCGACAAGGGCCGGCGCGGTAATCCGCTGCCAGGATGCGATTGTGTGGTTTGCTTTGGCTATTGCCTGATCGACGGCGACAAGGCGCAGCGCGACCTGTTATCCAAAGAAAAGCCAAAAGATAAACCGAATGTCTAGCCCGCCGATCATAATTGGCATTGATCCTGGGCTATCCGGCGCAATGGCGGCGGTTTCCGCGGATTTGCTGGAAACCATCGACCTGCCGACCACGGAACGGCTGGTAAACGGCAAGAAAAAACGCCAGCTTGATCTGCATGCGCTGGCCAACGAATTGCGCTGCTATCCGCTGTCGATCGTAAAGTTTGTCATTGTCGAGCATGTCGGCGCCATGCCCGGCCAGGGCGTCACCAGCAGTTTTAATTTTGGGTTCACGGCTGGCGCTATCCAGGGCGTTGTGACGGCGCTGGGCTTTCCGATCCGCACCGTTCATCCGCAAGTCTGGAAACGATATTTCCGGCTACTGGGCCAGCCAAAGGACGCCAGCCGGGCTGAAGCCAGCCGCAGGTTCCCGGCCTATGCCGACCAGTGGCCGCTCAAGAAGCACGATGGCCGGGCGGAAGCGGCATTGCTGGCATTGTACGGATCACTGATTGAGGCGGCCAAGTGATCTACTTTTCCGCCTTTCTCGCTTCGTTCCTGTTTGTGGGCCTGAAGGCCATGCAGCAGATCAACGTGGTGCGGGACCAGAAGCTGCGGATCATGCCAACCAGCATAGGACTGGCGGCGTGCGAGTTCTACCTGGTCGGCTACATGGTCAAGTTGGGGCCAAGCGTTCCCAGTGTGGCCGCTGTCGGCATCGGCGCAGGACTTGGGTGTTTGTTAGCGATGAAACTGAACAGGAGAAAATGATGCACTATTTCGCAATATTATTGTTGAACGGCCATCTGGCCTCGGTCGGACCTTTCCAGGGTGTTATGGCTTGCGAAACTGCCGTGAATCAGACTAGACTTCTGGCCAAAGAAGCAAAAGGGATTTGCGTGCCGGTCAGAAACCTGGGTACGCACTGAAATGGGAAGGCGGTGCCGAAGTGAGTTTGCCGACAGAAGCAAATAGCCGAAAAGCCATCCCGATCTATTCCGGCGTGCTCCGGTATTTTCCGGATGCAATCGCGGCTGTGGCCGAATTGTCGCGCATCGGAAATGACCAGCATAACCCCGGCCAGCCGCTACACTGGGATCGGTCGAAGTCCGGTGACGAGCTGGATGCGCTGGTGCGGCACCTGGTTGATGAAGCAGCAGGCGTGCCGCTGGATACCGACGGCGTGCCGCATTACGTGAAGGTGTGCTGGCGCGCACTGGCGTACGCGCAGAAGCGGCTGGAAACGACTGCAGCGGCTGGCGATGGAGTGTCCGCATGACTGACCCCCTCAAAGTGATACGGCAGTACGAACGGGAGCGCAAAGCCGAGTGGCGGGCCAACGGCAAGGACTCCACCAAGGGCAACCTGCCGGTCGGCATCGTGAAGGATCTCGGCATCCGGACGCCGAAAAACGGCTTGAAGATCGCTGTGATCCCCGACGTGCAGGCCATGCCCGGCGTTGACCTGCGGCATCTGGAGTGGGCTGGCCGGTATCTGGCCGACAAGCGTCCGGACGTGATCGTTTGTATTGGTGACTTCGGCGACTTCCCCAGTCTGTCCCAGTTTGGGCGCGGCAAGATGGAATTTGAGGGGCGCCGCTACAAGAAAGATCTGGACGCTTTCCACCGGGCGATGGAACTGCTGATGGAGCCGATCGCCAAGGCAAAAGGGTGGCGGCCTTATCTGGAGTTCACCGAAGGCAATCACGAAAGCCACATTGAGCGGGCCGTCAACGAGGATGCGCGGCTGGAGGGTTTGATGTCGCTGGGCGACCTGCGGCTGGCGGACTACGGCTGGCGGCAGCATCGGTTCCTACAGCCGGTGGCTATCGGCGGGGTCGCCTTCTGCCACTACTTCCCTTCCGGCGTCATGGGGCGCCCGATTACCACGGCGGCGGAACTGCTGCGTAAGCTGCACATGAGCGCATTTGCGGGCCACCAGCAGGGGCGGGAGATCGCCTTTGGCCGGCGGGCAGACGGCGGACACATGACCGCCATCATCAGCGGGTCGTTTTATCAGCACGAATACAAGTATCTCAGCCCGTTCACTAATGCCCACTGGCGAGGCATGTATTTCCTGCACGAAGTCAAGGACGGCCGCTTCGACGAGATGGCCTTGAGTATCAACTTTCTCAAGCGGAGATATGGGTGACTGACCACGACAGCCGCATCCTGGCCGCCACGTTTGCGGCGCGCGTGCAACTGGCCAAACTGCCGGTGCATGAGGCGGTGCAGCAGGCCGAGCGCGAGTGGCAAAAGACGCAAGCATGGGTGCAATCCGAAAGCCGCAAAGAGGGTTCTTTTTTGTGGTATTGCACCGAATTTGATATGGATCCATCGGCAGTCCGGCGGGCAATAAAGGCAGGCGCATGACTCCAGCCCCTTCCAAGTATCAGCTTGTCGGACGCGATTTTCTGGCATCCAAGCGCCACGCCTTGCTGGCCGACGAAATGCGGGTGCGTAAATCCCGCCAGGCGATCATGGCCGCGCATAAGGTCAACGCCAAGCGCATCCAAGTGGTATGCCCGGCCATCGCCGTCGAGCATTGGCATCGGGAGTTTGCAAAATGGTGGGAAGGCGACACGCTGCCGCAGCTTAAAGTCCGTTCATACGATCGGCTGCGGCTGGATTGGGACAGCATAAAGGACGAGCGTTTTGACGTGTCCATTGCCGACGAGTGCCATTTCGCCAGAAACCCGAACGCCCAGCGCACGAAACTGATCTACGGTAAAAACGGCATCGGCTGGAACTCTGACCGGCTCTGGGTGCTGTCCGGCACGCCTGCACCGAAACACGCTGGCGAACTGTGGCCTATGCTTCGGGCCTTTGGCGTCGTCGCTATGGACTACGATTGGTTCGTGGCCAGATATTGTGTTGTCAACAAATTCACGCAGCGGATTGTCGGGACAAAGACCGGCATGATTCCGGAACTGAAAGAACTGCTGGCGAAGGTTATGCTTCGCCGCACACGCCGCGAAGTGGCGCCGGAAATGCCCGACATCAGCTACGACTTTCTGGAAATCCCGCTGGTCGAATCGGTGGATTTGCAGATTCCGTCCGGTCTGTCTGAGGCGCAGCTCGCTGAGTGGCTTGAGGCCAATGCCGGTGTTGACCGCGAGGACCGCATCGAAGTGGCGGCGGCCAAGGCGCCTGCGGTCGTGGATCATATCAAATTTGATATTGGCAACAGCCTGCTGCAGCAAACCGTGGTGTTCGGCTGGCACACGGAACCGCTGGAACTGCTGGCGCGTATGTTGAACGAGGCAGGAATCCGCACGGAACTGCTGACTGGCAGGACAACGCAAAAGCAGCGCGAACGCATCCAGTTGAGTTTTCGCGGCGGCGAGACGCAAGTGATTGTGGGTAACATCCTGGCGGCCGGCACCGCCATTGATCTGTCGGCGGCCAGCCACGGCTTTTTCCTTGAACTGGACTGGGTGCCAGCCAACAATGTGCAGGCCGCGAATCGTCTGGTGGCGCTTGACAAGAAAGAACCCGTCACTTACGATGTAGCCTCATGCACCGGCTCAGTCGATGAACGAGTGCAAAAAGTGTTAATACGACGAACCAGAGAAATAAACCAACTTTACTAGCGGAGATCGAACAATGATTAAAGTCACATTTGAATTTAAAGCCATTGAGGAAGCAGTCGCCACACTTGGCACACTGTTACAGAGGGGCGCACCGGTCCCGACCGTGAACACACCAGCGCAACCGGCTGTCGAAAAGAAAGAACGCAAAGGTCGTGCCGATGCTGGCAAGAAGCGCGGCCCTTACAAGCATGTCGAGCAACCGGGGGAGACTACAATCGCAGCTGACCCCGCTACGGCGGACCACGCCCCGGTTGTCTCGGCACCCGAAGCCGCAACGCCAGAAAGCGCCACGCCCGAAAACACGGATCTCAGCGAAAAAGAGATTCAAGCTGCGCTGGACAAGCTGTTTGAGGTCAAGGGTGTTGAGACTGCCATGAAGGCGCTGGCCGAATTTGGCGTCAAGCGTGGCCGCGATCTGCAGCCGGAGGACCGCGCCAAGTTCATCGAACGCGCTACGGAGTTGACCAATGGCTGATGAATTTTATTCTATGCATCTGCTGCTCATTGGCGATCAACCGGCCTACGCGGACTGCTCTTGTACGTTGTGCCGCATCGCCAACGAAAATAACGAGTAATGGCTGTTCACGCTAAACTCTCGGCATCCGCAGCGCACCGCTGGATGCCCTGCCCTGCCAGCATCCGGCTGTCGGATGGCGTGCCGCACACCGAATCGCCATACGCCAGCCTTGGCACGATGGCGCATTCGATTGTGGGGTACTGCCTTGCGAACGATCTGGACGCGAACGCCATAATCGACGACCACGCAGATAGCGCCCAGTTCTATTTGGACTTCTGCAGGCAATACCCTGGCGGCAAGGCGGAAGTTAATCTGACGCCGTTTCTGACCAAGATTGACAAGGACATCGGCGGCACTGCCGACTATGTGGCGCTGGTTGGCGATCGGCTGATTGTGACGGACTTCAAATTCGGAACCGGTGTTCCTGTGCCGGCCGAGGGCAACAAACAATTAAAGATTTATGCTTTGGGCGCTATGCTGACGTGCAGCAGCACACCGAAAGAAGTCGAAGTCGCCATCGTCCAGCCGCGCTTGGAAAATCCGGACGATTGGGTGCAGCGGCATGTGTTTCCGGCGATTGAATTGCTGGACTTTGTTGCCGACATTCAGGAAGCTGCCGTGGCTGCTCGGGATCCGAACAGCCAGCCGGTTCCGGGTGAGGAACAATGCCGCTGGTGCCAGGCCGCGAAGGCCAAGCGGTGCGATGTTGCAATCAAGACCGGCTACAAGAAACCTGCCGGCGCCAAGATCAGTATCAATGATTTCCCGGCGATTGACGGCGCCGCGAAAGCGCAGTAGCCTATCCGTCCACTAACCAAGGAACTAAAATTATGTCACTACGAATCGATAACGTCCGTTTTAACTACACCAACTCCCTGTTCACCGCGCAGAAACCGCAGACCGGCCAAGGCAAGGAAAAGTTTTCCGTCGTGGCGATCTTCCCGAAGGATCACCCGCAGGTCGGCCAGATCAAGGCTGAAATCCTGAAGGCCGCCGAGTCGAAGTGGCCGGGCAAGGGCGCGGAAGTGCTGAAACAACTGGCTGCTGGCGACCGCATCTGTTTGCATGATGGTGATGCCAAGGCCGACAAGCCGGGTTATGAGGGTAATCTGTTCATCAATGCCAGCAACGAGCTGCGTCCGCTGGTGGTTGGCCCGCAACGCGAGGCGATGGCCGCTGCTGACGGCAAACCGTATTCCGGCAGCTGGGGAAACATCATTGTCGAGCTATGGGCGCAGGATAACCAGTATGGCAAGCGAATCAATGCTTCCCTGCTGGGCGTGCAGCACATCAAGGATGGCGAGCGGTTGTCTGGCGGCGGTGTTGCGTCGGCGGATGACTTTGAATCCATACCACAAAAAGAGCAGGATAAGACGGCGACCGAAGGTGCGGGCGCGCTGTTTTGATCCCTGCCGAAACCCAGGACAACCCCGCTTCGGCGGGGTTTTCTGGCCTTAACAAGACATGCAAGCGGTGCAATACGCGCAAGGGCCACGACAAATTCCATTTGAGTTTTGTGCATGGTCGCTTCTATATTCAAAGCTACTGCAAGTTGTGCCAGCGTGTGCTATCCAGGGAACGATACAGAAGGATGAATGCGTGCGCGCCTACTACAACGAAATAGACCCGTACGCCGCGCAGTGGCTGCGTAACCTGATAGCCGCCGGCCACATCGCGCCCGGCGACGTTGACGAGAGGAGCATCACCGATGTACGAGCAGATGACCTTGCTGGGTACACCCAGTGCCACTTCTTCGCCGGCATCGGGGTGTGGTCGTACGCGCTCCGGCTCGCAGGCTGGCCCGATGATCGACCCGTTTGGACAGGATCCTGCCCCTGCCAGCCATTCAGCGCAGCCGGGAAGCAAGCCGGAACCGCAGACGAACGCCACCTCTGGCCCGCCTGGTTCAGCCTCATTGAGAAGTGCAAACCTGCGGTCGTGTTTGGTGAACAGGTTGAAGCAGCGATCCGCCACGGCTGGCTCGACCTTGTTCAATCTGACATGGAAGGAATCGGTTACGCCTTCGCAGCGGCCGGTGTCCCTGCTGCGGGCTTCGGTGCGCCGCATATCCGACAACGACTGTGGTTCGTGGCCGACTCCGAATACGCTCGATACGGTGGATCGGAAAGGGTTGCGGCCATCGCGCATCGAAACGAACAGAACCAGCGGTTACTTGACGGAGATTGTGCCTCTGGCATCGTGGGTAGCCCCAGCAGCGAGGGATTGGAAGGACTCGGGAGCGGACATCAAGCCGAGGGGCGACAACGGGAAGGATCGGTTCGACCAGTTGCCACGGCAGGCGAATCTGGCGGGGTGGCCGACACCGACATCCGTAAATCGGGAGCGGGACGAATTGACGATGGCGAAGTGTGCGGAGTTCATGAAGAAAAACGCCAATCAGAACACGGTTCCGCTGTATTTGGGAGAAGTAGCGAGGATGGCTGGACCGGCCCGACTAACGGCCACTGGCGAAATGCTGATTGGCTTCACTGCAGGGATGGAAGGTGGCGGCCAGTTGAATCCGGCACATTCCCGCTGGCTCATGGGGCTGCCGCAAGAGTGGGACGCCTGCGCGCCTACGGTAACGCGATTGTCCCGCAAGTCGCAGCGGAATTTATCCAAGCCTACCTCGGGCGCTGATCTGTGGTAGAACCCGTCCTTCATATCGACTTCGAGACGCGCAGCGCCGTGGACCTGCGCGAAGTGGGTCTGCACAACTACGCCGGCCACAAAAACACGGATGTCTGGTGCATGGCGTGGGCCATTGGCGACATGGAGCCGGAACTGTGGACGCCAGGGTTGCCTCACCCCAGGAATATCGCGCAGCACATTGCGGCCGGTGGCCACGTCTACGCGCACAACGCGCCTTTTGAATTGGCCATCTGGAACAACATTATGGTTCGGCGCTATGGCTGGCCCGAACTGAAGCCCGAGCAGACCTATTGCACAATGGCGATGTGCTACGCGATGGGTCTGCCCGGCAGCCTTGAGGATGCGGCGCTGGCGATGGGCATTGACCTGAAAAAAGACACGGAAGGCCGCGGGCTAATGCTTCGCATGTGCCGCCCGCGCAGCATCACCGGCGGCGAGATTATTTGGTGGGATGACGACGACAGAGTGCAGCGCCTGCACGAATACTGCAAGCAGGACGTGCGGGTTGAACGGGAGCTGCACAAACGGCTCATGCCGCTGTCGCAGCGTGAACGCCAGGTGTGGCTGATGGATTACAGGATCAACCAGCGCGGCGTAAAGGTGGACGTGCCGGTGGCGAGGGCCGCCGTCCAGATGGCTCAAACAGTCAAGGTGAACTATGAAAACCAGCTTGCTGAAATCACGGACGGGGCCGCGGCTTCGGTCACGGCGCTTGCTCCGCTCAAGGAATGGCTCGCAGAACAAGGCTGCCACCAAGCACTCACTGGCCTGGCTAAAGCGGACGTTGCGGAACTGCTGTCACTTGACGGACTGACCGACAAGGCCCGCGCCGCGTTGACCGTCCGGCAAGAGGCGGGCAAGGCCAGTAACGCTAAGTTTGATGTGATGATGCGACAGGCCGGCGAGGACGGCCGGATGCGGAATCTGGTGCAGTATCACGGCGCAGGCACTGGCCGATGGGCTGGCCGTGCGGTTCAGGTTCACAATTTGCCGCGCAAAATGCCGGATGCGGAACAGGTTGAGCGAATCATGGAGTTGGTTGAGAAAGGAGAACACGATGCAATCGACGCTATATATGGCCCGCCGTTATCGGTGGTGTCGAGTTGTCTACGCAGTTTCTTCATTGCCGACACTGGCAAGCGTCTGGTCGCCGGCGACTTCAGTAATGTCGAAGGCAGGGGTCAAGCGTGGTTCTCCGACGAGCAGTGGAAGATCGACGCCTTTAAAGCTGCCGACACCAAGACCGGTCCAGGGATATATGAACTGGCGTATTCACGAATGTTCGGTATTCCAGTGGAAAAGATACAGAACCCATCTGAGGAACGGCAGATCGGCAAGACCGCCGAGTTGGCGTTCGGCTATCAGGGCGGCGTTAGCAGCTTTCACGTCATGGGCAAAGCGTACGGCGTGAAGGTATCCGATGCCAAGGCCGACGAGTTTAAAGAGGCGTGGCGCGCAGCGCACCCGAAGGTGGTCGCCACTTGGTACGCCATCCAGAAGGCGGCTATCAGTGCCGTGCAGAATCAAGATAAGATATTTGAATGTGGCGCTGCCGGCCGGGAGGCGAAGTTCCGCGTGGTCGGTTCGTTCCTGTGGTGCCGCTTGCCAAGTGCGCGGGTTGTTTGCTACCCTTACCCGAAACTGATGGAAGGCAGCTACGGCCCGCAGCTGACCTACATGACATCAACTTCCCAAGATGACCGCAAGAAAGGCAGGATACTCCGTGATCCGCAAAACTCGGCTAATTGGGCGCGTGTCGCCACCTACGGCGGAAGCCTGTTCAATAACATCGTGCAGGGTATGTGCCGGGACATTCTGGCCGAGATCATGCTGAAGATGGAAGAATCCGAATTGCCCGTCGTGCTGCACGTTCACGACGAGGCGGTGGCCGAAGTCCATACGGATGCGGCCGAGGAACAGCGGATGCGGATGCAGCGGATTATGCGAACCCCGCCCGCGTGGGCGGCAGGGTTTCCTCTGTGGGCCGACTGCAAGGTGATGCGGCGTTATGGAAAATAAGATTCTTGTCGGTGACTGCGTTGCGGCTATGAATACGCTGTCGGAGCAGTCCGTTCAAACCTGCGTCACCAGTCCGCCGTATTTCGGCCTACGCGACTACGGCGTGGATGGGCAGATCGGACTTGAACCGACGCCTGACGCCTACGTTGCCAAGCTGGTCGAAGTATTCCGCGAAGTGCGGCGGGTGCTGCGGGATGACGGAACGCTGTGGCTGAATTTGGGGGACTCATACGCAAGCAATCCTGCAAGCGGTGGCCAGCAATCGGCGAATATGACTGGTGGAGAACACAAACGCACACCTAACTCTCGCAAATATGAACGCCCTTTAGGACTAAAACCAAAAGACCTGATTGGCATACCGTGGCGCGTCGCCTTCGCCCTGCAAGCAGACGGCTGGTATCTGCGGCAAGACATCATCTGGCACAAGCCGAATCCGATGCCGGAATCGGTGCGCGACCGCTGCACCAAGGCCCACGAATACATTTTCATGCTGTCGAAGTCGGCGCGGTATTACTACGACGCGGACGCGATTGCGGAGCCGCTGGCCAGCACCAGCATCGCCCGACTGAGCCAGCCGAATCTGGCAAATCAGAAAGGCAGCGACCGTGTGCCGGGTAAGACGAACGGCAACATGAAGGCGGTAGCGCGAGACATCGGCGTGGGTGCAGGTGCAAGGCCCCGCAAAGGCGTGCCGAACGGAGCGGTGACTACTCCGAAGCAGGACGGCCACGGTCGCCGGCACGCCGGGTTCAATGCCCGCTACTTCGGCAGCGACAAGCCATACACCGGACAGTCCACGAAGGACTACGAAGCGGGCGGTGCCCAGGACGCCAGCGCGACCAAGGCGCGGATTGTTGACCGCATCCTGTCCGGGGAAATCTCGACGCGCAACAAGCGCAGCGTGTGGACTGTAACCACCAAGCCATTCAAAGGGGCGCACTTCGCCACGTTCCCGCCGGACCTGATCGAGCCTTGCGTCTTGGCAGGCAGTAAACTAGGTGACGTGGTGCTGGACCCCTTTGGCGGAGCAGGCACTGTCGGGATGGTGGCCTCCCGCCACGGGCGCGGCTACATTCTCTGCGAACTGAATCCTGAATACATAAAACTGGCCGAAGATAGGATCGCTGCCGACCGACAAAGACAACTTGAGGCTTTGCTTTGACCAAGAAAATAACCGCAGCACTCGCCCTTGCAGGCAAGGGCTTCAAGGTGTTCCCGATCAAGGAAGGGGCCAAGTTCCCGCCCTTGGTCAAGGACTGGCCGGCGCTTGCCACGACCGACGAGGCGGCGGTAAAATCCTGGTGGACACAGTGGCCTAGCGCCAACATTGGTATTCACACGGCCGGCACGCTGGTGGTCGACGTGGACCCCAAGAAGGGCGGGGATGAATCGCTCAAACAACTGGAGAAAGAACATGGTGTTCTGGAAACGCTCACGACCATCACCCCGACCGGAGGAAGGCACCTGTTCTACCGGCTGCCGAAGGGCCACCCGGTGTGCCGAACAGCGTGGAAAAGATTGGCAAAGGTGTTGACGTGCGCTCGACCGGCGGTTATGTGGTGGCACCTGGCAGTGAAACGCCGACCGGCCGCTATCGCTTTCTGGCGGATGCAGAGATCGCGGACGCGCCGCCGTGGCTCGTTCTCAAAGCGGGAACGATCACACCAAAAACTGGAACGAACAAGCCTGTTGCTGACGCACCCAGCACTGCGATTGAGCGGGCGGCCAGTTGGCTGGTGAAAGCCGAACCAGCCATCGAAGGCCAAGGCGGGGATGCTTGCACGTTCACTGTGGCCGCCAAGCTGCGTGACTTTGGCGTGTCCGAAGCGCAGGCCAATGACCTGCTGCTGGAACACTGGAACCCGCGCTGCGAGCCGCCGTGGAGTCCGGACGATATGGCGGCCAAGGTGGCGAACGCCTATGCTTACGCGCAGAACGAACCGGGATCGAAAGCCGCGCTGCCGGGTGACTTCCCCGTGGTGGCTGTGACCGAAACCGCCCCGACGAAATCGAAGGTCAAGGTGCGCCGCCTCTCAGA
>Ga0070749_10001860_pt1 | contig 14244 bp, 13 predicted proteins | sample VirMetDEL_Nov_18_FD_75180 | JGI IMG/M metagenome (GOLD analysis project Ga0070749, IMG submission 75180) | Aqueous microbial communities from the Delaware River and Bay under freshwater to marine salinity gradient to study organic matter... | ecosystem: Environmental > Aquatic > Marine >...
CAGCGTCCTGCACGAACGATGAGGTGTAACCAATGGAGTCAGCGGTGATAGCTCGGGTGCGCTTGTTGTTGAGCTTCCAGGAGAGTACCTGAGAGGTACCAACTACAGGGATGTCGAACCTCTGAGCGAGTCTCTTTGTGGCTCTCGTAATGTTCGTGAGGGCGGCGGGGGAGCCTTTCGGCTCACCATTCTCGTCGTCCATCAGGTACATACCGTCGATGTATACAGCATCAGGTTGGTACTCCTGAATCTTAGCAGCAATAGCGCTAACCGTCGTAAGACTATGAGAGTCCTCTGACATGATGAACGGGTGCATGTTCTTCTGCTGGATCATCGCTTGCCGAATACGAGACATCTCTGCATCGGACAACTGCCCACTCAGGATGCGATCATAGGGGACCTTGGCGTTCAAGGCGTCGAAGCGAGACTCTTGCTCAGACACCGACATCTCAAACGATATGAACATGGGACGAAGGCCATGACGGTGACAAGCATTAGCCATGATGAGTTCAAAGAGAGACTTACCTCTCTTCGGCTCTCCAACCATGACGATGAACTGTTGGGGGCGAAGACCGTGAGTGATGCGGTCCAACCCGTGAAATCCTGTAGGTATTCCACGGAGGGCATTAGGAGTGTCACGCATCTCCTGGTAGCGAGCGAGGCGAGACTCCCAACCCTCAATGATGTTGAAGTCACGAAGGCGAGTCGTCTCAGCGCTGGCCGACTGGAGAGCGCTAGACAGGGCAGATATGGCCTTAGCTACGTCATCTTTATCCAATGATGCCGTGGCTGTGGACATCGCCTCTGCTACGAGACGCTTGCGATAGGCGTCGAGTAGCTCATCGAACAGCCCACTGTACGTCTCGGTAGTAGTGTCTTCGATCTCAATGTCGCCCCAAGCGGTGTGGAACGCACGCTCGGAGGGGGTCTGACCATGCTTGTTGGTGTAGTCAAGAACCCATTGATACACCGGTTCCCAGGTGCTAGCGAAGTGCAGAGGCTTGATGCCTGCCTTGCTCGCCTCAACCATCGACTGGTTGTCGATGATCTTGCTGATAATCAGGTGCTCAATAGAAGCCATCAGATACCAAACGTCCCATCCGACCGAACCACAGTGGCCCGGATTCCCAACATAGCAGCATCTTGCTCGTACGGCGTGAACAAGGTGTGGACATCCCGGTTGTACTTGAAGTCATCCCGAAGAGATTCGATGTCTTCGTACGGGTACACCGTTACCGATATCCCCTTGCGAGCCAGCCAATGCTCTGCTGCGTCCGCAAGCTCAGGCTCAAGGTATGTGTATACCTCTACTCCTAAATCCAGTTGATTAACCATGTGGTACACCGATTTAAGTGGCATGTCGTTGACCTTCCACTTGCGTACCTCAGACTGTACCCACTCTGACTCGGAGAGAGTCTTGTCCTTACGAAAGAGTCGTCTCTTCTCAGGCTCATCCTTGACGAACATGAGCAGGTCTTCGAACCAGCAAGCTATGTGCTTGTGAGTGGTGGGGGCGATGTCGTTACCTTGCACGGGTCACCTGTGTCTGAAACTCTGCCAATGGGTTAGCGAGTCTAGTACCGTAGCGATTCTTGATGTCCTGCAACGACAGTCTGGAAGTGATGATTGTTGATCGGTTCTGATCGAAGCGCTTACGGATCAGACTGCCTAACTCATGGCTGGCGAACTCAGTCAGCCGTTCTTCCCCCAGCCCGTCAATAACGATGACATCGAACACTCCCTTGATGTACTTCACCAAGTGAGGACTAGAGTACATCTCAGGAAGAAGGCCGTCATTGTCGAACGAATCTTTGAGCATGTCGATGTAGTCGTCTGCTTCGACCCACTTGCCCGATACAGGGTGGTGCTTAAGTACATTAACGATATGTCCGGCAGCCATAAGAGACTTTCCCGTACCAGATGATCCGTTGATAAGCAGGTTACTCTCGGGTAACCACTCGACAGCAAACTTGGAGTCCCAATCCGGCAGAGCAGCGTGAATCCGCTTGGGAATGTTCAGGTGGAACAGCCTCTCGTCAAGAGAACGATTACGCCACCAAGCAGCGCTCTTCCACTCAATAGGGGTGGGGTATCCGCTCATCGCTTCTTCAACCTCATGATCGCTTGCTTGACGTTGGGGGCCGGGGGACGAAGGAGCATAGGACTACGCCTATTCGTAGCCAACTCGGGAGGTAGGCCCACCTTCGACAGAAGGCTAACGTCTGGACGGACCTCTTCCTCGCCCAGGTTCCACCGGATCAGGTCCTCCAAAGCAATGATCATGGAGGCGATGGCGCTGCTGCCTTTGCCTACTCTGATGCAAGTAGCCACGACATCTGGATACCTCAGGAGACCCTGATCGGACTCAATAAGCATGAGCTTACGAAGATAGTCCGAATCGTCAATAGTTTCCGATGTGGGCATTCCTGCGAGGAGCCAATCAAGATATGGATCGTTGTGCTCTACGTCGATGTCAGACGACAGGCTTGTCTGAGCGTCGCTACTCACAAACACTTTGGCAGGGAAGCTCGTAGAAGAAAATGAGGATGAGTAGAAGCGGTCAATGAGCAATCGCAGAGTAGACACGGATACACCGGCCTTGATCTTGCGGCTAAAGAACCCAGCCAAGATGGCTTTATCCTCTGCCTCCATGCGCTGACTCATCTTGAGGTTCTTATGGTAAGCAAAAGCGTTCACCAAAGATCCGACTCGTCCACGGTAAGCCTGGGGCGTAGTCGACCTGGAGTCTTCCCAAGGCTTATCTTCCTTGTCAGGGTCGGCTCCAAAAGTAACCACTCGACTCACGCTTCTGCCCATGTCCCATCCTTGTACAGGTGGATGATCTTGTAGATATCGGATTCGGATGTCGAAACGGGGGCGCTCTCGACCTCAGCACCGAACAGCTCTTCAATGATGCCAGTCTTCGTGGTGGCCTCGCATCCACGACGCTCTCCGTAACGCTTTACGGCATGAGCTGTCATCATCTCCAACTCTTCCTTGGACAAGATGGAGGTGTCTTCCTCGTCTTCTTCCTCTGGGGCTAGCTCGGAGGATGGGGGAGCCTCTTCCGTAAGGACGATAGGTGCCAAGCCATTCGACAGCTCCAGCACTACAGCAGACTCGCTCCCAGCAAAGATCTTCTGGATATCGTTCTCTGCTGTCTCGTCGTCCCACAGAAACAGGACTGAATCATCACACGCTTTGAGGCAAGCACCAAAGGGATCACGGGTCTTCTGAACAACGCAGGACCCAGCCTCACGGAAGGACTTCGTGGGCGGCTTCGCAGCATCGTCGCTGTAGAACAGCGTGAACGGCACCTCATGGTCGAGGGCATACTTGTATACGTATGACAGTGAGTCAGGGATCGGCCACACCCAAGGCATAGCCATCTCGTCTCCATCGGAGAGGGCGTCCTTCAACGCCTCGACAATGGCTTTCTCAGAGGACGGACCAGTTCCAAGAACTGCGTGAATCATAGGGATACGCTCCTACTCGTGGGCTTGGAAGGAGGAGTGTAGCTAATCCCCGGCTAGGTCGTCAAGGGGCACCCGTCACGGAGCTATTGAGGTGTAGTAGGACTCAATACCATCTAGTCCAGGTATGCCGTCATACACCATCTCCGACTGTCCGTATGAGTACTTACCGTACTCTTCTGCTGGTATGGCATCTTTGAACACAGATTGCAATAATGGTACTGTTTTATAAACCTCTTCAGAGTAAACAGAAATGCCTGGCCCATCTGTCTGGTCTGCGGCGGGGTAGTCACCCAACATAGACCAGCGGTGATCCTTACCGCTAGGAAGCCCGTCTGGGTTGATAACCCAGGTGGAATCGGCCTTATTACCGTCGAAGTATTCCCCTATGTAGTTTCTCTCTACGAGTACATTCTCTATAGAGAATTCGGGGAGCGTAGACGCCTCGGAAGGTACGTTGGCCAGGTCAACCAGCAACTCAATAAAGCAGATTGTCCAATCGGTTTCAGAAAGAACATCAGTATCAAAAGTGGGCACAGATGCGTAGCGGTATAGGCCGTCTATCCCTACTCCACCTTCCCCTACGACAGTGCCATCATCCGCAGTGGCTACCCTACCCAGTCTCACCATCCTAGAAACTTCTTCAGATTTAGCGATACGAGCGTACAGGTGATCGCCTGAGAGAACCGGTAATGGGCTGGGGAATCTGAACCAAGCGTGAGTTACGCCAGAGGTTACATTAGAGGAGGGCATGGAGTAGACAGAACCTGATACTGAAAGAGGATCAAACCCATCGTAAGTCGAAGCGGCGAACGTAGTTGGGCGAACACCGAATTTAGGGGAATCAGGATCCCCATACATAACGATATAGTCACCAACTTCTACTGGAATGCTCAGATCACCAAACGACCCAGCACTAGCGCTAGCTAACCAGTATATTCCTACCTCATAACTATCTAGTGGCGTAGGGAAAGTGTCGGAATCTGCGGGGTCGAAGGTATTGGGGTCAAACTCCCCTTGCACAAAGGTGGGGATAACAGCTTCTACCTCATGAGCAACCCTGTACGTAACGGGATTACCGTAGTAGTCCTCCCCATTAGCTGGGTTGTAGCAGTAGTTAACTCTCTGTGAGTAGATAGTGATTGAATGGTTACTCTCATCTACGTCACTCTCACAATTAGAAAATGACTTTATAAGCTGCTTAAGCCCGGTTACCGTACCCTTGTTCTTGAGTATGTGGTTATGGCTTTCTAAGATTCGCCTAGCCCTATCAAGGTTGATAGAACCGGGGGGTAACCCTAAACCCAACTCCCAAGCTATGGACGACAGATCGTACGAGCTGGCTTTGTACGGGTCCCTAGACACCATGATGTGGTCAATTAACGTCCTATTCTTGTCCATCTCAAACCCAAATACAGACAAGAATCTGAATAGAGGACCAAACGAGGAAGAGTCTGGAGAGCATCCCAATGAGGGTGCCACAACGTCTCCACTTCCTGTCTCTATTCTGTTAAAGGAGTTAGGGGTAGACCCTATAAGCTCATCTTGAGTCCTGTAATGCTCTGGAAGCCTTTCCCATAACAGGAGTGTCGATTGATAGTTTCTGGACATCAACACTTGGAGAGTCGCTGTGGGGTAGTAGTAGTCGTCGTTTATACCCTGATACCTTACGAAAAGGGTGAAATAAACCCAATTACCAGGAGTGAATCCATAGAAATCTTGGTCTACGTCTACGGTGCTTCGACTGATCACCCTGCCGTCAGATACAGAAATAGGGAACCTGGAAGCCGAAGCTACTACTAACGCTTCTGTCGGTATTGGTATAAGAAAGGACGAAGGCGAAACAGTAGTATCTATAGGAATGCCGTATCTTAAGTTCACTATCCCATAGCACACTGCCGTGGCTTCGAAGTATCCCGATACTACCTCGTTAGGCGGTAAGAGAATACCGTCTCCACGAAGGGCAGAGTCGTAATCACGAAGACCCTCAGGCTCATCGTACAACCAGACACCGGGAGAGGCGTTAGCTGAGGCGGCAGCATTGTATACAGAGGTGTCGTAGCGAACATACGAACCACCTATGTTGTCGGTTGTAGTGGTGGGATTTCTGAGTGTAAACGATACTCTAGCCATAGTTAGATCTCTACACCACCACTTGTAGTAACTATGACTGTATCGGAGCTTTCAGAACCAAGGACGATACGGGGAAGCTCATAAGTGCCTACGGTCAGTTCTTCCACTACAGAGGAGCTGTCATCAAGGTTAAACTTAGTGATAGTAGCGTAATCCAGCCCAGGTACGCTTAGGACTTCCCGGTACAGCTCTCCCAGACTTATGCGCTGATTGAACACAATGTTGTTGAAGTCAAAGAATGCTTTCAGCTTGCTCTCGATGCCATCTTTGACGGTAAAAGCATAATACGTGGGAGATACATAGGCCGTAAGCTCCAAGTAAATAGGCGTCCAATCTATTGATGAGGCTACGACTACATCTACCCCCATCATTCTTCTACCTTCCAGCTCAGCCAAAACAGCGTCGGCAGTATCTGCCGATACTGTCTGAGACGTATCAGTGGTGGTAAGGAAGTCAGCGGATCTATTCACATGAGGATAGACGGTCACACTGGCGTTACCGGAGCCACCTGGGGTGTACGCAGTGGCTACCTTGGCCACTTCTGCTATCCCCCTAACAGCGTTAACGTAATCTACCTGGGTAACAACTCTACCTTGGGGCCTAAACGATGTTGGAATACGAGAACGCAAGGCTGTAATCGGCTCAGAGAACTGGCCACCAACCATGCTAGAGGAAGAGACAATCGTCAATCCAATGGGAGCTGACGCCGTGAACCCAAGTACGGAATTGGCCTTGAGGTTGCCTAAAGCCCCACTACAGTAGGAATACGAAGAACGAATTTGAGTACCTGATGGGGGCGCTATTCCTTGACCCGACCCACCAAACACTACTTGCACATACTCGTCTGCGTCGTAGCTTACCCGGAAAGCTCTTTCTCCAGGACCTATATCTACCAACTTCTGTACGTATCGGTACAAAGTCGGTGTTGTACCGTCTTCATATACGTTGACAGTAATAGAAGACACGGGAACATTCTGGTAAGAAAGGGTGTATGTCTGGTTGTTATCTCCTGATGCTCCGGTCGAAGGAGTTAAAGTTTCATCTTCTACACGAACACCTTCGGTGACTGCAACCTCAGTACCAGGGGAGTCAGCAGATATAGCAACCTCCGTGTCGGTATAGAAGTAAAAAAGAGAATCCCCGTCCTGAGCTATAAAAGAAGTGTACTTAGGAAGAGTAATAGCAGAAGAAGTCGAATTGGATAAAGTGACTGTACCTCTGGAAGCCTCCACACCTGAGGGCGTGTAGTCGAAAAGCGAAGCATAAGCTAAGACTGACTCTCTCTGCTTGGCAGTAAGCAGAAAGGACTCAGCAGCAGCTCGGTCCACATAATAATGAAGAACATCTCCCATTTGTGCCCACAGGTCAACAAGCAACATGCCGAAGTCTGACGGGTCACGAGAAGTCCAATCTGGCACTACCCGAGATGCCCTACGAAGAAGATCGTTCTTTATATTAGAGAAGTCTCTTGCGGTGTAATCGAATGCTGCCATTACAGGGGAGTCTCCTCTGTCAACTCACTTGCGATGTTGAACTCAAATGTACGAACTGGACTTAGTGGCAACCTATAGTAAACAGTGACTGTGGCCAAAGATGGGTCAAGATCATCCTTATCTATTTCCAAGTCAATGATAGTAACCCCTGATACGTACCGATTAAGACCCGGAATGAGGTCTGTTTTTAGGTCTGCCTTGAGCAGATCGTCTATAGGTTCGAACACAAAAGCATTAAGGTTTCCACCATAGTCAGCCAGGTTAAATCTCTCTGTCGAGCTAGTGAGGAGGTAGTCAACTATCTTCTGCCTAGCGATGGTAATAGGGTCGGATGTGCTGACTACCTTTCCTCCAGAAAACCTGAAGGGGGTAACGACGGTCTTCATCTCAGAGCTTTCAGTGTCGCTTCATCCAGAACTCCCGTTACAACTAACCCCTTAGAGAGTTGCCATCTCTTAAGCGCCTCAAACGTAAAGGGGCCGAATACGCCATCAGGCTTAACGCCTATGGCCTTTTGGAGAGACTTGACATGCTCCCCTCTAGATCCTTTGGAAAGCCTGGTACCGCTAGGTAAGACCGACCTATAGGCAGAGCTACGGTAAGAAGACTGGTTAGTGGATTTACCCATAATAAATCACTTAGACAAGTCTACTAAAGAGGGGCTGGAGTCACCAAAAGGAACCTTGCCAGCGGCTACAGCCTTAATGACAGAAAGCAAAGCAGCAGCTACCGCCACTTTCAGGGCGTCTACTACGTCAGCGCTAAGTATGTCCAGGGCATCAGTACCCACTACCGCCAGAAGTGCCTGAGCAAACGTGGACAGTGCTCTCTCTGCCATATCTTTTACAAAAGTAGGTGTGAACATAATCGCTCCTTAAAAGAGGGGTTCGTACAGATACTACCATACAGCGGATCTTGACCAAGGTAACTACCATGCTCGGATTAATTTGTACACGACCATGTAGGGCTGATAGTTCTTGTCGGTTGCGCTTGAGCCTGCATTACCCGATGTACCGGTGTAGTTGGGCAAGTCCACGGTATGACTGTGTGTGTCAGTCTCCGTACTTATGTCCCTAGATGTTCCAAGCTGTGAATCGGCAGTAACAGCGTACCGCCCACCTGTTGAGTCAAAGGCGGTGACTCCGTATCCTTGAATGCTATGCGAGTGGGTGTCACCCGCAGTGGTCGTAGACGGATGGTTGTGGTCAATACTGTGGTCGTGGAGAACCAGAGTAGCGTCTGCTGTACCGCCTGTCTCGCCCACGGTGTCAAAGGCAGCTCCAGTGCCTAGACCAACGGTTACTCGCTGACGAAGGTCTGGGAGGCCGAATGTAGTGCTGCCATCCCCAGCACCGAACGTCGTGCCTAAGACATCGAATAGCGCAGAATAAGTAGTACGACTAACTGTAGACCCGTCGCAAGACAGCCACCCATCGGATATCACAGAAGCCAGAGCACTTGAATTTCCTACCCAATCTATGAGCGTGCCTACTGGACTCGATGGCTTAGGTTGGTTCTCAAATACTCCTGATGTGCCGTTATACACCAATATGTCGCCATCTGTAATAGAAGGGGCGTTGACACGCTCGTTCTCCAGCAAATCGGCAACGAAAGTCGGGCGTACAAACAGCACTCCGTTCTGGGCGTGGGCGTTCACTACCGCAGCGAGTAGGACTCGGTTGTTCGGGGCTGCTGGCTCTACCTTGGTATAACCGCCTGGCACAGTTGCTGAGGCATACAGCAGATCACCGTCTACCAAAGCGTTGCCCTCTGAGTCCTCTGTCGTGTCCAGCCCACGCACCTTGCCGAAGTGGGTGACATACCCATCTTCACCGTCGGGAATCGTCTCCGTGGTAATACCCATGATGTAAGCGGACTTGTATGTCTTATTCCCAAGAAAGGGGGCGACCTTGAGGCGACCAGAGGCTCCCAAAGAACCGTCAAACCTAACTACTGTTCCGTTAGGGATAGCGCTACCAGTCTGGTTCTTAACGTAATAGACGACTTCTTGGCCTACCTGAAGGACCGCCTCGCCACCGTGCATCCCAATGTCTAAAGTGCCTTCATCCTCGTTCCATGCCACTTGCCCCTCATTAACGGCAAAAGTAGATTCAGTGTTGAAACTTATGTAGTCAAAAAAGTTACCACTAAAGTTAGGGGCAACCCAATATACTTTGGTCCTATCAAGGGATACTGCCACGAAGGGGGTGGTGCCAACAGCGGGGACGTTCCATGAACTACCTGACCGGGTTAACCCCTCAGAAGGAACATCTAGCGAAACAGATGCACCAAGAAGCGTGGGTATCTTAACAGTAGCTATACCAGTTGAAGGGTTACTGGATATTACTAACGCTTTATGTAGGTCAAACTCAGGAGTAGACATTGAAAGCTCTCTTGCGGGCTACCCAGCGATTCCCGTCAAAATAAGTATCGTTCTGTAGACGGAACGCTGGAGTGTTCGTGTTAGTGAGTTCGTTATCTATGTTCCTTGTCAAGGACATATCGCTAACAAAGTAGTTATCAGATATCCTATGCTTTACAGATTTAACATACCAGTAGTCATCCATCTCTAAAGAGTACCCATCAATCTTTACGATACCTCCAGGCAGGCACCCTGGAAGACCCACTACTGATACCTCAATAGATTGATCATAGGCTTCTTTCCTAGAAGCGGCTACAGCCGCCATACCTTGCTCTACTGACGTGGAGAAAGTAGGGGTCTTAGTAGCCAACGAAGACCCAGTAGTTCCATCACCATTAATGTCGAGAGTAGCACCATTGGGCATCATGACTGATGTCCTGTTTAAAAGCTGCTGCTTGAACACCCCTTTTAAGCTCAGTATCTGACCGGGTAAGGGGGTCGGATCACCGCCTGAAGTGATAAGGGTGCTGAGAACGTGAAAGGAAACTCTACGAGAAAACGCCTGGTAGGGGTCATAAGCGTGAATATGAGTTCCGTGGCAGTTTACCGAAAGACCTTGGATAGTAGCAGCCCTTACTAAGAACTGCCAATCAGATTCACCGGTCTGAGCCAAAGCGTCATAGATATTGCCTCTACGTATGCAATCGGAACGAAACCCGTAGGTCCTGGCGAAGGTGGCCAGAATGTCTTCAAACCTATGGTTAGACCAGACCCTGGTGTTAGACCCCCTCATAGCGTATGAGGCCCCAAGGCATACAACTGAGGCTGCCTGAATAGGGCTTCGGTTCACGAGGCCCTTAGAAGAATCGCTAGATGCCCGTACGTTGTCGATGTAACCGACAAACTCGTAGTACAAAGACGCACCCAGATCTATAGACAACCGAACAGGCTTATTCCAATAAGTGTGCAGCTCTCCAGGAGGGAAACCAGCAATCACCAACTCCACAAGATCATGCTTGTTTTCTTCTAGAATAACCACTAAAGATGTGATGCTCTCGTACCTTACAGGTACTCCACCTATACTGAACTCTAATGATGGAGAAACACCGTAGCCTTTAGACAGCATTACAAAGGCACTCTTATAGTGTCGCCCACAGTAAGTTGTAGTGGAAACTTTATCTGGGGGTTGAGGTCAGCAATCTCCCAAGCCCTGCGGGTGCTACCCAAGGACTTTAGAGCTATTCTTTCTAAAGTATCTCCAGCCTTCACCACATATAAAGAGTACCTAGTTGTGCGTGTAGTAGAAGGAATAGCATACTTACCAGTAGCGTCTACTGAATACCTAGATGAAGCATCATAAAAAGCCATATACCATCTTCCTCAATCAAGGACCACCAGGCAAGCCGATTTGGATGTTAGTGAACTTGCTCTCTACCTGTTCAATTAGCTGTTTACCGTACTCAGAAGCCGGGCTAGAGCCAGTAGAGGGGGGAGGCATGTTCCAGTCCAGTGCGACTTCTGCCTTGATCTGCTTAGTGTGAAAATCTTGTGGTGTCTTTATGACGAAAGCGGCTGTCCCGTCTTCGGCCTCTCTTACACCATCTTTACCAGTAATGACGATCTTAGCCCTGAAATGAACTAAGAAGTAAACAGGGGTGGTGTTGTTAGTACCCTCTATTGCAGAGCCTGCGTAATCAACGTCATCTATTACGAGCATACCTAATTCACTGTCTGAACCCTGGACAGCGAGTCGGTCATCACGGCCCTTCTGCTCTATGGAATAAACCATAGAGTCCTTGCCTCCATCGGTTGTCCCGAAGAAGTCAGCAGCGTCATCTATGCTGGACAAGCTGACTATGCCAGGAGTGCTTCCCCCTACCTTACTGGAGTTCAGTACCACCTCTCTGACGAGAAACACGTCAGGTATCTTGTAAGAGCTGCCTACATTGTCTTCGTCGTAGGGTTGGGCAAACAGATTCTTTGACTTTGCGCCTGTGTACTTGTCTGTAGAAACGGACACAGAAGAAGAATTGAAGTAGTCATAAAGCTCGTCGGGAGTTAGGTTGCTTCTTTCCCACTTAAGGTACCTATAGACTTTTACGTGCGCCCATTCAACCTCTACAGTCAACTCTTCGTTGACTAGCTGGGAATACGTGACGCTGTTAGTTACCCCTTTTGATATGACTTTGGGGAAGAATAACTTGAGGGTTATGTCCTGATCCCAGTTCTCGTTAGACGTGTACGTATTCCCAGTACTTCTAATGGTGAAATGAGAGCACATTTCATCAAGAGACGCTGAAGCATCCGTATATTTCTTACCTTTAGACCCACCAGATTTATGTAGAGTTATTCCTACTTTAGATAACTCTTGTTTAACTTCATTGGGGACGGCGCTGACGTTATTGTATTCTTCATTGGTAGCGGACTCTAGCCTCTCGTAGTTAGCGAGTTCCTGAAGAGCTGACTGGAAGAACGTCTTGCGCCTAGCAAACCCAACGTACATAGCCTGCATTGTCATAGTTACAGCGCACTGCATTGGGATCATGGCAGAATTGAACTTGCTAAATCTAACCGTAACTCCCCCAACTAATCCCTCAATAACATAAAGAGAAGAGAACACTATGCGTACAGGAAGAGGCATCAAAAGAGCGGAGTTTCCAACATTGAGGTTTAAGCGGTCGCTCAATGTGGCGCTATTCTCTTCAAGAGAGGGGAGGGCGGTCGTGGACTCTCCAGATTGAACTCTGCCGGAAGCCTCTGCTTCTGCCTGGCGTGTATACACGTTGGTGGCGTAGTCGATCAACTCTTGGCTAAGACCTACGCCTATGATCGAATAAAGTCTGGACAAGTCATGCAAAACACCACCTGTATGTGGTGGCAACTGTGCCCATAGATCGTCCGTGATAGCATCCGGTGCCCCAACCCCCCCGTTTCCCCCGTTGTTAAGCTCCATGGTTCTATCGAAGAACAGCTCAAAAGAAAACGAGTTCTGACCCATCATAGGGGTTGCAAGCTGGGCCGGGTCTTGCTGCAAGAAGTTGAGCACACCAGAGGGCTGGCTCATAGACTGCATAATGGTCACAGGGTTGAACTGGAACTGACATCTTAGGGGGGCGCTTGATAAGGACGAGTCCTCATCCCCTAAAGCGAGGTTTCTTATGTAACCTCGCTTTAGGTACTTCTTTCCGGCCGCTCCAAGGGGGGCGTCAGCTCCCCCCATATTTCTGACAATTCTGTCAGGATAGATAAAGTTACTATTAGTACCTTGTCCAGTAAGGAAATACCCAGCGTCGTTGCGAGCGGTGCGCCGGTCGTTAGGTTCTCCCGAGATGTCTGTATCGAAAAGATTGTGCCATTGGTCAGTCTTATAACTCATTACGCAGACCTCAGATCAAGTAGAGCGACTTCTTCTTTAATCATATCGCTGACAGCTTGTGCGATACGGCGAAGATCAGGAGTATTGGGAGTTCCGTTGAAGTTAATAACAGGAGAGACAGTTATGTTAGGAGACGAAGAGATGTGCATCGTACTGGACTTGCTTGCCCCACCGGAAGACGATGAGCCTTTAGACCGGGAAGGCATGGCGTCGAATGCAGCATCACCTGTCTTATCGTATTGAGCGGCAGCAGCCATAGCTTCGGGCATATGCTTTTGTGTATTCCAAAGTTCATCACCATCTCTTGCCCATCCAGCGCCGCCCTTACCGCTAGGGTCAACGACCCATGTACCATTCTCGTTCTTCATACGAGAAGATGTGGCCTTCCAGGGTGTCCAACCTCCAGACTCAAACAATCTTCGGGCAATCTTGGCGTTATTCACCACATTAAGGAGCTGTTGCTGAGTGAATTCTCCCCAGTTCATGGGGGCGATCTGCCACATTCCTGTGTCGTTACTAGACTTGTTGATAGCGTTGGGATTCCAACCCGATTCACGACCAGCAATAGCGACTATCTTGGCAAGATCTTCTCCTCTGAAGCCGGTAGCGTGAGCAGCCTGAGCAGCCTGAGATGCCCCTGAACCTGCTACGGCAGCTATTCCTCCTCCACCAACATCTCCTGTTCGGTTAACAACAGAGGACGCCTCATACGATCCGCTAGTTGCTGCGAACCTAACTAAAGCCTCTTCTAAGTTCTGAGACATCAGTTCAGACAGACTGTAGTTCACTCCGCTAAGACCGGAGGAGTCAGGGATAGGACCACGATGGCTGCCCGGCTCGTTGCCGTTGTCTCCAAGAATCTCCGGCCCAGCAGCTCCCTCAACCTCGATAAACCCACCGTCAGTACCCCAGGGAGCACCCCCATCTTCATATCTCTTACGAGAATTAGGCAATTCGGCTGGCTGGAAGTGCCACGGCTCGTTGTTGACGTTTGCGAAGTGCTTAAGACCGAACTTCCCAGCGTTAGCGTTAGCCCAAGCGAGATCACCTACAAGGTCAGCAGCAAGACCGATCTCGTGCATCGAACCCCCTGGGGGGGCCGCTGGAGCACCCAGAACCCTCTTCCAGTAAGCCCCATTCCACTCAACGTCGTGATCGCCTTTCTCTGTTCTCTGGTACCTCTCCAAGAACATTTTCTTCTGGCTTTCAGAGTCTCGGAAGCCTTGTCCGAGTCCGACGTTGGGGTTAGCCCTCATCATCTGAAGGAGGCGAGACTGCATGGTGGGATGCAGCTTCTGGAAGTTAGACTTACCCTTCAATTCCTCAAGAGAAATGCGAGTGTTACCGTAACCGTAAGGAACTTTAATGTTTCTGTCATTACCAGAAGACAGAGTGGTTTTGGGGGCG
>Ga0070749_10001863_pt1 | contig 14240 bp, 15 predicted proteins | sample VirMetDEL_Nov_18_FD_75180 | JGI IMG/M metagenome (GOLD analysis project Ga0070749, IMG submission 75180) | Aqueous microbial communities from the Delaware River and Bay under freshwater to marine salinity gradient to study organic matter... | ecosystem: Environmental > Aquatic > Marine >...
GATGCGTGGCCCGAAGAACTGGTTGCGCACCGTCGAAACGACGAAATGAAATTGGAGCTTAAGAACGGCTCCATCTGGCAGTGCGTTGGTTCGGACAATTACGATTCTCTTGTGGGCTCCAACCCGGTCGGCGTGGTGTTCTCGGAATACAGCCTCGCCGATCCGGCCGCATGGGACTTCATCCGCCCCATCCTCGCGGAAAACGGCGGGTGGGCGCTGTTCATCTACACGCCGCGCGGGCGCAATCACGGGTGGGCGCTGTATGACATGGCGCAGCGCAATCCCGACTGGCATGCGTCACTGCTGACTGTCGAGGACACGAACGCTATCCCGCTGTCCGTGGTTGAAGACGAGCGCGCGGCCGGCATGACCGAGGAAATGATTCATCAGGAATTTTTTTGCTCATTCGAGGCCCCATTGTTTGGCGCCTACTACGCGGAACAGATGCTCAAGGCGGAAAAGGACGGCCGTATCGGGAACGTACCGTATGACCAGGCGGCGCGCGTGGAGACGTGGTGGGATTTGGGGATCGGGGACGCCACCGCGATCTGGTTTGCGCAGCGGGTCGGGCAAGAGATTCATTTGATCGACTATTACGAGGCGAGCGGCGAGGCTCTGGCCCACTACGCCAAGGTGTTGCAGGAACGCCCCTATGTGTACTCCGGCCACGCATTCCCGCACGACGTGAATGCCCGCGAGTTGATGTCGGGCAAGACGCGAGTCGAGGGGCTCAAGGAATTGGGCATTGACCCGGAGATAGTGAAGAACCACCGGGTAGACGACCGCATCAACACGGTACGAAACACGCTCGGGCGGTGCTGGTTCGATGCGACGAAGTGCGGGCGCGGCATCGAGGCGCTGCGGCAATACCGCAAGGAACTTGCCCCGGAGCGGATGTGGCAAGACCAATCCAGCCCGGAGTTTCGCCCGCGTCCGGTCCACGATTGGGCCAGCCACGGTGCGGATGCGTTTGGTTACGGCTGCATGTACTCGCCCATTTCCGACGACTGGATGCAGCCAATCAAGTATGACAACCGGGGAATTTTGTGAGCCAAGCCTTGATCAACGAGGTAGCCGCGCTGCGGCGCGAGGTCGCGTTGTTGCAACGGAGCCTGGAAGAACTGCGCGAAGAACTGGCGCGCGAGTATCAGCGTAAGCGGGGGCCTAAGCCCAATGGCGACGAGAAAGCGGCGGCTTAGCGACGACGAACTGCGCGCGCTTTGCGAGCAGGAGATATGGCAGTCGCGGGGTGACGCGGGCGATTTGGCCGCCGAGCGCACCCGCGCGATGGAGCGGTATCTCGGCGAGCCGCAGGGTGACGAGCAGGAGGGCCGATCGGCCTTCGTCACGCGCGAAGTTCTCGAGACAATCGAATGGGTTATGCCATCGCTTATGCGGATTTTCTCGGACGCGGAGAATATCTGCATCTTCGAGCCGCAGGGGCCGGAAGACGTGGACGCGGCGCAACAGGAGACGGATGCCGTTGAGCATCTGTTCTGGCGTCAGAATCGCGGCTTTTACAACCTCTATGCCTTCCTGAAAGACGGCTTGCTGCAAAAGACCGGCATTCTCAAGGTTTGGTGGGACGAGTCCAAGGGTGCGGAGCGTGAGGAATACGAAGGGCTTAACGAATGGGAGCTAGCCGAGTTGCTGGCCGATGAGACCCGTTCGATTGAGATCATCGAATGGGACCAGGACGGCGACGGCACGTACAGCATCGTACTCATGGTTGAGTCCGACGAGGGCCGGCTGCACATTGAGCCGGTCCCGCCGGAGGAATTTGGCCTCGACCGGGATGCGCGCTCGCCCTACCCGGATGATGCCTCATTCATTTATCACCGGACGCGCAAGACGAAATCCGAGCTGATCGAGTGCGGCTATGACCCTGATGTAGTTGAGAGCCTGCCGGCCGCTAACGACACGCTAACCCAAGAACGCGATGCCCGCCGGCACCTATCGGACGAGCAGGACCGCGAGCAGGCCGATCACTGGTCGATGGAGCGGGTTTGGGTAACGGAGTGTTATATCCGCGTGGACCGCGACGGCGATGGCCTCGCGGAACTCCTCAAGGTGACGCTGGCCGGCGGGGATAGCGAGTACACGGCGGGCTCGGAACTGCTCGACATTGAAGAAGTTGATCGCCAACCGTTCGTAACGTGGTCGCCTGTGCTGCTGACGCACAAGTTTCACGGGCTGTCCGCGTCCGACCTTGTCGAAGACCTCCAGGCGATCAAAACCACCCTGACGCGACAGGTTCTCGATAGTACCTACCTCGCGAACAATGGACGGACTGCCGTCAACTCGCGGGTGAATCTTGACGACCTGACGACAAGCCGCCCCGGCGGCATCGTGCGGACGAAGGGTGAAGACCCGCCCGGCAATCACATGATGCCAATTCCGCAGCAGCCCATTCCGCCGCAGACCTTCGACCTCATGCAGTATCTCGACGACGCACGGCAGCGTCGGGTTGGCGTGGGCGAGGAAGTGGGGGCGCTCGACGGAAATTCTCTAGCCAACATAAATACGGGCGTGGCGGCGCTCGCTTACGACGCGGCGCGTTCAAAGATCGAGTTAATCGCTCGGGTTTGCGCCGAGCTTGGGCTGCGCCAGCTATTCCAGCGGATGCACGAGCTGATGCGAAAGCACGGTACGCGCCCGTTGGCTTTTCGCGTATCGGGCCAATGGGCGCAGGTGCGGCCGCAGGAGTGGCGCGAACGCACCGATATGTCGGTCCAGGTCGGGATTGGCCGGATATCGCGCGAGCGTCGCATCGTGGCGCTGGCTGACGTGCTTGAAAAGCAGCAGATTGCAGTCGAAGGCGGCTTTATGGGTGTCGTCTTGACTCCGCAAAACGTGTACTCGGCCATTCGCGACTACACGCGCGAACAGGGGTTAGAGGAATCGCTGTATTGGTCCGATCCGGACCAGATGGAGCCGCAGGAACCGGAGCCCGATCCGCAAATGTTGGCGTTGGAAGTCCAGCGCGAGATGACAATGGCCGATGCGCAAGTGCGGTCGGAGAAAAACCGCGTCGATCTGGCGAAGGTTCAGCAGGACGGCCAGATCAAGGCGGCTGAGCTGCAACTGCGCCAAGCTGAGCTTGGGCTGCGTGAGCAGGAAGCGGCGGCAAAGGTCGAGCTGTTGGCGCTCCAGTCCGACATCAAGGCGCTGGAATCCGAGCGCACGGCAGCGGACGGCAGCGCGAAGGTGGCGATCGAGACCGAGATCAAGTTGCGCGAGCAGGAGCTAAAGGCGGCGCAAGTAGCCCATCAAGCCGACGTTGCGGCGGCGCAGCGCGAGGTCGAGGTGCTGAAAGCGGTTATCCAGTCCGGCACCACACTATCGGTTGAGCAGGCCAAGTTGCTCGGCATGGGGGACGACCAGCAAGGAATCGCGACACAGATCGCGGACCTTTTTGCTGAAGCCGTCGCAAAGGTGTCGGCGCAGGTGGATAACTTGCACAGCGTGGTTCAGGCGATGGATGAGAAATCGCGAGCGCCTCGCACTATCAAGCGGGACGCGAATGGGTTGATCGTGGCGATTGGCGACATCCCCGTGGAACGGGACGCATCCGGGCAGGTAACTACCATTGGCTAGGGTCTATGCCTTGATCATGGGCCGCGCCGGCAGCGTTGGCGTGCCCGGCAAAAACGTCCGCCAAGTGGCTGGCCGACCCTTGGTGTCGTATCCGCTACGGGCGGCGATGGACGCCGAAATGGTTGATCGGGTGTACGTCACCACAGACTGCCCGCAAATCAAGGCGATTGCGGACGATGCGGGCGCCCATGTGATTGATCGGCCGGATTATCTGTCCGGGCCGGAGGCGCAGATGTCGGACGCTATCGTGCACGCGCTGGAGCAAATGCCGCTGCACCCGGACATCCTCGTAACGATGCACGCTAACTGCGGCATTCATAACGACGGATTGGTGGACGACTGCATCTCGGCGCTCATGACGGACAATTATCTGGACTCGTGCGTATCGGTGCGGTTTCTGGATGATTGCCACCCGTACCGGGTCAAGCGCGTTTGCGAGGATGGCACGCTGGTCCCGTGGGTGCCGGTGCCTGATCTGGTGCAGAACAACCGGCAAGAGATCTCGGAGCGCGCGGTGGTGCTGGACGGCGCAGCCCGGGCTATCCGGGTGTCCCGGTGTCTCCCGCCATCGATGTCGGCGCAGCCTCCGTTTCGCTATCTCGGCAACCGTATCGGCTTCGTCGTGAATCCCGGCGGGCTCGACGTGCATACCGAGGACGACATTGCCGCAACGGAACGCTGGATCGAAAGCCAATCGTGGGCGCGGTATCGCGGACGCGGCGTGCTGAGCGATGACGAGGTGCTGGCGGGCTGGGGCTGATGAAATTATTGCTTTGGCGGATGTCAAGCACTGGACAAAAATTAGTCAACAATATGCGCGGCGACGGCGTCGTGCACCAAACTTGGCCCGGCGACGTATATACCCACGGCTGCGCCTACGGTGTTATGGGTAAAGCCGCCGATGCGTGGCGAGAGACCCGTAAGAAGGGCTTTCATTGGCTCTATGCGGACGGCCCCTATTTCCTGCGCCGCAAGCCCGACAGCATCCGGCTTGCGTGGGACCAGCAGTGGTTTTCGCGCAAGGGTTGGCCGGTGCGGCGGACGGATGACCTCGAGGCCAAGGGCTGCATTCTGCGCCCTTGGCGAAAAGAGCGGGGCCCGATCGTCTACGTGTGTCCGTCCAACCAAATGCAGCACGCCAATGGCTACGGTGACACGGCCGAAGGCTGGACCAAAAAGACGATCGCCGAGCTGCGGCGCTATACCGATCGGCCCATCGAAGTGCGTGCGAAGCCGGGCGCGGGTGACGGCATCGCGCCGCGCGTTGCGTCGATGGAGAAGTGTTTCGACAACGCATGGGCCATCGTGACGGCGGGCAGCACGATCGGGTGTGAGGCGCTCGCATACGGCGTGCCGGTGTTCACGGACAAGCCATGCGCCTCGAGCGCGCTGGCGAAAATGCACCTTGGCGATATTGAATCGCCTTATGAGCCGACCGACGACGAGCGCGAAGAATGGGCGCGCGACCTATGCGCTCGGCAGTTCGACGTGACCGAGCTAAACCAGGGCAAGGCCTGGGCGGTTATGCGGGAGGACTTGGAGCAGGTATGGAATTGCGCGTAGTCAGCACCTACGACCCGGCAAACTGGGGCGCGTTTGTCCAGCGCAATATCCGCTCGTGGCTCGAGCATCTAGACGCAGAATTCGTGATCTATCACGAAGGCGCCGAGCCGCCACTGCAACGCGACCGCATTGTATGGCGCCAATGGGAGGACATCCCCGGTGCGCAGGACTTCATGCGCGAGTGTGAAGGGTTCCCGCCCGCACGCGGGATATTCGGCAAGAGCTATGACTACAACTTTGACGCATGGAAGTTCAGCCGGAAGGTATTTGCACAATGCGATGCGGCGGACGAGGGCGGGGAACTCCTGCTCTGGCTGGACTCTGACGTGGAAATGGTGCGCTCGCTGTCGACCGAGAAGATCAGCGAATTGCTGACGGGCTTGCCTATGGCGACGTACCAGCGCCCCGGATATCACAGCGAAACCGGCGTCGTGATCTGGGATATGCGCCAACGCGAAGCGCAGGAGTTCTTTCGGGGCTATCGGGCGCTCTATGAGAACCGTCGCATCTTCTGTCTTCCTAGCGGGTGGCATGACTGCTGGGCGCTCGATTACGTGGCCGAGAAGACCGGGATGCCGGTGGCGAACCTGACGCGGGGCGGGCGGGACTTCCAGTCGCCGCACTATCAGTCACTACATGTGGTGCCTGATAGTGAACTCGGCGCGTACCTTCGCCACGACAAGGGGATGCGTAAACATGCCGCGTAGGGCGTTCGTGACGGGCGTCACGGGGCAGGATGGCTATTACCTTTCGCGGTTGCTGCTGCTGCATGGCGTGGAGGTCTACGGGCTGGTCCGGCGGTGCGCGCGGGACACGGAAATGGCGAAGGTGCCGCACGGCGTCACGCCGGTAGTGGGGGACATAACGGATCCTGGCGTGGTGGCGCAGGTTGCCGAAGTGTCGCCGGACGAGATCTATAACCTCGCCGCCATGTCGCACGTGGGGGACTCATTTGCGTGTCCAAAGGCGACGTTCGACACGAACACGACCGGCGCGCTCCACATGTTGGAAGCGGCCCGCGCAACGGGCGCTCGGATGTACCAGGCGAGCACCTCGGAGATGTTCGGTAATTCGCCCGGGCCGCAAAACGAATCCACACCATTCGATCCGCAAAGTCCCTACGCGGTGTCGAAGGTCGCGGCGCATCACCTCGTGCGGCTATATCGCGAGGCTTACGGCGTTTGGGCCTGCGCCGGGATCTTGTTCAATCACGAGTCGGTGCGGCGCGGCGCAGACTTCGTAACGCAGAAAGTGTGCCGAGCTGCGGCTGCGATAGCGGCCGGAGAACAGGACGTAGTGGAACTGGGGAACCTCGACGCGCGCCGCGATTGGGGGCACGCCGAAGACTACGTTCGCGGGATGGTGGCAATGATGCTCCAGCCTTCGCCGGACGATTACGTATTGGCGACGGGCGAATCATATCAGGTTCGCGACCTATGCCATGTCGCGTTTCGCGCAGCCGGAATCACGGAATGGGAGCGGCGCGTTGTCGAGGCCGACGAGTTCAAACGCCCGGCCGAAGTGCATCACCTGTGTGGGGACGCGTCGAAGGCGCGCCGCAATCTCGGCTGGGCGCCGAGCATCACGTTTGAATTCATGATCGAGGAAATGGTGCGTGCAGCAACAGTACCCGCTCGCCACATCCACGTGGGGTGAAGAAGAGATCGAGGCCGGTGCCGCGTCTTGCGGTCAGGCCAGACCACGATGGGGCGCGAGTGCGCCGCGTTCGAGTCGGAATTCGCCGACTACATCGGCACCCGCTACGCCGTAATGGTCAATAGCGGATCGAGCGCCAACCTTCTGATGGTGGCGGCGCTGGTCTATGGCGACTACATCGAGCCGATGGACCCGGTTTGGATGCCGGCGGTTTCGTGGAATACCACGTATGCGCCGGTTAACCAGTTCAGGCTGCGCGGCGCTGTGGTGGACGTGGACGATTCGCTGACCATCGACCCGGACCGATTGCCCGACAGCGGCGTGGCGTTCGTGGTCAACCTGCTTGGCAATCCGTGCGATTTCGACCGCATCGACAACCCGATCATTATCGAGGACAACTGCGAGGCGCTCGGCGCGGAGTACAACGGGCGTAAGACTGGCTCGATTGGCCTCATGGCCTCGCACAGTCTGTTTTTCTCGCACCACATATCCACGATGGAGGGCGGCGTTATCACGACCGACGACGCGCGGCTCTATCGGATTCTTGTGTCGCTTCGGGCGCATGGGTGGTCCCGGGATTGGGCCGGCAAACAGGCCCCGTTCGAGTTTCATTACCCCGGCTATTCGGTGCGCCCGACCGAGGTGCAGGGCGCGATTGGGCGGGTCCAGCTTCGCAAGCTGCCGACGTTCCTGGAGCAGCGGCGCGCCCATGCCGAGCACTACAAGCGGCTCCTCGGTCACCAGCGAGAAAACGGGCGCTCGTCGTGGTTCGGGTTTGCCGTCCGCGCCGATGATCGGGACGCGCTGCTGGGCGAACTTAACGGCGTGGATACCCGCCCGGTGGTGGCCGGGAACATCCAGCGCCACCCGGTGAACGACTGGTATGAATTCGACGGCGATTGCCCGGTAGCCGACGACTGGCACGACAACGGTTTTTTCGTGGGCTGCAACCCGGACGTGCCGGCAGAGATGCCGCTAGCGCGCATCGCTCGAGCGCTGAGGGGCCGGCATGCGGCCTGACGACGAGCGGGCGCGAATTCGCGAGGTGGATCGGGCGGTTCAGGCCCGGGCGCTGCTGGATTCCCCGTTGTGGGACGAGGCTTACACGACGCTGATCGCCGCGGAACTAGAGCGCCTGTTGGCGAGCGGCACGAGCGACGAGGCGACATTGGCGTGTAAGCGCCGGATCCTCGCGCTAAACGAAGTCAAAGAACACTTGGCCGAAATCATCCAGACCGGCCAGCTTGCAGAGATGCAACTACAGGAGGCCAGAGATGGCTGAATCCGCACAAGATATCGGGTCGATTGCTAGCCGCATTGCCGCCGCAGAGGCGCCCCCGCCAGAGCCGGCGGCCGAGGTGGATACCGCGCCGTCCCCTGAGACCGTTTCAGAGATCGCAGGGGCGCCGGAAGGCGTCGAGTCGGTAGCGATGGGGCCGGAAGGCGAAACACTCGCGCAGGAGGCTGGAGAATCGCCCACGGACGGCGATGACGGCGATGCGGTCGAGGTGTCGTCCATCGCGGACCTCGCCGAGCATCTTGGCGTCGATGCGAGCGACCTGTTTTCCCTGTCCGTTCCGATCAGCGAGGACGGGCGGACGGTCGATCTGTCGCTGGGCGAATTGAAGGATGCGATCGCCGACGCGCGCAAGACCAACGCGCAGCGTGACGCGCTCGTTAAGGAGCGCGAAGCCTTCGAGTCGGAAATGCGTGAGCAGCGCGCGGCGCGCGAGACGGCGTTGCGCGAGGCGGCTGCGATTTCGCAGGCCCTTGAAGCGCAGATGATGCAGGAATACCAAAGCATCAATTGGGACGGACTGCGGGCCGATGACCCGTCCGAATGGACGGCGAAGCGTCAAGAGATGGCTGAGCGGAATACGCAGTTGCAACGGGCGAAACAGGCCATTGCGGCTCGGTGGCAGGCGGACCAAGCGGCGGCGGAGCAAGAGATTGCCGAGCAGCGCGAGGTGTTCCTGTCGCGCGAACGCGATGCGCTGATGCAGGCTTTGCCTGCATGGAAGGACGAGGCGACGGCTAAGTCAGAGATGGCGGAACTCCGGGGCTATCTGTCCGAGCGAGGGTTCACCGAGGATGAGATTTCATCCGTGGCGGACCACCGGCTTGTCGTGCTGGCGAACAAGGCGAGAGCCTATGACCAACAGCAGGGGCAGGTTGATGTCGCGAAAAAAAGGGTGGTGAAGATCGGAAAGCGCACCGTGCGCCCCGGCTCACCGCGTGGAAAACGCGGCGCGATCGAAGACCAGACCGTGCGCCTTCGCCAAAACCTGAAGAAGTCGGGGCGGGTGGAGGATGCGGCGGCTTTGATCGGCGCTCGACTCAGGAGCTAAACCAATGGCTGTTCCCAGCAACACGCTGACGGCGCACACCGCCATCGGCAACCGGGAAGACCTCTCGGACATCATTTATGACATCTCCCCGATGGATACGCCGTTCATGTCGAACGTCGCTCGGGATTCGGCTTCGGCGGTTCTGCACGAGTGGCAGACCCACAGTTTGACCGCCGCCGCCGAGAACCGGGTCATCGAAGGCGACGATGCGACCACGGACGCGGCGACCGTCACGAAGCGGTTTAACAACTGGTGCCAGATCTCGGCGCACACCGCCCGCGTGAGCGGCACGCAGCGCAAGGTGAACTCGGCCGGCCGTGCCGACGAGCTTTCCTTCCAGCTTGCTGCTCGCGCCCGCGAACTCAAGCGGGATATGGAAGTGACGCTTTGCGGAACCCAGGTGGCGACCGCTGGCAGTATCGTGTCGGCGCGTGCGCTGGCCGGACTGGCTGGCTGGCTGTTCACCAATCAAGTGAAGCTCGGCACGGCCGCGACCACTCCGGCGATCACGTCCGGCTCACCGGGCACCGCGCCCACGGCGGGCACGGCGGCGGCATTCACGTCCGAGCACCTGAACAGCGGGATCGCGCTGGCGTGGAACGAAGGCGGCAACCCGCAGTTGGTCTTGATGGACTACGCCAACAAGCGCGTGGCTTCCGGCTTCACCGGCATCGCTACCCTGTACCGCGACACGCCCCCGGCGGCTCCGGCAACGATCATTGGCGCGGCCGATGTCTTCGTTTCGGACGCAGGCACGCACTCGCTCGTCGCATCGAGATTCGTGCCAACTGACGTGGTTTATGGCCTCGACCTCGAGTTCTGGTCGGTGTCGTATCTGCGGCCGGTGATGACGCAGGAGCTCTCGAAAACCGGTGACTCGGACCGGCGTCAGATCCTTGCGGAGTACACGCTGACGGCGAAGCACCCGGACGCTTCGTTCAAGATCTATTCCACCACCTAAGCCCTGACGGGCGGGCGGGGCTTCGGCCCCGCCTCTACCTGGAGAAGCCATGAAGAAAAGCGGAAACGTTCACCTCGGCCCCTACGCCGGGGACGGCATGAGTGGCACGAAGTGCGGCAAGCACGGCGCGCCGAAATCCTATATCGACGACCACCGCAAAACGACCGGCGTTCCGCGCATCGTGGGGCACCAGTTCAAGGGCGGCGGGTCGCGCAAGACAGGAAAAACGTTCAAGTGACTCGGCGCTTGCTCGATTTCGACCGGGACACGCGCACGGCGACGTATCACCACTACGACCACGAAACGCGGGTGACTCGGATCGAGACCGTGCAGGATGTCGAGCCATATCTACGCACCGCCCGCGCCCATCGCAACCGGGGCGTGGGCGGTGCCGGCCGGCTAACGGAGGTGGACCGCAAGGAAATCGCGGACGGGTGGTGGCGCGTGGCGACAATCCCGGCCGTGATTCAACACAAGTGGCTCCTCGAATATGGCGTGAATGTGCACAACCCGGACCACAAGGGGCGCGTGCACAAGCTGCTCGACTCCCCCGAATGGTCTTACCTCAAGACGACGGACGGCAAGATCGGGAGGTATACAGATGGTCGCTGATGTCCATGTGATGACGGAGACCCACCGGACAGACCTTCCCGTCGTCAAGCAGTGGATTGATGAACGCGACTACGACGCAGCCGGCCGGGTGCTGACCGCGTACCTGATGGAGAACCATAGCTGTGTCGAGGGCTGGTTCCTGTTCGGGCGGTTGATGCTCGAGCAGGACAACCCAGCGCTGGCGCGGCTCATTTACGAATGGCTACTTGAGCAGGACGGCGGCAAGCGGTGGGAGAACTGGCTTAATCTCGGCAAGGCGTGGGATCACGTCAACGAGCCGGTGCTAGCCGAGGAATGCTACCAACGCGCCCTCGACCTTGACCCGGACAACCAAGCGGCGCTCGTCGCGCTCGGAACCTGCTACGTGCAGCAATACCGCAGCGAAGAAGCCGAGGCGGTTTGCCGTAAGGCGATGGAGCTGTACCCGTCCGCGCAGTGGGCGCAGTCGAGCCTTGGCTTTGCCCTGCTTCAGCAGCGCCAGTGGGGCGCGGGTTGGGATGCCTATGAAGCGGGCTACGGTAAGCTGCGGTGGCGCACGGAGCGGAATTACCGTGGCGAACCGCGATGGGACGGGGGGCGCGGTAAGGCGGTGCGAATGGCCGTGCACGCCGAGCAGGGGATCGGGGACCAGATTGCCAGCCTTGAACCGCTAGCCGATGCGGCCCGCGATTGCACGGTTGTGAGCGTCGAAGTAGTGGGCAAGCTCGAAGGGCTCATTCGCCGCAGTTTCCCCGCCCTGGAGGTTCATGGCACGTTGCTTGAGCCTCAAATCGAATGGCCGCTTAAGCTCGATATCGGGTGCCATGCCGGCGGGTTTTCGCTGCATCGCCACTATCGGCGGGTGGAGGCGGACTATCCCGGCAAGCCTTATCTAGTCGCAGATCCACAACGACGGATCGCGTGGCGCGCTATCCTCGACTCGCTCGGCCCGGAGCCGAAGATCGGGATCGCCTGGACTGGCGGTGTCGGCATGACGCAGCGCACAGCAAGGCGAGCGCAGTTGGAGCGGCTCATTCCGATTCTCCGGCAGCCGGCGCACTTCGTCTCGCTCGAATACAAAGACCGGAGCGCCGATATCGCCGCGCTCCAGCGGCGGCGGAAGATTCAGATCCACGAGTTCCCGTGGGCGACCCAGACGGACGACTATGACGACACGGCCGCGCTGGTAGCCGAGTTGGACCTCGTGATTACCGTCCCGACCGCCGTCGTTCATCTGGCCGGCGCGCTGGGCACTCCGGCGTGGTGCATGGTCAACATGCGGCCGAATATCCACTATACGGGGCGGGGCGAGGCCATCCCGTACTACGGCGACACGGTGCGGCTGTATCGGCGCGAGTCGGACGACGAATGGGCGAAGACGGCGAATCGTGTCGCGCGAGACCTCGAGGGGTGGTTGGGTGATCGCAAAGCCGCTTAGCGTCTACATCGGCTATGACGCTGGCAGCGCAGAATCCTACGTGGTTTGCGAGCGCAGCCTGCGAGCGCAGTCCAGCATTCCGATCCATACGGTGCCGCTGGACTTGGTTTGGCTGCGCTCCATTGGGCTCTACACGCGCACGCACTACACGGTGGGCGGGCAGCGGTACGACTCCATCGACGGGCGCCCGTTTAGCACGGATTTCTCGTTTAGCCGGTTCCTAGTGCCGGCTCTCCACCCCGAGGGGTGGGCTGTATTTGTCGATCAGGATTTCCTGTTTCGCGCGGATGTCGCGGAACTGGCGGCGCAATTCGACCCGGAATTCGCGGTGATGGCGGTCAAGCACCGCTATGAGCCCGCCCCGGGGACCAAGATGCGCGGACAGGCGCAGGAGCCTTACTTCCGCAAGAATTGGTCGTCACTGGTAGCGTGGAACTGCGACCACCCGACAACCCGATGGCTTATTCCTGAAGCGGTAAATCGGATGTCGGGGCGCGCCCTGCATGGATTTGAGTGGATGGGCGACCACGAAATCGGCGCGCTGCCTGAGCCGTGGAACTGGCTTGATGGTCACAGCGACGAGTCTATCGACCCGCGCGCCGTCCATTTCACCCGGGGCACGCCGGATATGCCGGGCTGGGAAAGCACGCGCTACGCGGACGAATGGAGGGCCGTATTGAATGGCGATTAGCAGCTATACCAGCCTCAAGACGGCTATTATCAATTGGCTGGATCGTGACGGCCTCGACTCGGTGGTAGATGACTTCATCGACCTGGCCGAAGCGCACTTCAACCGAACTCTCCGGCTGCGCGCGCAGGAGACGGCGCTTTCCGTCACGATCTCGTCAGGTGTGGCGGCGGTGCCGTCCGATCTGCTGGAGCTTAAGCACGCCTATATCGACTCCAGCGGGGCGAACCTGCTAGAGATCGTGGGGGCGCAAGACCTCTACCGCAAATACCCCGTGCGCTCGGCAACCGCCCTGCCGCGCCTCATCTCGCGCGACGGCAGCAACTTCATTTTCGGGCCATACCCCGACAGCGATTACACGCTTGCCGGCATCTATTACGCCAAGTGGACTGCCCTATCCGACGACAACTCGACCAACTGGCTTTTGAGCAACGCACCGGATCTGTACCTCTATCGCTCGCTTGTCGAGGCCGAAGGCTATATCGGAAACGACGCCCGCATCGCGACATGGGCCGCTCGAGCCCAAGCGGCGCAGGCGCAAGTGGACGAGCAGGATGACATGGAAAAATACCCGGCCGGCATGGCGCCGATGACGAGGATGGCGTAATGAGCGACCCGATCGCGCGATTGCTGTCCGACCTTGATTATGCCCGTCGGCAAGATCCGGTCGGATTCGATATGCAGTATCGGGGGCGCCCGCAAGGCGAGATGCGCCCTATTGGCGATGTGGCGTTTCTCGGCGCCCAGCTAGCGGAGGAGGCCGAACGTAACCCCGCGATCATGTTCTCGCCCGTGGGCGGCGTAGCGCGATCTGTGGGGCTTGCTGCGAGCGGTCAGCCCGTGGGGCTGCTCGAGTATGCCGACATGGCGCTAGATACTGCCGGCCCGATCGGGAAGGTGGCCGCTGCTGGCGTCGCCCCGCTCGCCATGATGGCAGCACGCGGCGGCGACCTCGCGGCAACCCGCCGGGCAATGGGGCCGATGGGCAAGGAGTTGGGCGCGACGGTCTACCACGGCAGTCCGCACCGATTCGACAAGTTCGACCTGTCCAAGATCGGGACGGGCGAAGGCGCGCAGGCATATGGGCATGGATTGTATTTTGCGGATTCGCGAGATGTGGCGCGTGGGTATGCAGACACTCTTGCGAGGCGGCATTCAGACGCGGCTGACAACATAGCGAGCCAGTGGATCAAGGGGAATAACGAAGGCTTAGGCTACGCGGTCGGAGATGAGAGCCAAGCAATTGACGACATTGCTGAAGAGATCGGCGAATACCTGGGGAAGACCAACGACTTTGCGCTGTACAAGAAGCGAGGCGGCGGGTATGTAGCGGTAGGTGACTCAAACGGACCTTGGGCGGTGGATGTTTCGTTGCCAGAGCCCATCCTCTACAAAGCC
>Ga0070749_10001865_pt1 | contig 14234 bp, 20 predicted proteins | sample VirMetDEL_Nov_18_FD_75180 | JGI IMG/M metagenome (GOLD analysis project Ga0070749, IMG submission 75180) | Aqueous microbial communities from the Delaware River and Bay under freshwater to marine salinity gradient to study organic matter... | ecosystem: Environmental > Aquatic > Marine >...
CGCTTTCCTCTATCCGAACAGAACCAGCCCGAACCAAACGGAACTGGCCAGGACTGGCCGAGATTGGAAAGTCCAGCCCATGATGCGGCTGGTTCGTACGGGGCACAGGTGGGGGTGTGGGCAAAAGAGCATTTACAGATTGATTTGATGCCGTGGCAGTTGCATTGTTTGAATGGCCAGTTGGCTTATGACGAACAGGGTGATTTGTTGAACCGTGTTTCGTTAGTTTCTACGGCGCGGCAGAACGGAAAAAGCACCGCCCTTGCTGCCCTGGTTGGTTGGTGGCTGACTGAGATGCCAAAAATACGGGGACAAAAACAAATGGTTTTATCAACTGCCAACCGTCTTGACCTTGCAGTTACTTTGTTTGATTTATTGGCTGATGTGCTTGAAATTCGATTTGGCGCAAAACTTACAAAGGCTTACGGGCGTAACGCTGTGCAAATGCCTGACGGTTCACGGTGGATAGTGCGGGCCGCGAAACCCAATGTTGGTCATGGCACTTCAAATGACCTCATCGTGGCTGACGAAATTTGGGACATAGGTGATGCAATTGACGGCGGTCTTATTCCGTCACAGCGCGCTAGGCGTTCACCATTGCTTTCCATGTGGAGTACAGCGGGAACAGAATCCAGCACCGTTTTTAAAAGATGGCGAGAACAGGGTTTGCGCGCAATTGACAAAGGCGAAACCTCAACTTTCTACCTGGCCGAATGGTCGCCCGACCCATCACTAGATGTAAACCTAGAAAGCACCTGGGCGCATGGAAACCCCAGTTTGGGTTACACAATTTCAATGGACACTTTGCGAAGCGAATCAACAAACCCGAACCGCGCAGAATTTTTGCGTGCATCATGCAATCTTTGGGTTGCTAGTGACCAGGGATGGATACCGCCAGGCATGTGGCCGCAACTCGAATACAAAGACCCAATTCCTGACGGCGGGTATTTAGGCATTGAAGTTTCGTTAGATGACTCACGATATTTTGGTGTGCGCGCTGTGCAATTAGAAAACAGAAAAGTTGCAATTACCGTTGGTTTTGTTGCCGATTCTTACAATGAAATGTTGGCCGAAGTTACAAAGATTGCCGGAACTTCAGTCAAATTCCTTATATCACCCAGCATTGAAATTCATTGGCCTACGCAATATGACGCACGCACCGAAGTAGTTGGTTATGGCGAAATTGTGCGTTACACCGCTGGCGTTAAAAACATGATTTTTGAAGGAATGCTGGTTCATGATGGTTCGAAGCAATTAAGCGAACATGTGCAACGCGCAGTGGCCGTGAAAGCGGAATCGTCAATTGCTCTTTCGTCAGCGCGAAGCCCAGGCGAAATATCGTTGGCGCGGTGCATGGTGTGGACTGCCGCAATGGCCAGCCGCCCCACCGTTGTTGGGAAACCCATCATTGCGTTTTCAACTCGCTAATGTGCATAGTGGCGTTGGGTCGTTTCTTACCTTTTGTCGGGATTGGATAATTCGCGACCCAATGCCACCAAAAAACCGAACATTGTGGGACACTAAAACATGGCGATTTTTAAAACAAAGGTGACAAAGGCAGCAATTTCGCCACAGGAAACACCTATCACCGCGGCCGCTGGCGGCACTTACTACACGGGCAACGGCTCAGGTGAACAGTCAATTGGCGAATACTATTCCTACATCCAGGGCGATTTGCGCAACCGCGCAATGCGCGTTCCAACAATTAATCGTGCACGCGACCTCATCGCATCAGTTGTTGGCAACACGCCAATGAAAATGTACCGCAAACGCTGGGATGAAACCGAAGGCGAAATGATTGAAGAACCAATCGCCCCGCGTTCATGGATTTCACAACCTGACCCGCAATTGACTTATTCAACTTTTTGGTCATGGGTTTTTGACGATTTATTTTTCTTCGGTCGAGCCTTTTTGTGGTGTTCCAGTAGGACTAGCGATGGCATGCCTGCATCATTCACGCGCCTACCTGCCGCAATGATTAACACACTTGACATGACAGGCCCAGTGTTTGCGTTCGGTAAATCAAACCAAATTTATTTTCAAGGCGCACAAATACCAACAGAAGATGTTGTGCAAATCATTGGCGCAAATCAAGGCATCATTTACCAATCGCCGCAAGTCATTGCAACATCATTAGCCCTGGAAGACGCGCGCCTGCGCAATTCCAGTTCGGCCCTGCCCGCGGGCGTTTTGCGCCAAACCTCAGGTGAACCCCTATCAGCACAAGAACTTTCAGAACTTGCGCAATCATTCGAGCAAGCAAGAAAAAGCAATCAAATTGCCGCAATCAACCAGTTCGTTGAATGGCATCCAACCGATGTTGACGCATCAAAAATGTTGCTTTCCGAAGCCGCTGAATTCCAATCAAAAGAGGCCGCACGAATGTGCAATATTCCTTTCTTCCTTAACGGAAACTCAGTCGGCTCATACAGTTACCAATCAAACCAGGGCGCACGCCAGGACTTGTATGTTTTCGCCGCCCGTTCATACATGTCAGTAATTGAACAAACAATGAGTATGAACTCAATTCTTCCTCACGGAACTTGTGTCAAATTCGATATTGACGAATACCTAAGCGAAATCGTTGAAGGCCTAGAGGAAAGCGACTATTCCGAAATGCCTGAAGAAACAATGCCAACGATGAACCCAAACATGGAGTAAAACAGAATCATGCTAAAACTTATTTCAACCGATTTAACCCTGGATGCCGCCGCAATTGAAGGCGTGCCTAGTCGCACCGTTTCAGGTGTAGCCGTTCCTTACAATGTCGCCGCAACCGTCAGCGATGGAACAAAAGTTATTTTTGAGGAAGGCAGTTTGCCAACCGATGGCAAAGCACCGAAACTGTATTTAAACCATTCAAGCGAGCAAGCCGTTGGCTTAGTTTCTGAACGAACCAATGTTCCAGGTGAAGGCATGATGTTTTCGGCCCGCATCAGTAAAACAGCATTGGGTGACGAAGCCCTAACACTGGCACTTGACGGCGTAATTGATTCAGTATCCGTTGGGGTAAATCCAACGAAATTCAAAATTACTGACGATGGCACGATGCTCGTGCAGGCCGCTGACTGGATTGAACTATCACTAGTCACTGGCCGCCCAGCATTTTCGGGTGCAGTCATCACAGATGTCGCCGCAACAGAACCCGAAGCAGAAACCGAAACCATCCCACACGAAGACGAAGAAAAAGATATTATTCAATTAGAAGTTACTCAACAGGAGACAGAAAACATGAACGAAGCAACCCCAGTCGAAGCCGCAATTCCAACTTCCCCAGTTGTTTTTGCTGAAGCAAAACGCGAATTCAAAATGCCATCAGCAGGCGAATATCTTGCCGCAATGCACATTGGTGGAGACACTTTCCGCAAAGTAAACGCGGCCTACCACGATGCCGCACGCCGTGGCCAGTCAGCAATCGAAGCGGTAGCGCAAGACTTGACCACTGATACGCCAGGTTTGTTGCCTGTTCCAGTGCTCGGGCCTGTGTTCCAAAATATTAACCTGCAATATCGCCCCGTTGTTGCCGCATTTGGCACACGCGCGATGCCACAAGGTTCAGGAATTTCGTTCACTCGCCCAGTGATTTCACAGCACACAGCGGCAGGTGTACAAAGCACCCAGGGAACGGCAGTTACTTCACAGACAATGACGCTTAGCGCATCCACGGTGAGCCGCCAAACCGTTGCTGGGTCAATCCAAATCGCGCAACAAACGATGGACTTCACCGACCCTGCCGCAATGAATGTCATTTTGAATGACCTCGCTGGCCAGTATTTGAAGCAGACCGACAACATCGCGGCTGACTACCTCGTAGCACAGAAACAGGCATCGGGTTACACCTGGACTGTTACCGCAGGCGATGTGTCAACTTTGATTACTGGAATTTATGGTTGCGCAGAAAACATTTCAGCAACAACCAACCTGTTCCCAACCCATCTCGTAGTATCAGTTGATGTATGGAGAAAACTGGGCAGTCAGGTAGACGATGTAAATCGACCAGTATTCCCAGCAATTGGCGCACCTGGCCTATTGGGAATGAACACCCTCGGTGCAGGTTCGGCGGCCTCATGGTCGGGAATGAACCCACTCGGTTTGGAAATCGTTGTTGACGGAAACCTTGCAAGCGGAACAATGCTCGTAGTTCACGGCCCAGCCGTAGAGTATTATGAGGCCCAGCAGGGAATGCGTAGTGTGGAAGTCCCTGACCTTTTGGCTCGTACTTTCTCGTACTACGGCTATTTTGCAACCTTTGCACAAGACGGCCCGAACCCATCGGCAGTTGCAGGAAGCCAGTTCATTCAAGCAATCACGGTTGCTTAGTCGAAAGGCGGCTTAACCGCCAATGGCTACCTACACCGTCACCCATAAACAGTTACTTGACAATTACGCCGTATTGCAATTACTGACCCCCTCAGAAATTGCAATCGGCCAGTCAATAACCGTCAGCGGAATTGCCGCGCCATTTTCGGGAACTTTCACCGTTGTTGCATTGCCTGAATACTTGTATGTAGGCACTGACAGCGAAGGCGATTTAGATTTTGACCCGTTCACGCCAATTCCTAACCAGGTGTTGTATGCGTGCACAGGTTCGAATGTTGACCGCGGCGCGTCAAGCGGAAGCGTTGCATATGCGCCTGTTTGCACCTGGATTACGGCTAACGACATTTCAGACTGGTTGTATGTGGCCACCGCTACGGCGGCTGACCAATCTTTTTTGACGATTTGCGCGTCAGCGGCAAACCAGTTTGCGTATCGCAGACGACAGGAAAGCGGCTATTTCGATTCGTTGACCACCGTTCCTAGTCAAGATGTCAAACTCGGAACAATCATGTATGGCGGCGCGCTTTACCGTCAACGCGGTTCAGTGGATGCGTTTTCATCGTTTAACGAAATGGGTTCACAACCCCCAGTTGCATTGTCAGCAATGGTGCAACAGTTGCTAGGTATTCAACGCCCACAGGTTGCATAAATGCCAACCGCCTACACCGACCTACTGAACAAAGCGTTAGACAATCTCGCTACCGCGCTGACATCTATTAGCCCTGCAATTCCTGTTGTGACTGACCCGCGCAACATCCAGGGCGCGTGCGCATTCATTAACGCCCCAACATTCAGCACACCGTTAATGAAAAACAAACGAATCCAGTTGACTTTTCCAGTGCAACTTATTGTGCCTGGCCCATTCAACCTGGATGCGCAGCGCAAACTGTTGAACATGACCGCGCAACTGTTAGGCGCAAATGTGGCCATCACCGAAGGCCGCCCTACATCAATTGAGATTGGCGGGGCGTTGTATCCTTGCTATGAAGTCATTGTGAACATGGAAGCGAGCAGTTTATGAAATATGTGATTAAGTCAATAAAAGTAGGGGTAATTGGCGAAGAATTTGTGCCAGTTGCCGGCATTAACATTTCAGCTCTTTTGGATGGCGGTTTTATTGCTATTCAAGAATCCACCGACAGCATCAAAAAAACACCTACTATAAAGAAAACACCTAAGGAGTAAACCAACATGGCGACAACAACTTTTCTCAGCAACATCAGCACCCTTACTGTTAATGCGGTTGACCTTTCCGACCAGTGCACAGCAATTGTGTTCACCAACATGCGCGAGCAGTTGGACAAATCAACGCTGAAAGATACTTCCCGTTTGTACACGGGCGGCCTTTACAACAACGAATGCACGATGACTCTTTTTCAATCGTACGCCGCAAGTGAGACTTATCAAACTTTGGCATCACTAGTGGGCACAGCCACAACAGTCGTTGCAACTGTTACCGAAGGCGCAGTTACCAAAACTTTCACCCTTGCCAATTGCTACCTGGAATCAATGCCAGTAGTCAACGGGGCGTTGGGTGAATTGTCAACAGTTGATTTGACATTTACAGGTGGAACTTTTACCGCTAGTTAATTACGGCCTAACGGCCCGACACGAAAGGCAAGTTAATGAAATTAGTTATTAAGGTCATTGAGAACCCTGGCGATGCACCCATCGTTGTAACAACCAACCTGTTGTGCATTGCCATGTGGGAACAATCCGAAAACCGCAAAGTTTCTGACGGTCGCGGAATCGGAATAATGGACATGGTTTTTTGGGCACACTTCATGCTCAAAAAATCAGGTCATTCGTTAGAAGCAACACCGCAAAAATGGTTAGATGCACACCCTGACATGGAAATTGAAACGGTGGACATGACAAACCCAAACCCTACGGTCGCGGCACTTACCGAAAGCAACTAGCAGAACTTCTAGTTTCAATCGGTTGGTGGCCGCCGCACATAGAGTTTGACACCCGTGACCTGCAAACAGTTATTAGTGTTTTGAATGACCAGGCAAAGGAAAGGCGGCGCGGGTGAGTGTTGGGGTGAAAGTTCAGGTTTACGGCATAAAAGAAGCCTTAAAAGAAGTCAATAAAGTAAACCCTAAACTTCGCCGCGAATTCACCAAACGCTACAAAGAAATTGTCAAACCTGTCATAAATGACGCAAAAGCCGCTTTCCCTGATTCCCCGCCGCTATCGCGCATGGGGAAGCCATATAAGCGTTTAGGGGCATGGGATGGTGGTTTAGTGGCGAAAGGCGTAACGGCCAAAATCAACACCCGCGGTGCGCGCAAACGCAATGTGGAAAAAGGCGCGGTTTATGAAACCATTTCGACTTTTTTGATTCAACAAAAAACGGGTTGGGGTTCGCTTTATGACATGGCAGGAAAGAAAAACGGCGATTCTCAAATGGTTACAAATTTAATAAACAAAGGATTTGGAAATGCGTCACGCGCAATGTGGCCAGCCTATGAGCGAAACAAAAGTGAAATAGACTTAGCAGTCCTGGCATTGTGCAAAGATGTAATGGATGAAGTGAACAGAAACCTGGTAGTTGACGATGGCAATTAGAATTCCAATTATTTCGGAATTTAATCCGAAAGGCGTTCAGGCCGCTAAAGCCGAATTTGCAACTTTGCAAGGCACAGGCTCAAAAGCCATGTTTCTATTGCAAAAAGCCGTACTACCAGCGGCCGCCGCAATCGGCACTTTCACTTCAGTTATTTCGCCAGCCATTCGAGCCGCATCAGATTTTCAGGAAGCAACCTCAAAAGTAAATGTTGTTTTTGGGCGTGCGTCTAAAAGTGTTAAGGATTTTGCTGACGGTGCGGCACGCAACCTGGGTCAATCGAAGCAAGCCGTATTGGATGCCGCGGGTACTTTCGGCACATTCGGTAAAGCGGCAGGTTTAGCAGGCGAAGACCTAGCAACCTTTACAACTGATTTCGTAACCCTTTCAACTGACCTGGCATCGTTTAATAACACAAGCCCTGAAGAAGCGGTGCAGGCTATTGGTGCGGCGTTGCGCGGCGAATCTGAACCGTTGCGCCGTTACGGCGTTTTGCTGAATGACGCGGTGCTTAAACAAGAAGCAATGACCCTCGGCATTTATGATGGTAAAGGCGCGCTTACATCACAGCAGAAAGTGTTGGCAGCACAAGCGGCAATTTACAAGCAAACTAATGATGCGCAAGGCGACTTTATGCGCACTAGCGATGGGCTAGCGAACAGTCAACGCACATTGAAAGCCATTTTTGATGATGTGAAAATTTCTATCGGTCAAGCGTTTTTGAAGCAAGCCGAAACAGCAACTAAAAATATTTTGTTTTTGTCGCAGGCATTGGACAAAATTCCTGAGCCAGCAGAAAAAACATCATCAAAACTTAAAGGGGTAACTGACACCGTAAAGGCGCAGTTAAACCCAGTCAGCCAACTTTGGTGGTTATTAACAAAAACCCGTGAAGCATTTGAAGGTGCAGGCGAAGCAACTGGCGCATGGAATAACGATTTGCGCCGCGGCGTGCAACAAACAATGCGCATGGCAGACGAAGCCGGAATTTTCAATCAAAAATTTAAAGACACGGAAACCGCTGTTGGCGGTGCAAAAAAAGAAGTTGAATCCTATGCCAAAGCTTTAAAGGAAGGTTTGGGCGATGCGTTAGATAATGCGAAAGATGCTTTAGATGATGCGAAAACAGCGTTCAATGATTTTGCTACAAGTGTTAGTGATGGCATCAAATCGGCGTTTAGTTTTTCTGATGCGCAAGCCGCAGGCGAAGAAACAGGCGCAGGATTCCTAGACGGTTTACGAACACAGGTTGCGGGTGTTGTCGAATATGCGCGCAAGATTCAGGAACTACTTGACAAGAATTTGAGCAAAGACGCGTTAGCGAAAGTTTTGGAAGCGGGCGCGGTTGCGGGTTCGGCTATTGCATCGGAACTTATTAAAGGTGGCCAGGCGGCGATTGATGAGACGAACGCCCTGGTTGATTCGGCAAATGGCGCGGCTGAAAAAGTTGGTATGAATGCGGCCGCTAAGTGGTATCAGGGCGGTATTGATTCCGCGCAAAAGATGGTTGACGGTATCCAGGCTGAACTGGACAAATTGACACCAAAACTGATGGCGAAAATGGATGCGCTTGCGGCGAAAATGAAACGCACCGTTGACATTGATGTGCGCGTAACCGAAACAGTGAACCGTGTTGTTGCAACCATTGCATCAGGTCAGATACCTAAAATGGCTGAAGGCGGCATTGTTTCGCGCCCAACGCTTGCTCTTATCGGTGAAGCAGGCCCTGAAGCCGTAGTGCCATTATCCAAAATGAACAGCGGCGGCGGTGATGTCAACATCAATGTGACTGGCGGCCTTGCCACTAGCGCAGAAATTGGCCAATCAGTCGTTAACGCGTTACGCGCCTATTCGAGAAGCGCAGGGCCGCTTGCCCTAAACATTGCCTAATGGCTGGGTTTCCTGTTGTTAATGCGGGCAATTATGACCTGCAAATTGACGCAGGCTTTACCATTGACGCATTTACCCTGGATGACGCTGTAAAGGGTGTACTAGATAATCCTGACTATGTGCTCAACGGAACTACCCAATTTGCGTCAGTCCTTGAATCAACACAATCAATAATTGTAAAGCGCGGCCGCCGCGACATAGGCGACACATTCAGCGCAGGAACAATGTCTTTCACAATTCTCGATGTTTCAGGGATTTTTAATCCGTTTGATGAACAAAGTCCATTTTATGATGTCAACCAAAATGTTCCTGGACTTGCACCGATGCGCGAAGTCAAGTTGATTCGATACGACAACGCCAATAACCCTGAATTGATTTTCCGTGGATATGTTGTGAATTATGATTACAATTTCGCACTGGGCGGTTTAGACACGGTAACTGTTTTTTGTGCAGACCAGTTTTATTTGTTGTCGCAAACTTATTTAGACGAATTAAATGTTGACCCCGAAACATCAGGTCAACGACTAGAAACCGTTTTAAGCCTGCCTGAAGTAGATTTTCCTGCGGGCGCAAGCCGTGACATCGCTACGGGAACGGTAAACCTGGGGCATGGCTCGGCTTACACAGTTGCCGCGGGCACAAATGTTTTAAGTTATGTTTCGCAAATAAACGATACGGCAGAATTCGGGCGCGTCTTTATGTCGCGTGATGGTGTATTCACATTCCAGGAACGCATTGGAAATACTCTTTCCGCACCCGTTGCCGATTTTCACGATGACGGAACAGAAATTCCGTATTTTGGTTTGGGAATTTCATTCGAGTCGGATTCCGTAATCAATAGAAGTGTGTTGACTGGATTGAACGGAAACACAGCAACAGTGGAAAACGCAGGTTCAATTGCCCAATATTTCATTCAAACTTCAAGCATCACAAACAGTTTGTTACACGAACAAACATCCATTGACACGGCCGCCAGTTACCTTTTAAACCCTGACCCTGAAGCACGATTTACATCAGTTGAAACCGCGTTCATGGCGTTAACAACCGCACAGCGCGACACAGTGGCCATTATTGATATTGGCGACACCGTGAGCATCGAAAAGACTTTTCCTAGCGGAACTGGGACAACGCAACTTGCCCAGGAATTGAGCGTTGAAGGCATTGAACATTATTTGGACATCAGTTCAGGCCACAGGGTTTTAATCAGCACAGCCCCAACAACAGTGGTTTATGAACTCATTTTGGATGACCCAACATATGGCACACTAGATGCCCTCAATGTCTTAGGATAAGGAACACTATGGGACTTAACGCACAAACTTCAGTGCCAGTTTTTACCGCTGGCCAAATTTTGACTGCACAACAGCAAACAGAAATCAACACAGGTATCCCAGTATTTGCTACAACAGTTACTCGTGATGCCGCTTTTGGTGGCACAGGTGAAAAGGTACTTGCACAAGGTCAGTACGCCTACATTGAAGCAACCAGCACCTTGCAGGTTTATACAGGTAGCGCATGGGTTAGCGCAATTACGAGTGGCTTGAACTTGATTACTGCACAAACTATTGGTAGCGCGGTCGGTTCAGTAACTGTTACGGGCGCATTTAGTAGCACTTATGACAACTACAAAATTATTGTTTCAGGCGGTGTAGCAAGTACAGCAAATGACGCTTTTAGCATTGTTTTAGGCTCAAGCGCAACAGGATATAACTACCAATACATCAACGGAGCATACGCAGGCAGCGTTAGCGCTAACGGTGCATCAAACGCTGTACGCATGGAATATGCAGGCGCACAAAACACAAACTATTTGTCTGCACAAATTGAAATGCAAGGCCCATTTTTGGCTAGTCCGACAACTATGCAAGCACAAATTGCGCGAACAGGCTCAGCAGGAACAATGACAGGTATTCACACAGTCGCATCAAGTTTTACAGCATTTACGCTTGCCCCACCAACGGGAACATTTACAGGCGGGACAATTTATGTTTACGGATACGCAAAGGCATAAACAATGACATACGCAGAAGCAATTGCCGCATTTCCTCATGATGAGGTGTACATACAAATTGACGACACAGTTCGACTAATGACACCCAAAGAATACGAAGCGTTTATCCAAAAACAAGTGGAATATCAACCTTTGTCATAATGCAATGGATGCTCAAATTGTGGTTTCTGTTATCGGTGGTGGTTTCGCTGTGGTGGTGGCGCTCATTAGCAAAATCGGCCGCGACAACAAAAAAGACCACGGCACAGTGCACCGAACATTAGGTCGAATAGAACAAAAAATTGACGGACACATTGAGGGACACAAATGAAAGAATCTGATAAAGCAATGCTGGCAAGTTATGCGCGTTCACTAGTTGGCGCACTTGTCGCTGTTTATTCGACTGGCACACTTGACCCGCGTGATTATGCAAAAGGTGCAATTGCCGCAATTATTCCCCCTGTGATGCGTTGGGTAAACAAAAACGATAAAGGTTTCGGGCGTGACAGTACCTCACAAGCGTAAAGTTATTTTGCCAACAATCGTTGCGCATTGTCGCGCTGGCGAAATTCCGGCAAACATGTTGATTGATGTAAAACCCTATGGAAAACTACTGTTTCCAGCAGCCGATGCTTGGCAAGCTTTAAAAGAGCGCGCACACAAAGAAGGAATAACAATCTTTAAACCGACATCACAAAACGACACATATAGGTCAATCACTTTGCAACTGCAAGCATGGAATGCAAGAATGACAACAGTTCCAATTGAAAATGTAAAACCAAAATTGTTTAACGGAAAAAATTGGTACTTGAAACCAGGTAACGCACCAATCGCGCAACCAGGAAAATCACATCACAACTGGGGCGTGTCAGTTGATGTGTTTCAAGCATCAGGCGAACGATTTGAATTCATGAAAGCGCATTGCCTCGAATACGGGTTCAGTTGGGAATTGGATTCCGAACCGTGGCATATAAACTATTTTGTAGGCGACAAAGTCCCTGAGGCAGTCAGGGCATGGAAAACTGCCAAATCCTTGCAATAGCGCCAACCGTGCTTTAGGGTGAAATGCACCCGATGAAAGGAATTCTTATATGACCTTTACAGCACCAAAATTACTTGCAGGGCTGATTTCTGCCCTGTTGGGGTTTACGGCCCTTGTAGGGCCTCAGGAAGCCGAATCCAGCCCGTCTAGGGTCACCCTGGATGTTGCGCCGTTCCTGATTGAACCCTCAACCACTACTTCAAGCACGCTGTTTATTGACCCTTACGCTACGGCGGCTGAACAGTTCGCCGCGCTTGCCGTGAACCTGGGTTGGCCAGTCAGCGAATATGACACGCTGGTGAAAGTGATAACCCGCGAAAGCAACGCCATTGCAATTGCACACAACAGCAATGACCCTATGGGTGGCAGTTATGGCCTAATGCAAATCAATGGCTTTTGGTGTCGCGGCGCGAATAGTTACCTACAAAAAGCAGGGCTGTTGACCTCATGCGAAATGTTGTTAGACCCACAAATTAACTTGCGCGCTGGATTGATAATTTTTACGCGTTCAGGATGGTCGCCGTGGAGAACAGCAAAATGAGCGAAGGCGTTGCATGGAATCAGGGCGAACTAAGTGAAGAGACAAGGAAAATGGTTTTGGAATCAAAAGCGATGATGAACCACCAAATGGCCGTGTTCAACCTGTTGGATGAAATCGCACGCCCACACCATGCGCCCCGCAAATACCGTGACGACCACCTAATCCGCGGCCTACGCAACATGTTGATTGACTTCCAACTAAGTGGCCAGGATGACTACGCCGAATGTGTTACTTTGGCAATAGAAGCCCTAAACGGCAAAGTTAAACCCGACTAAAAAAGGAATTCCCGACATGAGCGAACAATACGAAATGTTTACATCCACCATTGGACTAGGTGGCCACAAAACAAAAGTGGCAATAGACCATCCCAGCGTTGCAGTGCGTCACGATGCAGGCGACACATCACGCGAAGCAGCCGAAAGCGCAAAACCACACGCAGGCAAACAACGCGAACTAATCCACTTTTGGGTTAAATGGGCTGGCAAGTCTGAGGCAAAAGGCATGACCGCTGACGAACTTTCAATGCTGTTGGAACTGCCTGCACAATCTGTTTCTGCACGCATTAACGGACTGCATAAAGATGGTTACATCACTGATAGCGGAATACGCCGCAAAACCCGTTACGGCCGCAACGCAATTGTTTGGGTGGCTTGCTGATGGGATTCGACCTTTCCAACTACGAAACAGTTGAATCACGCCTGGCAAGGTTTTGGCAAGATTTTCCTGAGGGTCGCGTTGAAACAACGCTGATGAACTATGACGGTGAATCCTGCATTGTTCGTTCAATTATTTGGAAACATCGCGATGATGCCAACCCAACCGCAACAGGTTATGCACATGAAATTCACACTGACCGCGGCGTAAATGCAACTAGTTTTGTTGAAAACGCAGAGACGAGCAGTTTGGGGAGAGTTTTGGCCAATATGGGCTACGCGACACAAGGTAAACGCCCATCGCGCGAGGAAATGGAAAAGGTACAACGCCTAACACCAACCGAACCAACAGATTCCAGGGAAACGCCAGTGCACATACCCCGCGGCGCATTTGCTACCCCTAAACAAATTGGTTACATAAAGAAACTGGCTAAGGATGCAGGTTTAGACGATTTACGGCTACTGGAACTTATACAGCGCACGCTGAACAGCGATGAAGCCGTGTTGGAATTGCTGAAATCACATGAAGCAAGCGCAGTAATCGCGGTGCTGAAATGACCGAAAACGAATTTAAAGACATTCTGATTTCGGTAGCCAAACGATATGGCTGGTTAGTGCATCATGACTTGCCAGCGCAATCGTCACGCGGCCACTGGGCAACACATGTGCAAGGCGATACAGGTTTCCCTGATTTGGTGTTACTGCATCCGTCTAGCGGGAAACTGTATATTGCTGAATTAAAATCAGATAAAGGCAAACTAACGCCAGGGCAAAAGCGTTGGCTGATGGCATTCGAGAACGCTGGAATATATAACACAGTGCTCAAACCAAATGACATGGAATATGCGCTTTACCTGTTAACGAATCATCACATTTAAACAATTGGCTAGTCGCATGGCTGTACACCTGTCGCAGGGTGCGGGGCGTAAACAGGGAAACCTGGGTAGATAGTCGCGCATTGAATCATGCAAGACGAAATGGTTTAGGCAAAGCGACTAGGCGAGGTGTAAACAATCATCATTGAAATGCAAGGGAACTGGTTAGGGCAACCCAGTGGGTGGGGCAATCATCCCTTTGTTCTGCGTTACCATAAACAAACAAAGATTGAAAACAAAAGAAACAGAAAGGTTTAGCCCGACATGAAAGCCCCCCACATTAAAGAGCCAGCAAGCCCGCGTGCGGGCGCGCTAGCACAAGCCGAAGGCGCGTGAGATGCCACGACAAAGCAC
>Ga0070749_10001867_pt1 | contig 14228 bp, 17 predicted proteins | sample VirMetDEL_Nov_18_FD_75180 | JGI IMG/M metagenome (GOLD analysis project Ga0070749, IMG submission 75180) | Aqueous microbial communities from the Delaware River and Bay under freshwater to marine salinity gradient to study organic matter... | ecosystem: Environmental > Aquatic > Marine >...
AGATTTCTCACGCCATCTTTTTTGACGGATGAAGGGTTTTCGTTGTAGTAAGTCACGACACGATTCGTGACCTTGCGACGGAGTTCCTCCTCTGGAAGGCAGTAGAAAGAGCTATCGAATTTGCGGAGGTTTTTGTTGGTAGTGTTGGTAGTGTTGTTTTTCATAACGATAGTATTTTGGTCTAGATTTTTGGTTTGTGCAAGATTTATTTCACTTTTTTTGCTGCCGCTTTGAGTCCAGCGATTAGGGCAGCCGCCAATTCCTTAGAGACTAAAGAACCTTTCCACTCAGGATCGCAGCCTTCATCTCTGAGAGTAAGGATGGCATTGTTAAGTGTTGGGTCGATGGTGATTGAGATACCATCTGCTTCGACTCTGGTAATGGTGTTGATTTCCATGGGTTTTATTCTAGTGTTTTTTGGTTGGTAGTAAAGATTTATTTTCCATAGATGTAGCGAAGTTCTTCGCTCCACTTCTTAACCATCTCCGCCTCATAACCGTTAGGCTTCTTGACGGCAACGGGAAGCCATTTGTTGATCATGCGCTTGAGCTTGCGCTCTCTCAACCACTCGCCCAAGTGAATACCAATGGCGAAAGGAAAAGTAATGATGATGATAGCTTTATTGAGGGAGCTTTGGTTCTTGAAGTTGTGGAAGTTCATGGTGTTAGTGTAGTGTTTTTGGGTTAGTTGTAAAGATTTATTTTGATTTTTTAAAGACTGCTTTTCCAGCTTTTACGGTAGCGTCCCAGTCGATAGGATTCTTTTCATTCTCCTCAAGACGCTTTTGATTCCACTTCGCAAAGCTTGCGCGTGCTTCCATGACTTGTTCGTAGTATGTCTTTGGCTTTTTGTTTTCCATGGGCAGAGTATACAGTAAGCAGCCCACAATTAAAAGCTTTTTTTTGTATAAAATGCATTTTTATTTAGGGGAGGGGTTTTCTGAAAGTTTTTGACTTTTGCACTTGACACACAAAGCGCGGGGGGTGGTGAACACTATAAGTAAACTTTTTTTTATAACTAATGGGGGATGCGCCATATAATAAAATATAGCTACATGTTTAAAAGCGTGTAATAAATAAAAACAAATGGCAAAAGAAAACAGCTTATTGTTGGGTCATATAGAATTAACTCCTAAGCAAAAGGAATTTTATGATATAATGACGGATGAGAAAACGCGGATTGTGTTTTTGGGAGGGCCAGCGGGAACAGCGAAGACGTTTCTTTCTGTTTATTCTGCTTTGGATTTATATAATAATGACAAAAACTTAAAAATATTGTATTTACGTAGTGTTGTGGAGAGTGCGGATAGGGGGATAGGTTTTCTGAAAGGAGATATGGATGATAAGTTTGGGCCATATATGGCACCGCTTTTAGATAAGATTGATGAGTTATTGAATAAGCCAGAGAAAGAGCAATTAAAAAACAAAAGGGTACTGGAAGCAGAGCCGATTAACTTTTTGCGCGGATGTACATGGAGGGATAAGGTAGTTATTGTTGATGAGGCGCAGAATATGAGTGTGCGTGAATTGACTACTGTTTTGACTAGGATAGGTCGTGGTGCGAAGTTATTTATATGTGGTGATAGTTTGCAGAGTGACATTAGGAGTAGTGGTTTTGATAAGTTGAAGAATTTATTTAAAGATAGTGTTAGTTCCAAAAAAGGGGTGTATAGTGTAGAATTTGGGAAAGAAGATGTGATAAGAGATAAAATTATCAGTTATCTTGTAGAAAAAATTGAATTATTAGCCCCAAAACAATAAAATTTGATATGAATAAAGTTTTCTGTTCTTCCTGCGGCCACAAAAATGTGTATGAAGTGGTCAAACCAAAATTTTGTGCGGCGTGTGGCACTCAAATTGGAGTTGTTGCGGCTACTCCAGCGAAAAGAGAAGTGGTAGCAGAGATTGAATATGAAGAAGAGGTTTCTCGCTCTTTTGATTTACGGAGATTAAAAAACGATATTGTGGCTGAAGCTAATACAAACAAAACAACATTAACAGACTTATGGAAATCTGCTACTCCTGAAGATGCTAGCGGGGGTAAGTTTTCTAGGCCAACGCCCAACTTACCTAATGGTGAGGCAATGATTAAACAAAGCCAAGCAGATTGTGCGTCTTCTAGAGTTCAAGATATTGATGGATAAAAGGTATGAAGACCTTGTTCCAGAAATTGAAGAGCTTTTAAATAGATACAGGGCTAAATGGCAGCTTAACTCCATAGCTTGGTTGGATTATGATGATGTTTCTCAGATAATCCGCACTCATATCTATAAGAAGTGGCATTTGTGGGATCAGAAGAGAGCGTTTAAGCCTTGGGCTTCTATGTTGATTAGTAATCAGATAAAGAATCTGATAAGGAATCACTATGGAAACTTTGCAAAGCCGTGTTTACGGTGTTCTTTTTATTTGGGGGGAGATGAATGTGGTTTTACAAAGAGTAGAGAGCAGGATGAAGAGTGTGAGGATTTTGCTAAATGGAAGAATAAAAAACAAAATGCTTTTAACTTAAAAATGCCAGTATCTTTGGATTCATTAATATCTGTTAAAGATAGAATAAATGAAGATGAGTTGGACTATGATAAGAAAGTGGGCAAGATACATGATTTAGTAATGGATCAATTAAATGAAAAGCACAAAGAAATATATAAGCTTTTGTTTATAGACCATGAAGATGAAGTGAAGGTGGCTAAGAAGTTTGGGTTTAAGAGGGATACAAGTAAAAGAAAAACACCTAGATACAAACAAATAAACAATCTGAAGAAGAAGTTTTATAATATAGCAATAAAGGTGATAAAAGAGGAGGATTTATAATGATATACGATTTAACAGAGGAGCAGAAAGAGGAGATTTTAAAGTTATTTAAAAAGAACCCAGATTTAATGTTTATAACCCGCAAAATATTTAATGATGAGACTATTGATGGGAGGTCTAAACAGGGTAGGGCAGTAAGGAAGTTCTTAGCTGAACAAGATAAAAAAGCAAAAACAACCCTTGCCCCCAAAGTAGAGCAAATTCATTTAACAAAAGAACAAAAAGAGTTCTTGATGACTGACAACATTGAGGTTGGCATGAATGCGTTAGAAATAGCCCGACTCACTTTTAAAGATCGTGATGTCCAGCCATTAAGCATGAAGCATAGAATCATTGTTGATTTCTTAAAAACTTACAGGCCAGAGATTGTAGATGATAATGAGATCGTTACAAAAGAGAAGTGGACTCCACCTAAATCTATAAACAGAGCTATCGTTAAGATAAACAACTTCTGTGGCACTGCTTTAGAGGAACTAAACCTCCAAACAAAACAAAAAAAACTAGTAGAGCAATTAATTCTTTATTTTAAAAGCCCCCGTTTTAACCATTTTATTAATCAGTATGTTACTCTAGCTGACAGAGACTTGTTTGAAAGTGAGTTTGTCCGTGCTGTTTGGGACAAGCCAGACCTTACTAACGACGAATTGAATCTGTATGTGACTGTGTGTGCCAACTACGTGCGCCAAAAACACATCCAGCAGCGCATTGACAAGCTTAATGCACTACTAGACGACCAAGACAACGAAAGGGACATCACAATGCGTCTGACGGAGATTATTAAGGCGACTAGTGAAGAGCTTAACCAGTGCGAAAAGCGGATTGAATCCTTGACAAAAGACTTGAATGGCTCTAGAACTGCGAGGCTGAAGGCTAAAGGAGAGGAGAATGGATCTATCTTTGCTTTGGTTGAAGCTTTCCAAGAGCGTGAAGAACGTGACCGTATGATCATGATGGCTGAACTTCAAAACAAATTAATTGAAGAAGAGGCAGATAGGCTTGAGAGTATGGATGACTACAAAGCGCGAGTTCTTGGTATTTCCAAAAAAGAATTGTTATGAGTGAGTTTGTTTGCAGAGAATGCGGTAAGTCTTTTGAGAAGCGTAGGGGTTTTCACGCCCATCTTAAAGCGCATAGTACTTCTATTGGAGAATATTATGTTGAGCATTATGCTAAAAGAGACTTATACACAAACGAACTTCTGCAATTCAAAAACTACGACCAATATTTCACAGAAGACTTTAACAATGTAGATAATTATTTATCTTGGTTAAAAACAACTTCCCCAATCAAAGCAAAAAACCACTTAATCAAATATACCCGCAAAAGATTTGAGAACAAGGATGTTAAGTTCACTCCACCAGACTTATACTACATGTTGGCTCAAATGCCCAATATTGATTATTACCGCAAAATGTGGAGATCTTACTCTGATTTTTCTGAAGATTTGGGTATAGAATCTTGGTTTAATAAAAACTTGCCCAAAAACTTTTGGGAACAAGACATTAAAGATATGCAAATATTTATCGATACTAGAGAACAAAAGCCTCTCAGGTTCGATAATAGTATGAAGAACAAGTTGGACTTCGGTGATTATACCGCAGCAGGAGAATATTATTCAAAAACCTTTATAGATAGAAAAGCTCAAGATGATTTTAGACAAACCTTTGGAAAAGATATTGAACGGTTCAGGCGCGAAATGGATCGTTGTGTCAAGTTTAATTCTTACATGTTCATTGTTGTCGAGTCGTCTATTGAAAAAATCGAAGAAGACAACAAAGTATCGAAGTTTAAATCGAACTTAGGTTACTTGTGGCATAATGTTCGTAGTCTGATGATAGACTACCCAGAAAATATTCAATTTATTTTTGCATACTCAAGAGCAGGAGCAAAGAAAATTATACCCAAAATACTATATCATGGCCAAAAATTATGGCATGTTGATGTACAATATCACTTAGAGAAAAAAGTTCATGGCATGGCAGAAAGGAAAACAGCGGTATCGAAATGATTACTCCGCACAAGAGTTTAACTCTTATTTAAGAACACTTGATGGCGACCTTCCCGACGAAGAGGCCAAGTATTTATTATACAAGTTCTTAAGGGCTAATATAGCATTTACCTCCGAATTATTTTTGGGGGTAAAATTATTTCCTTTCCAAGCAATGGCCATCAAGGGAATGATGGTATCAGACTACTCTATGTTCGTATTCTCACGGGGTATGTCTAAGACTTTCTCTACAGCTATTTATGTGTTACTTGAATGTCTACTGAACCCCAATGCTAATATTGGTGTTATTGCAGGTAGCTTTAGGCAATCAAAACAGATCTTCCAGAAGATGGAAGATATCCTTAGTAAGCCAGAGGCAAAGCTCGCAAAAGAATGCGGAGTTAAAATAACAAAAGGTACTGACCAATGGACTTTAAAAATTGGTAATAGCCGCGCTATAGCTTTGCCGTTAGCTAATGGAGAACGACTGCGTGGATTTCGATTTAATAGGATTGTGCTAGATGAGTTCTTAACAATACCAGAAAAGATATTCAATGAAGTTATCATACCATTCCTTGGAGTTGTAGAGAATCCAATTGAAAGGGAGGAACTGCATAAACTAGAATCCCGCCTAATCGACAAAGGCGAGCTGAAAGAGGAAGATAGGTATGTATGGCCCAATAACAAATTAATAATCCTTTCATCTCCGTCATTCAAATTCGAATACATGTACAAACTCTACAAAAAGTATGAGGGGCTAATATTTGGAGAATTCGATAGAGACGACGAGGAAGATGAGCAAGCGGCTGATGATGCATATAGATTAATTATGCAATTGAGTTATGATTGTGCTCCTACAAGGTTATACGATCAAAACCTGCTTAAACAAGCTAAGGCAACTATGTCTGAGATGCAGTTCAAGAGGGAATTTGGGGCACAGTTCGTAGATGAGAGCGATGGTTACTTTAGATTATCTAAAATGGCGGCTTGCACCATCATGGATGGAGAATTTCCTGCTGTTGAGGTAGTTGGGAATCCAAGTGATGACTATATTCTTGCTTTTGACCCCAACTGGGCTGGTAACACAAGTGCAGACCACTTCGCAATGCACGTATTTAAGGTTCTGAGGGACGAACAGAAGATTTGCCTTGTTCATAGCTACGCAGTGGCTGGAGTGTCCTTAAAAGACCATATGAGGTATTTCTTATATTTAATTGAAAACTTTAATATTGTCGGTATATGCGGTGACTATAATGGAGGAGTACAATTTATAAACTCTTGTAATGAAAGTGAACTGTTTAAAAAGGCTAAAGTTGATATTGGAGTAATTGAAGTTGAGCTAGAAAAACCAGATCAGTGGCATGGTGATATTATGCAGTTCAAGAATCAATACAACCAAAAGGAAAGAAAATATTGTATTTTAAGAAAGCCAACGTCTAATTGGATTAGAAATGGTAATGAGATGTTACAAGCAGCAATAGACCATAAAAGAATATTGTTTGGTGCTAGAGCGGTAGACGATCATTTTGATCAACAAAGAAAAAAGAACATACCTATTGAGGAAATTAAGTGGGACCACAAGATTACTGCTTCTTCCAAAGGGGCTAAGATGATTGATTTAATTGATCATCAGAAAAGTATCATTGAACTTACAAAGTCAGAATGTGCTAACATTGAGGTTGCTACAAACCCACAAGGATCTCAGTCATTTAACCTACCCCAAAACTTAAGAAGACAAAAGGGACCAAATAGAGCACGAAAAGATTCTTATTCTGCTTTAATTCTAGGCAATTGGTTTGCCAAAGTGTATTTTGACTCTCTTCATGTTACTCCAGAGAAAAAACCTGTTTCTACATTTATTCCATTCACAATTTGAAAAGTTATAAAGTAACTTTTATAACTTTAGTGTAACAATTTGTGACATGGCAAAACGTAAGTATACTAAGAGGTCTGAGTATTGGGAAAAATTCAAATCTAATACTCCCAATAATAATCTTGAAGAATTAACAAGACAATCTCTTGCCGAAGAGTTTTCTCCAGAATTAGTAGGAGAATCTCTTTATGAAACAACTGCTTCTAGGCTTTCTGATTCTAGTAAGCGTTCTAGTTCAAGAACTAACAGTGTTACTCAGAGTTATACTAAAAACAGATTCAAGAATATTGATGATGGTTTATTGCCATTTGATTACTCCCGTGATTCAGTAGATGTACGTGATGCTATTCAGCTATGTCAGAAAGCTTACTTTAACGTACCAGCTTTCCGCAGTACTATTGATATGTTATCTGATTTCGCTGATTCTGACCTTTATCTAGAAGGCGGTTCTGATAAATCAAGGAACTTTATTAATGCTTGGTTTAAAAGAATTAAAATACACGATATTAAGTCACAATACTTCCGCGAATACTATAGGTCTGGTAATGTGTTTATGTACCGTGTAGATGGTAGGATTAAAACAAATGATACTGGTAGGGTTTTAGAGACTTATGGTGCAACTAAAAGTGTGCCTATCCCTATTAAGTATTTAATCATGAACCCTACAGATATTGCTACTAAAGGTTCTATTTCATTTAATGATTTTCAATACTTTAAAGTTCTTACTCCATATGAGATTTCTCGACTCAAAGATCCCAAAACTGATCATGAGATTGAGATGTACAACTCTTTACCAGAAGATGTCCAAGTAAGAATACAAAATAACACTGCTACTACAACTGAGCGTTTATACATAAAATTAGCATCTGAACTACTACATGTAGTGTTTGCCAAAAAACAAGACTATGAGCCGCTTTCTGTTCCATATGCTTTCTCTGTCCTTGATGACATCAATAAGAAATTAGAACTTAAGAAAATTGACCAAGCTATTTCTCGTTCTATTGAAAATGTTGTTTTGTTAGTTACTATGGGTGCAGAGCCTGATAAGGGTGGAGTTAACCATAAAGCCCTGTCTGCTATGCAGAATATCTTTAAGAACCAAAGCGTTGGTCGTGTTCTTGTATCTGATTATACAACTAAAGCCGATTTCATTATTCCTGATCTCCGAAAAGTAATTGGTCCAGAAAAGTATGAAATTTTAAACCGTGACATCCAAGAAGGACTTCAGAATGTTTTACTTGGGGATAACAAATACGCAGATGGACAACTTAAGATGAAGATCTTCATCCAGCGTCTTGAAGAGTCTCGTCAGCAATTTATTCGTGATTTCTTGCAGCCAGAGATCCGTCGAATTTGTAAAGCGGCTGGTATGCGTTCTTGGCCAGAGGTTAAGTTTGTTAAGACTGATACTCTTGATAATTCAGACATGACCAAGCTTGCTACTCGTATGATGGAGCTTGGAGTACTCACTCCACAACAAGGAATGGAAGTTGTTCATAATGGAGTATTCCCAAAGGCAGAAGATCTAATGTCTGCCCAAGAATCTTTCAAAGAGCAGAGGGAAGAGGGTTACTACATGCCTCTTGTAAATAGCATTAATCTCTTTCAAAACGAGGAAGATTCCGAACAAGAACCTCAAGAACAAGCTGCACCTATAGCTCCTTCTGGTGGTCGCCCCATTGGAGTATCTAATTCTAACTTCTCTAAGAAACATATTGTTGAAGCTACTAAAATGGTTAGTGAGTTTGAATTGAGAGCTTACCGCGACTTTGCTCTTAAGTTTGGTTTAGAAGAACTTGATGAAGATCGGAAAGACTTAGTTTCTCGCGCTTGTGAATCAATCATTGTTTCTAAGCCATCAAAAGAGTGGGATGAAACACTATCTAATGTTGTGGAGAATCTAGATAACCTTTCTGAGTTAAATGTTGACCCTGAAGTTCTAGATATGGGTTCTAAGCATCAGCTTGACGATATGTCTGCTGCAATTTTATATCACTCAACTAAAATTTAAGTGTATAACATTTTATGGATTTAAAAGATTTTGAGGTAAGTAGCTTTGATTGTAACATTAAAGCTCTCAAACAGACTGACTACGAGAAGTTCGGAGTATCAGAAGGATCTATCGCAGAGGCAGCTAAATCTCTACTTCCAGAAGATTTTGACCCGTCACAGAATGTTGATGTTTTGCCTGTTGTCTTCAACTTAGCTTTAGTTAATGAGTTTAACAAGAACGGAGACGGTATTGATTCTGAAACAGCCGTAGCAGCAGTAAAAAGATTTATTAATAAGCCGATTAACATTGAACATAAGAAGCACAAAATTGTAGGGCATATGATTAACGCTTCTTTCTCTGTTGATGAGTATGATTTTAAAGATAACGCTATTGAATCATACGCTGACAAAAAAGAGCCTTTTTATATTAATGCTGCTGGTTTAATTTACAAAAATATTTTTCCAGAGTTGGCAGAAGCCATTGAAGAAGCCGCTAAAGAAGAAAATGAAGAATATCAAAGTATTGCTACTAGTTGGGAACTTGCATTTAAGAACTATAAAGTCGTCTATGGATCTAATAGATTGGACGAGTGCCAAGTTGCCGAAGGTTCACAGGCAGAAGAGTTAAAGCAATATGTAAAGGGCTTTGGAGGCAAAGGTATGGACAAAGATGGAACTCCTGTACATCGATTAATTCATGGTGAAACTTATCCTTTAGGAGCGGCATTGACATATAAACCTGCTGCTAGAGTTAAAGGAGTTTATACTTCAGAACCAGAGAAAAGTGAAAACAATGTTGATAATTCTTTAGCAGAACAAGATAATATTAATATTAAAAATTCCCTAAACAATAAAAACACTGTAACAACAAACAAATTCGATATTTTTGATATGGATAAAGAACAATTCGAAACATTAATGACACAAGTTGCAGAAAGCGTAGCTTCCGTTGTCAAGAAGGACGATCAAGCCAGCTCCGTTGGCGAGATTATGCGTGATGCTCTTACTGAGCATTCCGAAAACTGGAAATCTAAAGTTCAACTTGAAGCAGAAGCCCGTGAAAAGGCTGAAGCAGATCTTGCTGAAATGAAAGCTTCTTTTGAAGCTGTTCAGTCAGAACTCACTTCTCTCAAATCTGAGATCGAAGCTCAAGCTGCTGTTGAGTTATTTAACTCTCGCATGAACTTTATCGACTCCACTTACGAACTTACTGAGGCAGAGCTTCAGTTAGTCGTAGATGAGTTAAAGGTTGTTGAGGCTTCTGAGGAAGCTTTTGATGCCTTTAAAGGGAAACTTTCTATTCTTTTTGCAAGCAAGACCAAAGAGGCCATTGCTGCTCAAGAAGAGGCTGTTAAAGCTAAAATCGAAGAAGCTATTGCTTCCAAGATGGCTGAAGAGGCTACTGAAGAGCAAGAAGAAGTTAAGGCTAGCGAAGATGAGCTGGAAGTTGAAGAGGTTGAAGCCCCTTCTATTCCTAACAACAACGCTGAAGCCTCAGAACAAATCTCTTTAGTTGAAAAACTAAAAGAAAACTTCTCTGTTGAAGTTACTAAATAAAAATCTAATTACAAATAAATATTATGGCTAATGAAATTACTAACTTGTTGCCTTTCCGTCAATATGATGACAACGATGTTGTCAACATGTTCGCTATGGAAGGTACAAATAAAGGGGCAGGACTTATTGTTAAAGTCTCTGCCGCCAACCTTAACGACGATCTTGTTGATCTCGTCGATGGTGGAGGCGAATTCCTGACTTCTCAGGGTAACGCTTATTCTCCACTTTCTGTTAACCCACTTCGTGTGGAAGCTGCTGGATCTGGAGATTCTGCTCTTGGAATTCTTCTTCGTGACGTTCGTGACACTGACGAAAACGGTGAGAAACTTCGTTTCTACCCACAAAAGAAAGAAGAGCTTCAGTGCGTTCTTTCTGGAGAGTCCGTCCCTGTTGCAACCAAAGGTATCTTCACTTTCATGGAAGGTGCATTTACTGGTTCTGCTGTTCCTGCTGTTGGAACTGACGTTTATGGGCACGCTGCTGGAAAACTTGGTGTTGCTGGTGGTAATGCTGTTAAAGTCGGTCAAGTCCTTGCAACTGGAACTCGTGCTGCTGGTGATACTCACGCAGGAGACTATGCAATCGTTAACATCAACCTCTAATTTTACTCACAGATTATGAAAATTACTATTAAAAGAACTGAAGATCAGTTAGCCCTTGTTCGCGCAATGGGTTCGAATAATCGTGAGGAGGCTTACGAAGCACAGGCAGCTGTTGCAGAACTTCTTGGACCTGTGGTCACTGAAGTTATCAACAACGCTGTGACTGTTGGAAATCTTTTCACCACCCTGACTTATCAGGCTGATGATAATCCATCTCTTCCTCTTGACCTTTTCCACGATGTTACTGAAGAAGATTATGTACAGGTTTATTCCCAGCAAGTCGCTGGTGGACTTCCTTACAACCAAGTCTTCCCAGCTCATAACGAGCTGAAGTTTAGCACTTACACTCTCGACAGCGCACTCGCTTTCGACCGTAAGTATGCTAAGAAGGCTCGCGTTGATGTGGTTTCCAAGACCTTTACTCGTATGGCTCAAGAGGTTATGCTCAAGCAGGAGCGCACTGCGTTCAACGTGCTTGCTACCGCTCTCGTTGGTGGAGATAGCCTCACTGCTACCGCAGGAGATCATATTATCTCTGCCGCAGGATCGACTCTGCTTCTTGATGACTTGAATCAGTTGATCACCACCTCTAAGCGTATCAACAGCTCTTTCGTTGGTGGTACTCCAGTTGGTGGTTCTAAAGTTGGTGTGACTGATTTGCTTGTTTCTCCTGAAGCAGTTGCAGACATTCGCGCTATGGCTTACAACCCAATCAACACCACGAAAGCTCTTGGTGGAACTATCTCTACCGATGCTGCTTCTAATGGACTTGCTGCTCCAGAAGATCTTCGCTCTCAGCTTTATAGCGGTGCTGGTCTTCCAAGCTTCTATGGTATCAATATCATTGAAGTTCTTGAAATGGGTAGTGGACAGCGTTTCAATAAGATCTTTGATGCTGTTAAGGGTAGCGTGAGCTTCACTGAAGCTTCTGAGCAGATCCTTATCGGTATCGACCGTTCTCGTGACGCTCTTATCCGTCCTGTTGTTCTTGACGAAGGTTCAACTGGTGAACTCAACGTTCTCGTTGACGACCAGTTCTCTGTCCGTCAGAATAAGATTGGTTACTATGGTAAAGTTGAAGAGGGTCGCGTCTGTATTGACGACCGCGCTCTTTGCGGAATCATCCTCTAATAGAGGTTTCCTAAATTTAGGAGTCGCCCTACGGGGCGGCTCTTTTTTTTTGATTTTTTTAGTGTAATACTTTATTATAAGTTATGGCAGATCAAGAAAACCTACAAGGGTTCCATTTTGCTGATGGAAAAAATCACGAAGATAAAGGCGAAAGAATTGAAAAAGCTAGGGAGCTTGAAGATCTACTAGGGATTAAAGATATGAACCCCTACAAAACTTTAGATAAAGAAATATTTGCTGAAACTTTAGCTTCTATGTCTATTTCTCAGATGACTGAGTTAGCTCAAAGGGTTGGAATTTCAGGAATGGAAATGGGGTCTAAACCTTCTTTGAAAAAGGCATTAGAGAAATCTTTTGATATTTATTTGAGGCAACACAATGTTTCTGTTGCTGGATCACCCAAACCAGTAATCTCTACTGAAGACCCAGAAGTTAAGAAGCTGTTTGAGCTATAGAGTTCCCTAAATGCTTGTTTTGCTGTAAGATTATTTAATGAATGATCTTGGCTCACTAGCAACAAAAATAGTCAATTACGAATTTTCAGAAGATAGGCAGAGGTTTCCTGTGTCTTATGTTTCTGGTTGGCTTGAGACCAACATTGGAGAACTTAATGGCCTCACCAATGAAGAATTTTATGTTAATGATACTGGTGCTATAGAAATTGCTACAGGATCAGGTTTATTACCAATTGAGGAAAATATTCTTTCCACACTATATCAGATTCACTACTATGAGAAAGCAGCTAGGGATTCTCTGCGTGGATTTACTTATGGGGGAGATACTGACTGGATTACCCTCAAAGAAGGTGATACTACTATTCAGAGACAAAACAAAAACTCCGTTGCTAAAACATATAGAGATTTAAAGGTTGATGCTACTGATAGGCTAAATGATTTGGTAGGACGTTATAACCAATACAAGTCTTCCCCATTGCAGGTGTTTGGTCGAGATGGAATAGACCCAATTGACAGCATTGATTCTTATCAACCTACAAGCTCTTATAGATCATACTAATGGCTTCACTACTTACATCTGCTCAAAAGTCAGCAATACAAAGTGCATTAAGCGAAGTACACGATACTTTTGCCAGAGACATTTATGTCTACATAGAAAAAAAGATTAGCACAAGACCCGCTAATTTGAACTACAATCCATTGTACGGCAGGACCAAGGATGATTCTAAGTTGAGTTCACAAACTACGCTAGTCAAGCACACAGTGCAAGCTAGGGTCAGCTACGCGCCAAATCAGGGCGAGTCTATTATAGACGCTGGGGCGCAATTTAATTTAACCGCTTCTCACGGCAAAGTGAGAATAAAAGTTGATTCAGATGGTTACGAAAAAGTAAAAGATTCTACTAGGATTGAAATTGATGACAATTTATTTATTGTAGATACTGACGCAAAAAATGTGGGGCCATTCTCAACTCAATATTATACTGTATTCCTTAAAAGAGAAAACTAATGGCTAAAGCATTCCTGTCAGCAAGTAAATTTGAAGTTTCCATAAATAAAGCAGCACTTCTTAAAGAGGTTACTGTTGGTAATAATGGCAAGATTACTGGGCGAGAGGTAAGAAAGTATGTTTTGCCAATTATTGAAGAAGCTCAAGAAAAGTTAATTAAAGATTTCTATAGCCACTCTGTTACTAAAGAAATAGAAGCTGGGCCGAATGCTTCTAACAGCTCTGGCACTTTGAATGGTTATGGCAACCTTTTTTCATTTATTGGTTTTGATAGAGGAGAAGACCCAATAGCAGCAATTGGCGAAGTTATAAAACAAAAGCTTTCAGTAACAGTTAGGGCAATCTCTAGTGGAAGGTTTAGAATATCTATAGCAAATCCCCCTTCCAAAGAGGAGCTTTTTAGCGTATCCCAAATACCTTGGGCAAGTGGTTCTAGCTGGGCAGAAGGAATAGAAAAGGGACTATCTAATTTGGGTTCATTTTTATATAGAGGGAAAGGTATTCCTAAATCTAGGTCTGGTACTGGAGTGCAGATCAAAAATGATTTAAGGGCTGCTAGCTTCAGGACTCAGCCTTACATATCGAAATTAGTAGATAAGTTTTATAAAGATGTTACAAAATTTTAAAAAATGAAAGCTCAATTTGATCAAAATTTATTGTCTAGTTTTTACTTGTGGTTAGAGAATCGTTTGTTAAAATCTGACACAAAAGCTTATCTTACGGGATTAGAAAATAATTTTCGTTATGTGGATTTCGACGACATTCCTACTGATATGGTTGGGTATCAGGGGGAATATCGACAGCTTGTAGCTG
>Ga0070749_10001868_pt1 | contig 14226 bp, 17 predicted proteins | sample VirMetDEL_Nov_18_FD_75180 | JGI IMG/M metagenome (GOLD analysis project Ga0070749, IMG submission 75180) | Aqueous microbial communities from the Delaware River and Bay under freshwater to marine salinity gradient to study organic matter... | ecosystem: Environmental > Aquatic > Marine >...
GCACAGTTTATGAAGAGTGCCGAGTTTGAGTCGCTTCCGCAGATGATTAAGGATCAGTTCTATAAGCATTATGAGTTTACGCAGCAGGCTGTTGCTGCTGATGCTAATCCGACTGGAGATGCTCCGCGCGTGTCGCTGCAACTTCGTGGTGCTGTTGGGCCTACTACTGGGTCTAAGATTCTTAATCAGGCTGGTGTTAAGGATGTTACTCCGCAAGAGTTGTTGGAGCCGCCGCTTGATACTGTGGTTATTGATAATAAGGATAAGCCTAATGCGCCTGAGGGTGCGGGTGGCGCAATGGATCAGTATCAGATGGAGTTGTTGCAGAAGTTGCAGCAGAATCAGGCTGAGGCGGATCAGAAAATGGCTAATGAGATGACTATGAGGACGGTGCGTGGTGAGTAGGCAAGAGCGTACTGAGTGGGATGATGCCGCTCGTGCTGCTACGTATGTGCAGTGGATTGCTTGTGATAAGAAGATTCGTGAGACTAGTCGTGTGACTGGTGTTCCTCATGCTACTGTGGCTTATTGGGCTAAGCAGTGGGAGAAGGATGGTCCTCCTGAGCATCTTGATAGCGAGATTCGTAAGAATGCTTACGAGTTTGTGGATCATGCTAATCGTGTTCGTAAGCAGGCTATGGAGAAGTTAGAGGAACTTATTCCTGATGCTGAAGTGAAGCAGTTGAGTGCTATTGCTACTGTGGTTGGTATTATGGATGATAAGATTCGTTTGGCTCAGGGTCTTGCAACTAAGCGTACTGAGACTGTTCATACTCTTCCTACGAAGGAGGAGATGAAAGAGTTGATGGCTGGTTTTGCTGATGGGCTTGTTGGTGCGGCGGAAGACCGTGCGAGTGATACTGTTAGTATTGAGGCTGAAAGTGTTGTTGTGAATAATTAGCGACCAACCGGAATAAGCCGGAGTCGTTTGTGTTATAGGAGGATACCATGAGTGATGGTATTGATATGGATGGCGCTCTTGAGGCGCTGTCGGCCAATCTTCCGGACGAGGCTCCGGTTGTAGAGGCTAGTGTTTCGGATGAGGCTGTTGTGGAGGATAATCCGGTTTCTGCTGATGCGGAGGCGGAATCCTTTACTGGTTTTGATCCGAACACGCTTCCTGAGGATATGCAGGCTGTTTATCGCTCTATGCAGGGTGATTATACGCGCAAAACTCAGGAGATTGCAGAGTTACGGCGTCAGTACGAGTCGTTCTCTGAAGCAGGAGTTGATCCAGATGTTGCTCTACAAGCAGTTGGATTCTTGCAGGAGTTGAATACTAATCCGGAATTTGCTATGCAGGTTGCGGAACAACTTCAACAGACTTCGGGAACACCCAATGTTAGCCAGACGATTGAAGAGTTCGCTTCTGAGAATGTTGATAATAGTTATGAGGGGCTTCCTCCGCAGTTAGCGGAAGAGTTGAAAGAGATGCGAGCATTTCGTGAAGAGATGCTAACGATGCAGGCGCAACAAGAGTCGCTTGCAGAGTTGGAGGCTATGGAGAATACTATTAAGACGACGAATCCTCATTATACTGATGATGATATGGAGGCTATTTATTCGCTTGCGTATGCTCATGATGGGGATCTTATGGCTGCTCAGGAGGCGTATGCTACTATTCAGCAGCGTCTTTTAGGTAGTTATTTGCAGTCTAAGCAGGTGCCGCATGGTGCTACGCCTGCTCCGGCTGCGCCGTCTAGTGTTCCCGGTAAGTCTTTTGCTAGTCTTGATGACGCGCATAAGGCGGCTTTGGAGGTTCTTCGTAACATTTCCTAATAAGGGGGTGTTGTAAGAATGGCTCTGACTAATGGGACTAATCTTACTACGCTTAGCGATATTCTCAAGGAGTATTACCTTGGGCCGGTCGCTGAGCAGTTGAATAATGAGGTGCTTCTTCTGGCGCGGTTGAATTCGCGTTCTGAGGATCTGGTGGGTAAGCGGGCTTATGTTCCGCTTCATACGTCGCGGTCGGCTGGTATTGGCGCTCGCGCCGAGGCTGCTGCTCTGCCTGCGGCTGGTAATCAGGACTACGATAAGGCTGTATACGACCTGAAGTATCTGTATGGTCGTGTGCAGGTTACGGGTCCGTCGATGGCTAAGACGAAGAACGAGGCTGGTGCTTTCCTTCAGGCTCTTAAGTCTGAGTTGGATGGTATTCGCAACGATCTTCAGAAGGATCTGGCTCGTCAGGTCTATGGTAATGGTACTGCTCAGATTGCGCAGTGTGGTACTACTTCGGCTGATACGACGGTTGTTCTTAATACCGCTGCTGGTAAGGAGGCGATTCGTAAGGGTCAGTTGTATGTTGGTATGCTTGTTGACATTGGTACGGTTGCTGATGTTGATACGATTGCGGCTGGTCGTGAGATTACGGCTGTTGACTTTACTAATGCCACGATTGATATTTCGGGTGCTGCTGTGACGACTTCTTCGTCGCATTACATTACTCGTGCTGGTTCTGGTGTTGACGGTGCGGCGACCGCGAATGGTTCGCGCTCGTCCGAGGTTGATGGTCTTCAGCGGCTCGTGTCTGCGTCTGCTACGTATGTTGGCGAGATTGATGCGTCGGCGAATACGTGGTGGGATAACAAGCGCGTCACGTCTGTTGGCGCTCTTGCTCTTGATGACATTCAGCAGGGTCTTAACCTTGTTCGCCTTGAGGGTGGTACCCCCACCGTCATGGTTACGTCGATGGGTGTGCAGCGCGAGTTGTATAACCTTCTTGAGGATCAGGTTCGTTATGTTGATCCGATGTCGTACAATTATGCGGCTGGTTTCAAGACGCTGGAGTATGCTGGTATGCCGATTATCTCGGACATTGATGCTCCGTATGGTAATATGTACGTGCTGGACGAGTCCACCATTAAGGTGTTCTCGGATCAGGACTGGCATTTCCTTGATTCTGACGGGCAGACGCTTCGTCAGGTGTCGGGTTATGATGCTTTTGAGGCGATCATGACTCGCTACATGAACCTTGGTATGACCAAGCGGTCTAACCAGTGTGTCCTTACGGGCATTACTGTTGACGGCTCGGCTGATCTCGGTATCTAATTTGGGTAGGGAGGGGCTTAGGCCCCTCCCTATTCTAGCATAAGGAGTGATAATGCCTAAGAAGTTGGATGATATTGTTAGTGCTTTGAAGCGTGATAATCCGTCTTGGCCTGAGTCTAAGGTTTGGGCTATCGCACAGTCTACGTATAAAAAGATGCAAGGAAAGTAGGTGAGTTATGTCGGAGGCTTGGACTCGTAAGGAAGGTAAGAATCCTGAGGGTGGTTTGAATGCTAAGGGCCGTAGGTCGTATAAGAAGGGTACGCTTAAGCCTCCGGTGTCTGCTAAGCAGGCTAAAAAGTCGCCTAAGGCTGCTGCTCGGCGGCGCTCGTTTTGTGCGCGTATGAGTGGCATGAAAAAGAAGTTAACGTCGGCTAAGACGGCTAATGATCCTAATAGTCGTATTAATAAGAGTTTAAGAAAGTGGGATTGCTAATGAGTGGAATTTATATTCCGGGTCATGGTGAGATGACTTTTGCTGAGGCTCGCGTTGATCGCGCGGTTCGTGAGTATGATGAGCGTTTGTTTTTTGCGCGGAATGCTGAGACTTGGGATTGGTGTGTGTATATTAAGATGCCTCGTCCTGAGCCTGCTTATCCTGTTATTGGGTTTGGTAATGAGATTCCTAGTGTTGATGTTGTTATGCAGCGTATTATGGCTGCTGATACGATGCGGCATGGTTGGCAAATTCTTGATGATGTTGTTAAGTCGCAAGAGGATTATAAGAAGCAGTTTAAGGATAAGGCGGATGAGGCGGGTGAGGAGTCGGCTGAGCATATTGAGTTTATGCTTCGTCAGCATGGCGAGTCTCCTGTTATTAAAGAGTTTATTGATTATGATGTGCCTAAGGAGGTGAGTAATAATGACGCTTGATGAGATGTATGATGAGATGGATTTGTATGGGTTTGAGGATTTTGAAGAGGCGCAAAAGTTGCTTTTGCTGAATGAGGCGTATTTTGATATTGTTACTCGTGAGCCTTGGCCGTTTCTTGAGAAGGTTGTAGAGTTTATTGTTCCTAATGGGACTTCTCAGATTACTAGTGGTTCTAGTTTTCGTGTTGTGAATTCTACGAATACGCTTAATAATAGTGCTGGTGTTGGGACGTATACTGAGCATAGTGTGAATACGGTGCTTAGTTTTCTTGATGTGTCAAATGATATTGTTATGGTGCCTGAGCGTGCGGATGTGATTGAGAAGAATTATCGGGTTGCTAATGATACGAGTACGCCTAATAAGTATTATTTTGTTGGTGATGATATGTTTGTGTATCCGGCGATTAATGGTTCGCCGACGATGCGTTTGTATTTTCTTCAGTTGCCTGTTGCGGCTACTGCTACTTCGGGTACGAGCGCTTGGCTTATTCCTAGTCGTCATCATAGTATTGTGTTGTATGGTGCGCTTGTTAAGGCGTTTCTTGTTAATGATGATCCGCAGGCTTCTGTGTTTCAGAATTTGTTTGAGCAGCGTTATCAGCAGATGCGTGCTGATGTTTGGATGAATCAGTATGATCGTACGGATAGGATTTATACTCTTACGGATTCGTATGATTGGTCTTATTAGGGGGTGATTGAGTGACTGGTTTGACTTATGCTAATCAGGTTGGTGCGCCGGGTGGGTTAAATCAGGCCGCTCCGGGGACGTTTATTCCAGAAGATTTTGTGCGCTGGTCGCAGGATGTGTTGTTTGATAGGGCTGGATTGTTGCGTCGTCGTAAGCCGTTTGAGACATTTGCGCTTTATGATAATGCTGGTAGTAGTGTTAGTCAGCCTTCTGTTGCTGATGAGCGTGTGCTTGGTGTTATTTCTACGCTTAATTTTGATGGTGATGCTGTTTTTGGCATTGTTGTTACTAATGATAGAATTAGTGCGGCATACACTAAAATTTATTTTTATGATAAAGATTTTAAGTATCAATCTTTTTCTACGCTTGATGCTTTTTCTAGTAATGCTATTTTGTCTGCTAAGTCTGATATTAATAATAGTTTGTGGATTGGTATTTTAGATGAGTATGGTTTGGCTTCTGATACTAATAAGCAACAATTATATTATTGGCGCGGAGGGACTGGAGTTGATGGTACTACAATTAGTTATGTAAATAATAGTGGACCAACGCCTACTTATGGTATTTGTGCTACTATTAGTTCTTATACTATTACTGAGACTGTAGGTGCGGTAACTCCGTCTAATGAAATTTTAACTAATGTTATTACTATCACTCTTTCTAATCCTACTTATACAAACTCTTATGATTATACTGAACTTAGTAAGGGTATGTTTTGTTTTGCTCGCAAACGAGATACTGGCGAAGAATACTATGTTGGCGATGTAAAAAGTTTTAATTATGCTAATATTACTTTAGAAAAAAATGTGCTTGTGTGGCCGTATTATTTAAGTATTACGTCGCTTAATTCTGAGTATGATTTAGTTTTTTATAATACTCGTCCTTATATTCATAATCATGGGCGAGGATTATTAACTATTGAAAAAGGCGCTACTAATTTAACTGGTGTTAGTGGTCCTATTGGTAGTGAAGGCGAAGGGCATTTTGCTGCTGCTGGCCTTGGAGAAGTAGGCCAAACATTTACAGTGTTCCGAGCGTCTGATAATCTTGCTGTAGGCCGTTTAGTAAGTACGGCTTCTTATAATGCTGCGCCTGATAATGAAACTTTAAAGTTTGCGTATAATACAGCAAGTAGCGGCGGATCGTCGGTCCAGTACCGGGCGGGTAGCGATTTTACTGTTAAGATGGCTGCCGACGAGTATGTTATTTATGATACTACTAAGCCTGTTTCTTGGCATAAAGATCGTACTAATAAGAAGTTTCCCGGAGTATTTCATGCAACCTACTCGGGACTTAACTGGTATGGTAATGCTGGCGAATTAGAAAACCAGAATCGTATTGTATTTAGTGCTCCGCATAATTCTGAAAGTGTTGATCTTTCTAAGGATTCTGCGGACTCTATTCTGCTGCCCACAAACCAGCAGATGCGTGGTATGGCTACGTCTAACTCTGGCCTTCTCGTATTTTTTGAGGATAAGACGTATATTATTCGTGGTAATTATCGTCTTAACTTTTCTGTTGAAGAGTTGTATCCTGAGGGGTGCTTGTCTGCTCAGAGTATTGTAGAGTTTGGTGGTGGCGTGTTCTGGGCTTCTAAGCGTGGTATTATGCTATTTGATGGTAATACTGTACGTAATCTTGTTCAAGATAATCTTGGCGCGTATTATACTGATAGTATTAAGCCTTTTGATGCTATTAATAATGCTGTGTATGCGTTTGTGTATAAGGATTATTTGTTTATGCATTTTACTCGCTTCCAGTCTCCGTTTAATCCTGTTAGGTATGAGCCTATTTATGCGGAGGGTATTGATACTACAGAGGCTATTGCTAATTATACTGCTGAGGATTGGGATCCTGATTTTGAGATTGATGATTTTGATCCTGTTAATAATGTCCCTATTTATTGGGATTATATTAAGATGTATAAGTCTGGGCGTACTGGTGCCTTCTGGGGAGAAGATGTTCCTTCAAACGAGACTTATTGGGGTAATGGGGATTCGGATGTGTATTGGGGGCCTATCTACCAAGATTATGGTATGACGTTTGCTATTTATCTTCCGACTAATGCTATCACTACGCTTAGTAATTTTGATTTTCGTGGTTTTACTTCGCTAGACTTGTTTGATGCTGTACGTGGTCTAGTTGGTGTTAACGCGGTTAATCCGACCGGAGTTGTTGGGGTTGCACCGCGCATTATTGATTTAGATAGTATGATGCGGATTGAAAATAATCATACGACTTCTGAGGATTCAGAGTTGTGTGAGAATGTTTTTAAGCCTACAGAATTGTATTATAAGGGGCCGGATTTTTATCTTCAGACTAAGCATTATACGTTTGGTGATCCGACGCTGCGTAAGTGGTTCCGACAATTATTCCTTAACCTTTATCAGATTGATGGCGGTTTGCGGCTTGATATTGTTGATAATGAGGATAAGGATCTTATTGATATTGAGAAGAAGCGGCATCGTAATTGGGAGATTTTTGTTGAGGACTTGTATAATTGGGGAGAGATTCAAGATGTGATTCTTCCTAAGCAATTGTCTCCTAATCGTTCTACGTGGGAGAATGTTGAGAATGTTGGTTTAACGTGGTACGAGTTTTCTGATGCTCAGTATGAGCGGCGTAAGAAGAAGTTTAGTTGGCGTTATCCTTCGATGGGTTTTCGTTTGTACCAGATGAATAATTTTAGGCCGCGTAATTATCAGACGGTTCAGCGTCCTCATACTGTGGATATTGATTCGTGGAGTATTGGTTTTAAGCCTATGCGTCAAAGTAGGGTGTAATTATGGCTGGTTATGATCTTAATACTGCTGCTGGTCAGGCAGAGTTTGAGCGGCGTATGGCGAGTATTATTAAGAATGAGGTTGGTTCTTATACTCGTACTGCTTTGTCTCAGAGTCTTGGTGGTGTGCAGCAGACTCAGAATAATCTGGATAATACTAATCTTAGTATTGTTCCTATTGGTAGTATTATTGCGTTTGGTGGTGTTACACTGCCGAGCGAGTTTTTGTGGTGTGATGGTAGTCTTATTCGTAAGGATAAGTATGCTCGTTTGTTTACTATTCTTGGTGTTGATCGTTATGGTAGTGATACTTCTGACGAGTTTTATTTGCCTAATTTGCTTAGTAGAAATCCGCGAGGAGCGTCTAGTGTTAATGCTAATGTTAGCCTTAATGCTGTTAATGTTTTAAGTCATACGGGTGTATTAAATCATTTGCAGGCTAATACTAACGCTAATATTGCTATTGCCGATACAGACCTTACTCATGCACATAATCATGATCATAATTTTAATCATGGTCATAGTAATAATAATGCTGGTCAAGGAGCCACGCATAATCATGCTTTTCAAGGCGCTACTACTAGTATTTCTCGTGCTGCTGGTAATCAGGCGGGCCTAGCGGCCGCTACACACAATCATGGTTTTACTGGTAGTACGGCTACACATACTCATGCTCATGGATTAAACTCAAATAATAGTAACGTGGGTGCTGGAAATAGCACAAATGCAAACGCGCTCAGTAATCATACTCATAATTTTGTTAATGGCGTACGTGATCATAGCATTAATGATCATACTGTTTCTAGTTTTTCTGCTTATCAAACTGTTAATTATATTATTAAATATTGAGGATTATGAAAACTATTCAATTTACTCCAATTAAGAAGTCTGTTTTGGGGCTTATCCCTCCGCCTATTCCGGCGAGTAAAATGCTACCAGAGTGGTATAAGCAGCAGAATAGTATTATTGATGATAAACTTATTATGAATGATAAAGGTTCTTTAAATATTACTGTTAAAAAGTGTATGCCCGTACTTGATGATATGACAGCGGGATATTATATTACGCTTCCTTCGGATGTTATTGTTTCTTTTAAAGAAGGACGAGCATTGTTTAGTTGGAGTTTAGATGTTTTATCTCAACAGAATACGGATGGTAAAATTGATGTTCTTCCTAATTTAGTTTCTTCTCATAGTGTTGAGCAAGTATCTAATCTACAAATACCATATGAGTATTCTAATGAGCCGTTTAAGTGGAATAATTATTATCGTATTACAACGCCTGAGGGTTATTCTTGTATGTTTAGGCAACCGTCTTGGCGTTTTGATTTGCCTTTTTATACGTTTTCTGGTATTGTTGATACGGATAAGCATCCTGTTCCTGTTAATTTTCCTTTTCTTATTCGTCAAGACTGGGAGGGTATTATTGAGGCTGGTACGCCTATTGTTCAGGTTATTCCTTTTAAGCGTACTGATTGGTCTTCTGAAGTTTTGGGTACTAATAATAAAAAGGGTTCGCGCGAATTTCGTAAAAGCACCAAGAAACTTATGCATCGTTATAAAGATAATTGGAGGAGTATTAAGGTATGGAAATAAATCCTATTATTCTAGCCCTTAGTATTCATGGGCGTATTTATTGTGGGCTTGATGCTGAGGAAGCGTTAGCCGTGGCGGAACAAACAGTCGAATTAGCAATGGCTGATAATGAGGCTGATATTGTTGATCTTCTTGATATGTTTGATGATGTTTGGGCTGCTAGTCTTCTTGCTGGGACTATTCATGATGAGTCTACGATTCCTGAGCACCCATTAGATAATAAAACAAGGGTTTTAAATAATGCGGCTAATCCTGAAGAGTATGAAATGCTTGCTCTGTTACCAGAAGAAAATTTTGGTGTTAAAACTAAGCCGCCTAAGCGTTATAAAGACCCTAAGTTTGTTGCTGTTAAAAAGAATAAGAAAAAGCGTCGTAAATGGGATAAAGGAGGTGAATAATGGCTACTAGTGCTACTCCGACATATAATTTTCCGTATCCTCTTGGAACAGAATCTTTGTCGAATCTAAACGAGAATATTCAAGCGCTTGCTGAGCGCATTGAAGAGACTTATACTATTCTTGATATTAACCTGTCTGGTGCTGCTCAACTTGTGCAGGCGGGTGATGCTCTTGTCGCTGGTGATATTCAGGGTAACTGGCCTACATTCACCATCCGCAATGATGCTGTAACAACGGATAAGATTCTTAATCGTAATGTTACTGGTAATAAGATTGACGAGTATACGATTACGAATATTAATGTGGATGATGATGCTATTGAGACTCGTAATATTCTTGATCAGAATGTGACGACTGCTAAGATTGATGATCTTGGTGTGACGACTGCTAAGATTAATGATCTTGCGGTTACTACTGGTAAGATTAATGATGCGGCTGTTACGACCGCTAAGTTGGATGTTGTTGATCTTCCTGATGGTTCTACGGCTAATACGTATGCTGTTAGTGATACCACGAATAGGATTGCTACTAATGCTTTTGTGAATAATGTGGCGGCTAACTTTGTTCTTGGCGCATTATCGGCTAACAGTGTTGTAGAGTTCATGATGGATGATGATAGTGTTGATACTCGCGCTATTGTTGATGGTGCGGTTACGTCGGCTAAGATTGCTGATGATACTATTGTTAATGATGATGTGAATGCGTCTGCTGGTATTGTGTATTCTAAGTTGGATCTTACGGATAGTATTGTTAACGCTGATGTTAATAGTGCTGCTGCAATTGCGGATACGAAGTTGGATACGATTAGTACGGCGGGTAAGGTTGCTAATAGTGCGACTACGGCTACTGCTGATGATGATCCTAGTACGATTATGCTTCGTAATGCTGATCGTGCTACGACTATTGGTGGTCTTGATTTTGATGTTACGAATATTCCTACTGATCAGGCTGCGCGTGTTGTGTGGAGTGTTGAGGATGGTGGTCCAAAGTTTGGTGCTACTGGTGGTCTTCAGGTTCCTATTGGTCAGAAGAATATTATTTTTGTGAAGAATGATTCTGGTGTTCAGATCCTTAAGGGTGAGGCTGTCATGGCTACTGGTGCTACTGGCGACCGTATTCAAGTTGCTAAGGCTGTTGCTAATGGTAGTGTTAATGCTAACTATATGCTTGGTATTGCTGCTGAGAATATTGATGATGGTGTTGAGGGTTTTGTTGTTACGAATGGTTATGTTCGTAATGTGAATACTAGTTTTTATAGTTTGGGTGATATTCTTCATTTTGATCCTACTACTCCGGGTGGTTTAACTAAGGATCCTCAGGTTGCGCCTAATCTTCATTTAGAGGTTGCTATTGTTACTAAGGTTAATTCTAGTAGTGGTATTCTTTATGTTCGTATGAAGACGGGCGAGTATCTTAATGATTTGCATGATGTTGGTCTTGCTGGTGTTAGTGATGGTGACTCGTTAGAATACGATTCTAGTGTTGGCGCGTGGAAGAATGTGCCTTATGGTAATGTTCCTGTGGGTACTATTACTGCGTATGCTGGTGCTACTGCTCCTGATGGTTGGCTTCTTGCTAATGGTGATGTTGTGCCTAATGGTAGTGGTACTGTGCAGTCTAAGACGTATGATTTTGCTGCGTTGTATGCTGTTGTTGGTTCGCAGTATGGTACTGTTGGTACGCTTCCTACGTTTTCTAGTACGACTGGTATTTATATTATTAAGGCGGTCTAGTCATGAGTGTTCTTGGTCATGGTGTTGAGATTGTTCCTAGTGCGTTACAATTGCCTAGTAGTCCTGTTGAAGGTAGTTTAGTTTATCAGTTAGATATTAATGCTGTATTGTTTTGGGATGGCGCTACTTGGATTGCCTTAAATAACCCAGTTGAGGGAACGCCTATTGGCGCATTAATTGATTATAGTGGCAGTACGGCTCCTACAGGATGGTTATTGGCTAATGGGGATGTTATTCCTAATGGTAACGGTACCGTTCAAGGCGTTACTGCTGATTTTTCTGCGCTTTATAGTGTTGTTGGTTCAAATTATGGTAGCGCTGGTAAACTTCCTGATTTTAGGGGTAGAATTAGTGCTGGTAAAGATGATATGGGTGGTAGCGCAGCAAGTAGAATTACTTCTGCTGTTTCTGGTATTACTGGAACAACTTTAGGTGCGGCCGGAGGTAGCGAGAATTTACAGGATCATACACATGCGTTTTCTGGTACAACGGGTAACGACTCTCCTGATCATAGTCATTATTTTGCTGTTTATGGCGGTAGTTTTGGCGATGGGACGGGCGCTGCTTCTTGGTATAAATTTTTTCCTAGTGGTGTTAGAGAGTACAGGTATAGTTCCGGCGCTAGCACAAGGCATCAGCATAGTTATAGTGGTACAACTTCTACACATAATAAACCAAGCGCTAATACCGGTAACGTGCAACCAACTATTATTGTTAATAAAATTATTAGGTATCTTACTTAAGGGGGGTGTAGTGTGAGTGTTTTTGGTCATGGTGTAGAAGTTTGTACTAGCACTACTCGTCCTACCCCTACTGAGGGTAGTCTTATTTATGAGACTGATACTAAAAAGTTAATGCTTTGGAATGGTTCTGCTTGGAATGAGACTATTGTTGATAATATTAGCACGGCTATTAACTCTCCTTCTACTCTTAGCCTTCAAACAGGTGGTGTAGATAGGCTTACGATTGATAATAATGGTTATGTGCGTAATTCTGCTCGGCCAAGGTTTTTTGTTTGGAAAGATAATGGAGCGGTTAGTGCGGTTAATGTAATTGTTTTTAATGCTGTAAAATATAATATTACTAATAGTTATAATACGTCTAATGGGCGTTTTACTGCGCCTGTTGATGGAACATACTATTTTTGTATAAGCGGTATTGGATATAATACTGGTGGTACATCGCGTATGTATCCTAGAAAAAATGGTGCTACATGGAACGATTTTCATTTAAGGCATATTAATACAGGTAACTACGCTGATGGTGAGCGTAGTTGGTTTGAAGATTTGAATGCTGGCGATTATGTAGATATTATTGTTAATGATGCAACAGAGTATGGTACTAGTTCTTATTTAAGTTGGTATGGTTTCTTATTATGTTAGGGGGTGTTGTATGAGTGTACTAGGACACGGAGTAGAAATCTGCACTACAGCAACACGGCCTGCTAGTGCGCCTAATGGGACGCTTATTTTTGATACTGATGTGAGTCAGTTACTTGTTAGGGTTGGTGGTAGTTGGGTTAGTTCTATGACTAATCAAACAGCCGGAGGAGATCTTACCGGAACATATCCTAGCCCAACTTTAACAACAACCGGTATTAGCGCTGGAACATATGGAAGTGTTACAGTAGATACAAAAGGTAGAATTACTGCTGGTACTAACGCTAATTATTGTATTTCAAACGCTAGCGCTTTTACTGTAAGCACTTCAAATCAAACAGTAGCAAGCGCTTCAATGACAACTACTGGTAATCCTGTTTTTGTTTTTGCCACCGGAGACATGAATCCTCTTGGCGGGCCTACTTGGGGGTATTTTTATCTTTATATGGATGGCTCTCAAATTGGCAAATACATTATTTGTGAATCAACAGGGAATAGTGTTAATAACCCATTTGCTTTGTCGTATATTTTAGTCCCATCAGCAGGCAGTCATACTTTTCAACTCCGCTCAACAAGAGGCGGATCATATAATTATACTATGGGAGAAACTGGTAATGGTCAAGCGGCAACTATTGGTGCTTTTGAACTTAGATAAGGGAGGTGACTTATGATTGATGATGCAACAACAAACTTTGGCTTCAAGCATCTAGAGGGATCCGATGAAGCCGGATATAATAGTATTAATGAACTTGTTACGGATATTGATAATGAGTTGTATGATCGGGTCGCTGTTCCCGGTATGGTTATGATTTTTGATACTGCGGGTAGTATTCCTACTGGATGGACTAATCTTGGTCAGAATCCGGGTAACGCATTACCCGACCTTAGTGGTGATACGGTGTATACTTGGATTAAGAAGGATGCTTAATAATGGCTAGTATCCAAGATTATATTAGTGGTAGTGGCGCTGCCGCTATCGCTTATCGTAATGCGCTTAATCAGTCTAAAGATACAGTTAATACTCTATTTCGTTCTTATGGTTGGAATATGCCGGGTGCTAATGGTTATAGCGTTGAGAGCGCTCAAGGCGCGTTTGATCCTAATAAGTTGTTTGATGTTAATACTGGTGGTCTTGATCTTGATAAGGTTAAGGCGATGGCGGGAGAATTATCGTATGGTGGTAAGGGTGTTATGGCTGATATTGCTCGTGGTGGTGGCGCTGCTGAGGCGGATGTTGCGCTTGGGTTGCGCGAAGCGGGTATTGCGCGGGGCGGCCTTGCCGAGCAGCGTAGGCGCCTTGTAGAGGCTCAGACGGGTAAAGAGATGACTGGTGCTAAGGAGCAGTTCCTTGCTGGCCTTGCTGGTGCTTATGCGCCTATTGGTACGGCTTATCAGGATGTGCTTGCTGAGAAGGTTGCGGCTGAGGCTGATACGGAAGGTAGTTCTGCTGAGGCTGACACTACGCCTAATTATACTGATACTGCTCCTGTGACGCCTCCTATTCCTGTTGCGCCTATTTTTCCGGCAGCGGCTAATACGGCTGGTGGTGTTCTTCCGGGGCCTTCTCGCGGTAGTTATACTGTTAAGGGTAATCCTACTGGTAATGTTCCAAGGAATCCTAAGCCGGGACAGACGTTTAAGGGGCGTGGTGGTGTTAGTTGGGTTTATCGTGAGCGCGGACCTAAGGGTGCGGGCTGGTATAAGAAGGGGGCGTAGTTTATGGCTA
>Ga0070749_10001869_pt1 | contig 14225 bp, 10 predicted proteins | sample VirMetDEL_Nov_18_FD_75180 | JGI IMG/M metagenome (GOLD analysis project Ga0070749, IMG submission 75180) | Aqueous microbial communities from the Delaware River and Bay under freshwater to marine salinity gradient to study organic matter... | ecosystem: Environmental > Aquatic > Marine >...
AAAAAAAGAAATGGATACAATAAAATCTTTATATGGAAGAAATAATTCATTAAAAATGGGTAGACTACCTTCTACTCCAGATGAGGGTTATTACGACCCTAAAGGAAAGAAGTTTTGGTTTAGAGAAAAAGAAGAAGAAGAAACTTTTATAAAAAGGTATGGACGATGAATGTATTAGGATTAAATTGTGGATATAACGGCAGTGTTGCTGTTATTGTTAACGGGCAAATAAAAAGTTATTGCAAAACAGGCCCGAAAATGAAGAGAGGTGTTAGTAAATTAGCAATTAAAAAAGCTTTAGATGAAGCAGGCTTAAGGCTAAAAAACATTGATGTAGCTGCAGTTACTAATTGGTATTCAGATAGAAACACAGATGGTACAGAATGTTGGGATAAAAATGAGGAAAGATTCTCTATAACAAAAGAAAATGGTATTGAGTTTTCTCTACAAGACTTTTATGATTTTTATCAAAACAATAATCAAGTTGCTATAGGAACATTTGAACTTAACATTGACAATCAAAGTGTTCCATGTATGGTTGTAGATCATTTGTTTGCACATTGTGCCTACTCCTACTTAACCTCACCTTTTAATCATTGCATGTCTGTTTGCATTGATCCTCAAGATGGTGTAGGTGCATCAAACTCAATCTATTGGATGCAAGATAATGATAAAAGTTTTAAGTTATGGAGAAGAGATCAGCAATTCGCTCCAATTAACACTTACACAAGCTTTAGTGATTTTCTTGGATTGTGGCCAGCAACAGAAAATTTTGTTGCCTTACAAGAGTTAGCTGGTGATAAAAGAGATGAATCTGCAAAGAAGTGGGCATGGCCTCATAACATTCAAATGGGTAACATTTTTCATGGCGATCAATGGAGTGGACTACTAGCACACAATAAAGTTGATAGGATACCCACCTCTAATGGATACTATCCGCCACTTAAGAACGAGGGTGTTGTAGATGACCTCTGGTTTGACGCGTCAGACGCTTCAAACTTAAATAGGAGACAAAACATAGCTGCAAGTGTAATGACCATTGTAGAGGATTCTATAAGGAATTACATTAATGAATTAAAACAGTTTAAGGTTAATGTGGCTATTGGTGGTAAAGTTACAATGTTTAAAAACTTGGTAGAAGAATTGAAGGATGAAAAAACATTTTTCACAAAACCATATAACGATGACGAATTATCTGCAGGTGCGGCGTTGTTCATTTATGATCAATTAAGAAAAACAAAAAAGGATGAATTTACATCTAATAGTAAAAACAAAATAATAGCAAAGGAGATTTAAGATGGCTATAGAAAATACATTTGAACAGATTAATACATTGGTTGAGCAATTGACAGAACATCATAATAAAAACATTTCTGGCAATAAGGCCGCTGGAACAAGAGCTAGAAAGGCAGCTATGGAGATTAAGAATCTTCTAACACAATACCGTAAAGAAAGCGTGGAGGCCGGAAAGGGATGAGTAGAATAGTAGTTATAGGAGACTTGTTAGTTGATCAGTATGTTTTTTATAAAAAAACAAAACAGGAGCCAGCTAATGAAAAAGTTCCTGTAATCTCTACTATTAATAGTATAGGATTTCCTGGCGGTGCTGGAAACTTAACAAGAATAATTAAGGGCTTAGGGTGTGAAGATGTAGAGTTTTTATTTCTTGAGCAAAAACCACCTCTTAAAGTAAGAAACTACATAGATGGTGTTTATAGCTATAGACAAGACATTAATGATAAGTTTGAATATGATGAGTCATTTATAAAAAAGGTTTTAAGTTTTATTAAACCAAATGATTTTGTTGTAATTTCCGATTATCATAAAGGAACTTTTAACTATAAGGATATTAAAAAGATAATAGAAAAATGCAATAGCTTAGATAATGTAAAAACGTTTGTTGATACCAATTTCGTTGAGCCAGAACATAGTAATGCTACTTGGTTAAAGATTAATCTATTAACAGCATCTCTATCTTCTATAGAAAACAAGTCTAATGCCGCAAAAAAGCTATCAGAAAAATTTAATTGTAATTCTATTATCACAAAAGGTGAAGAGGGTTTTATAGCTTACGATAAAGAAGAAGATTTAACTTTCTTCTACACAAAAGATAAAAATAAAAATTTTATAGACTCTATTGGCGCAGGAGATGCTTTCTTGGGTGGGTTTGTAAAAAATTTATTTGATGGCAAAGGTGTTTTAGAAAGTTTAATTATGGCTGATGTTGTAGCTCACTTAAGCACAAAAAATCTTGGAACCACTGATGTTGTTCCAGACTCTTCAGCTGAAAATACTTATAACAATCTTACTAAAGAATTTTTTGATAATGAAGATGAAGACAAACAAATCAAATACGTCCATTGCACTTTTGATAATGTGCAAGGATGAGTTTATAAAAGTAAAAAAAATTATTAATTCTTTAAGTAGTGTTATAGATGAGGTTGTTATCGTAGTCACGGGTAATAAAAAAGTTAATGAAACAGGTTTTTATAAAATTCTTTATTATCCGTGGCACGATGATTATTCTGCTCCTCTTAACGCTGGACTAAGAATCTGTGATTCTAAATGGATTCTTAGGATGGACACAGATGAAGAAATAGATGAAGAAAATATAAAAAAGATTTTAAAAGCTATTGAAATAGATGGTGTTGATGCTTTTGAAATAAGTCAAAGAGGTTATTTACCAAGCGGAAGAAATGAGTTTGGAGTAAAAAAAATCACACCATACAAAGGATACGATAACGCAGTTGATGACAAATGTATTAGGTTATTTAGAAATGATCCAAGAATTTTCTTTGAATTTAATACACACGAACACCCTTATAACACTATAAAAAGAGCGAGGTTAAGATATGTGAAAACTAATATTATAATACATCATTGGGGTAAACTAACAATGAGTAAAAAAGCTCCTTACTATTATAAGATTGCTTTAGATAGGTTGAGAAGATACCCAGAAGATTTTCAATCTTATTATTATGTAGGCGTAGCGGCTGACTTCATAGGTAAGATGGATGAAGCCTATGAAGCGTTTAAAAAAGGTTATGAAAAGTTTGGAAGTAGTTATTATAAAATACCATTAGATTTTTTAAAAGAAAAAAGGAGATTTTACAATGTCAGAAGATAAGTCCGTAAGCTTAGGAACACTAATTGAACAACGTGAAAGTTTGGCTCAGGCCGTCTCAACTCTTACAGCACAGCGAACACAATTGGAAGAGCAACTAAATACTGTTCGTGCACAACTAGCAACTAATAATGGTGCACTTCAGTATGCTAATGCATTAGTTGAATCACTAACAGGTGAAACACAGCAAGATCCTACAGATGTAGTGGCCTCTGCACCAACAATTGTTGAGGATGCTGAGGTTGAAGAGGACACTGAAGAAGTAACGCTTTAAAAAAAATCTCCGTCTATAAGTGTTGTTCCAATTTTTTAGAGTTATATTTATTTTAGGAGTTTTATAGGTTATTTTGTAATTGTTTAAGTTTGACTCTACTTCTTTAGAACAAGAAACTATGTATATCTTCTTTTTTTAGACTGTTGTCAAAAGATTTATACAATTAAATAAAACATTTATAGACGGAGAAAATAGATGGCTGAAGTATTCGTTTCGCCTGGTGTCTATACTCAAGAGCTAGATGATAGCTTTACGCCCGCTGGTGCTGGAACTATTGGTGCAGCACTTATTGGTCGTACAGCTACAGGGCCGGCTTTTAGACCAATACAGGTAAATAATTTTAGTGAATTTAGAAGCACCTTTGGTGGAACTGATCCATCAAGATATATGCCTTATGCAGCAAAATCTTACCTTAGAAATGGCTCACCATTAACAGTTGTAAGAGTTTTAGGAAAAAGCACTGTAGAAACAGGTCAAACCGCTGTTATTGCCTTTCCTTTGCAAAACTTTTCAGTTGAATCAATTAGTGGTGGCAACATTGGTCATGCTGTAATTAAAAGACGCAGTGATACCCTACCCGCTAATTCATCAATTTCAATTAGTGGATCATACACAAACTTCTCACTATCTGCAGGAATCACCTTAGAGACCGGTACTGTTGTTGAAGGACTTTCAATGGTTGAAGGTTCTGGTAACTACATTAAGAAAGTATTAGGAACAGATCCCGCTAGATCAAAGGCTGGTGAAAAATTAACAGATTTTTATGTTGATGCAGTTTTTGATTATGCTGTTGGAACAGCGTTAGGAACTGTTAGTGGTGATGTTGAAACTCCAGGATTAAGCAGATATGCAGAAATACAAACAGATGTAAATGATGATAAGTCCCCTGTAGTAGGTGGTTTTTCTGAGGCTTCAACACCTTACATTGTTTCTCAGAATTTTGGTGGTTCAGTTTATCCACTTTTTAAATTCCATTCACTATCTGACGGTAGTGACATGAACAATAAGTATAAAATTTCAATTACTCAAGTTGACACAGTAGCTACTGATTTTCCTAAGTTTACTGTGGTAGTTAGAGATGCATCTGATACAGATGAATCACCAATCATTCTTGAGACTTTTACAGATGTTAATCTTGATCCTAGTAATAAAAACTTTATTGGTAGAGTTATTGGTGATCGTAGAGTATCTTTTGATCTAGCACAGAATCCACCAGAAATTCTTTATGATGGCGACTTCCCAAATAGATCAGAATATGTTAGAGTTGTTATGGCCGACAGTGCACCAGCTGCAGCACGTCCTGCAGGTTTTCAAGGTGTCTCCAGCCTTTCTATTACAAAAGGCGCTTTTGGTCCAGTTGCTGCACCAGCCTTACCATTGAAGTTGAATCAACTTAACTCTGTTAACGCGGTGGACGGCAGAATTTTTATTGGTCCAACATTCGCGTCTGCTGGTCTTAATGATAGACTAAAAAGAACAGTTACTTCACCTTCTGGTAGTGTAGTTTCATCTGATGGTGTATTGATTATGGCTACTTCAACAGATTATACTTCTAGTGGTGATCTTACAGGTTATACACTAGTTGATACGTTGGGCACTAGCAATGGAAATTTCTCGTCATCAAACAAGGTTAGATTCAGTGTTCCTATGTTTAATGGTTGGGATGGATTTGATCCAAGAAAAGATCAACTAGAAACAGAAGTATCGTCTGGTAACGATACTCTATCTGGTGACTTTAATACAGCTATTCAAATTCTCTCTAATCCAGATGAAGTTGATTTTAACTTAATAGCTATGCCAGGTATTCACTCATCTGCTGGTGGTTCACTCACTGATCGTTTGGTTGATATGTGTTCAAACCGTGCAGATGCTTTTGCTATAGTTGATATTGCTAATGATAGCTCAACCTCTTCTGGTGTGGGCCTATCAGTATCAAACGCTATTACAGAAGCCGCTAAGTATGATTCAAACTATGGTGCAACTTATTATCCGTGGGTTCGTATTAATGATATCGATAGTGATAAATTAGTATGGGTTCCACCAAGTGTAGCTGTCTTTGGAGCATATGCATTTAACGATAGAGTTGCTCAGCCTTGGTTCGCACCAGCTGGATTCAATCGTGGTGGTTTGGATGAAGTTCTTGAAGTCAGAAGAAGGCTGACACAATCACAGCGTGATGATCTTTATTCTGGTAATGTTAATCCAATTGCAACTTTTCCAGGCCAAGGTATTGTTATCTTTGGACAGAAAACACTGCAACCCAAACAGTCAGTTCTTGACAGAGTTAATGTTCGCCGCATGATGATTGAGGTTCGTAAGACAATTGCTGGATTCTCAAGACTATTCATCTTTGAGCCTAACACTGTTGCAACAAGAGAGAGACTACTTACACAGGTTAATGATTACCTTGCTAGTGTTCAATCTGCTAATGGTATTAATGAGTTTAGAGCTGTGTTGGACGATACAACAACAACACCAGACCTAATTGATAGAAACATCATCAAAGGTAAGATTTTCTTGAAGCCCACAACAGCTGCAGAAATTGTTATCTTTGACTTTACCGTTACACCTAATGGTGCAGCATTCAGCGAATAAAAGATAAATGACGGGGTGGAGACACCTTCACCTCGTCTATTTTTTTATTATTAGTGTATTTATTATAGGAATTTTATTAAAAATAAAATGAAAGTAATTTGGAGAATATAAATGTCCGATCCATATGAAGTAAATGCGATGCTGGCGGATACATTTGAACCTAAGAGACAAAATAGATTTCTCTTTCAGTTCTTAGATGATACCCTTCCTGCATACATTGCAAGATCAGCTTCAAGGCCGTCTTTTACACAAGAAACAATAACTATTGACTACTTAAACTCAAAGAGATATCTTGCTGGAAAGTTTGAGTGGAATACAATGACAATAGGTTTGCATGATCCTATTGCACCATCTGCAGCTCAAAGAGTAATGGAATGGGCACGTCTTGCTCATGAAACAATTTCTGGTCGTGATGGTTATGCTGCATTCTATAAAAAGAATTTTCAGTTAATCTCATTAGATCCAGTTGGCGCACCCGTAGAGCTTTGGGAAATTAGAGGGGCCTTTGTCACCGATGCTTCATTTGGTGAATTAGATATGGCCTCTGGTGAGGTTCAAACAATTGACCTTACCATACGTATGGATGAGTGTATCTTAAGATACTAATTTTATAATAAAGTTTTATAGAGGTTTTTTTACATCTATAGTTTTTGAAAGGTTTGATTTTTATGACAGAAGTTAATGTTGATCTTCTTGATGAAAAGAAAGAAGAAAGTGTTTTAACTAAGGAAGAACAAGCTGCTTTTTCTCAAGCAAGAAGCCAAAATAGTGTTTCTCAAAATGCTGGATTTCAAATTCCAACTGATTTTGTAAAACTTCCTTCTGGTGGTAGAGTATACCCTAGTGATTCACCACTTTATAACTTAAAAGAAGTAGAACTAAGATACTTAACAGCGGCTGATGAAGACATCTTGACTTCTCGTTCTTTGCTGAGAAGTGGAACAGCTTTAGATAAAGTTATAGAGAATTGTTTGATTGATAAGAGGATAAGGCCAGAAGAGTTGGTATCTGGTGATAAGAATGCACTTATTACATTTTTGAGGGTCAATGGTTATGGACCCAATTATAATGTAGAGTATACTTGTCCTTCTTGTGGCGAAGATTCAAAATATAACTTTGATCTTAGCAACATTCAGATGAAAGAACTAGAAGTTAATCCAGTGATTGAGGGCGAAAACAGATTTAATTTTAAAATGCCCTCAGGCACATCTGTTGAATTTAGATTTCTTAATTCATCAGAAGAAAAAAGTATTGCGGAAGCACAGGATAGATTGAAGAAGAGGACTAACTCTCCCGTTGATAGAAATGTTACAACCAGATTAAAGAGTATTATTATTTCTGTAGATGGGAACAGCGATCCTACCTTTATTAATCAGTATGTTGATAACTTGAACGTTATGGACTCAAGAGCTTTTAGAAAATTTGTTGATGATCATACACCAGACTTAGATATGAACCAAGATTTTAATTGTGTTCATTGTGGTCACAAAGAGGAGGTAGAGATACCAATTACGGTATCATTCTTTTGGCCTGACACCGAATGATAAAGTTTACATCCTTAGAGAAGTGTTTGATTGCGTTTATTATGGTAAAATGACTTTTTCTGACGCTTACAATCTACCAGTATTTCTAAGAAAGTGGTGGATAAAAAGAGTTACAGAAGTAATGAATGAAGAAGCTGAAGCTCATAAAAAAAGTAATCAACTAAAGAAATAAAAATATCCTTTCATCATTTTTTCGGTGGAAGGATATTTATTTATATGACAAAAAAATAAGTGAACAAATTGTGGAGATTTGTTTTGAAAGAAAAAGTTGGAATTGAAAAGATAAATGGAAGGTTTCAAGTTGATGAAGGTGTATTTGATATTATAAAAACTATCATTACGGGTAAAAATGACCCCATAACAACCACACCAGATTCTAAATTATCTAAAAAAGGAAAAGAGCTAAAGAAGGCAGCTATAGCTTATAAAGCTGAAATAGAGGCGGAAGCTAAGAAAAAAGGCATTGATGCAGAAGAAGAAGCGAAAGCAAACCTAAAAAAATTAGGCATAAAATTCTAAAGAGATATAATGGATATATCAGACGAGGCCGTTAAAGCATTCGGTCAAACAATTCAGAACTTATCTGGTGAGGTCGTAATAACTAACGATCTTGTAGGTAGATTAAATAGTGTTTTTAAAGAAGCTGGCGATGCCACTAATGAATTAATTGCTTCTACTGGAAGACTAACAGATAAGGGGTTTGATGAGTTACTAAAAAATGTAGACAAGGCTGGAAAAGACTATCTAAGAGGGATGAAGTCTATTCAGCAAGATACAGATAAAATTTTTGGTAGACTAAATAATGCCTTTGGTGATTTTGCAAAAAGAATTCCTGTAATAGGTAACAGTCTTGAAAAGGGTTTTTCAACAATGTTAGCTTCTTTAACCACCCGAACGGATGCATTACTTGCTAAGACTTGGGGTAGAATGGGCGCTGGATCTCGTGCGGGTGCAGGCATGGGTATCGCAGCAATTGCTTCTGCTGGCGCACTTTTATTAAAAACATTTAATGACATAGAAAAAGTTTCTGTTTCTATTAGTAAGCAAACAGGATTAACTGGTAAAAATTTACAATTTGTAAGAAAAAACATGATTGAAGCACAAAATGCTAGTATTAGGTTTGGTGTTTCTATGGAAGAGTCTGCGGAAGCTGCTGCAGGTTTAGTTACCTCGTTAGGTAATTTCAGAAAAATAAGTCCCGAATTAATTAAAACTACATCTCTAATAGCAAAATACACAGGATTAGGTGCTGAAGAGGCCGCCAAGTTCACTGGAACTATGGTAAAAGGCTTTGGTATGACTGCAAAAGATGTGGAAACATTTAGTGATAGAATAGTAGACTTTGCAACAAGAAGTGGTGTCAATGCTCGTAAAGTTATGTCCGACATTGCCAGTGATACTAATTTAACATCTATCTATCTAAGTCGTGGTGAAGACTATCTTAAAAGAGCCGCAATACAAGCCCAAAAAATGGGCAAATCAATGGGTGAAATAGATAGTGTGTCACAAGGATTTTTAGATTTAGATTCAGCAGCTGAAAGTGTTGGATTATTAAATCAATATACAGGTAGTAGCTTGAATGCATTAGAGATGTTTAATCTTGCTGCAAGAAAAGACACTACCGCAATAATGAGTAGACTCAATCAAGCATTCTCTACTCCTCAAGGTATTAGATTCGTTGAAGACATGCCAGGCCTTGCGGAAAAATTTGCTGGCCAATTCAATCTCACTCTGCGTGATGTTCGTGTTATGGCTGGACTTGAAAAAAGCATAACACAAGATATGACCTTTCAAGAAAAGAAGGCCGCTTCTATAGCTGAGTCTGTCGCCGCTCAACAAACAACTTTTAGTAGAATAACAAATGAATTAAAACAAGACATTTTTCCAATAGTTAATACATTAGGAGAGAAGTTAGTAAAAGTTGTAAATTCAATTGGAGTTGGAAATATAGCTGGACTAGCTGCAACAGCTGCTGCTCTTGCCACCATAGGGATAGGTGGTTTATTAATGAGAGGCACAGATGCAATGCCAATGGTAACAAGAGAATCTGGACTTGGAGGTGGACTTGGAGACAGATTTAGAGATAGATTTAGAGATAGTAAAAGAAAAACAGCAAGAGGCACCCTTAGAGACAGATTTAGAGATAGATTTAGAGATAGTAAAAGAAAAACAGCAAGAGGCACCCTTAGAGATAGGTTTGAAGATAAATTAAGAGATGATAAAGGAAAAACAACAAGAGGTACCCTTAGAGACAGATTTAGAGATAGATTTGAAGATAGATTTGAAGATAGTAAAAGAAAAACAGCAAGAGGCACCCTTAGAGATAGGTTTGAAGATAGATTTATAGATAGATTAAGAGATGATAAAGGAAAAACAGCAAGAGATGGACTTAGAGATGATAAAGTAAAAACAGCAAGAGGCGCCCTTAGAGATGATAAAGTAAAAACAGCAAGAGGCGCCCTTAGAACTGGATTAAGAGGTTCACGAGCTGCAGGAAGTATTGGAACAGCTGCAGGTCTTGGAATCTTAGGTAAAGGTGTAGGTAAGGCTGCATTAAGAGCTATTCCGGGTCTTGGTGCCTTATTTGGAATTTATGAAGCTTATAACTATGCTAAACAAGGAAAGTATATGGCAGCTGCCTTATCAGCAGGTGCTGGACTTGCAGGAATTATTCCTGGTATAGGAACAAAAGCATCATTAGCTCTTAGTGTTGCAGGACAAACAGGCGCTGCATTCGCAGGTGCTGCAGCAACAGGTCGTGTTGTAAGTTCACCTAACTTGTTTATGGTCGGTGAAGAAAATAGAAAAGAAGTTATTGTTCCTACAGAAAGAATAAGAAAAGGAATGCCTGTTAATTCTGATGTAGCAAGAGAGTTAGGATCTATTGGTGTTCCGGGGTTTGCTGGTGGCCGCGGCGGTGCATTACAAGCACAATATCAAAGTGCAAGAAACACAGCCCAAGCTCAAGCCCAAGCGAGAGTAGTATCGGGAGCACAATCTGACCCTGCTGCTATTAGAGCAAGAGAGGTAAAGTTTCAACAACAAGCTCAAAGAGAACGTGACGAACAAAGAAGAATGATGAGAGAGATAGAAGATAAATCTCTACAAATTCTTGAAGAGGAAAGAAGAATAGCAACTAACATAGCTAATCCAACAAGTAGGTTTGCTGGAGCCTTAAGTTTATGGGAAAAAATAAGAGAAAAAGCTGAACAAAAAGCAAGAGAATACGCTGGCAAAACAAGAGATAGATTCCTTGAAAACTTAAGAGAAAATAATGGTGATCTTCGTGCAGCTATGGAAGCAACATGGCAACAAACTCTTGGTGATTTAGAAAACCTTCAAGCAAAATTGTATGGAAAATTAGAACAATGGGCTGGTAAGTTAGCTGATAAGGCATTGGATAAGGCAAAAGAATGGGGTAGTTCTGCCTTAGACTGGGTAGGTGATAAATTAGGTATTAATAATAAAGCGAATAGACAGCAGTTTGAGAATGGTATAAAAGAACTCGCCAATACAACCACACAGGCCTTTAGCGAAAAATTTTCAGTAACAGCAACAGATCAAGGTCGAATAGATGCAGAAGTGCGAGCTGATGCACTAAAACCTCTAGATGCAGAAGCTCAAGATGATGCACTAAAATCTGGAGTAGGAGGAGAGAAGCCGGAGCTTGGTGGTAATGGTGTTGTCAATTTCTTTAAGGGTGTGGGATCAAAAGCAGGTGAAGTTATCGGTGATGCAGTATATTCTGCTAGAAATGCATTTTCAACTGGTAGGGAATTTTCGCATGTTTCAAAAGATTTAGGAGATATGGGTTCTTCTACTTTTACAGAGGGAATGAATTTTGCTGAAAAAGGGATATTCAAATTAGGCCAAGCTTTTGGAGATATTGAAAAAGCATTAGGTCCAGTAGGAAAGAGCATGGGAACTCTATCCAAAAGTATTGATGGAACTTCGGTCGCAATGCTTGCAAGTGGTGATGTTGCCGCAGCAGTGACTTATACTGCAAAAAAAGAAGGAATATCTCGACTAACCAATATGGGAGCTGGTGCAGCTTTAAAAGGAACAAAACTTGAAGGAGCCGCAGGTTCTTTAGCAGCCGGTGCAGGTCAATTAGCACAAGGAGATCTTAAAGGAGCTGGTTTATCGATTGGTAAAGAATTAGCTAGAAAAGGAATAGCTAAAGGTGCAGGAGCACTGGCAGCAAAAGCAGGCGCGGGAACTAAATTAGCGGGTGCAATAGGTGGTGGTGTAGCTGCAGGAGCTATCGGGGCTGTTGATGGTTTGATGGCCGGTGACATGAAGGCAGCCGGTAAGGGAGCGTTAAGTGGTGCAGTAGGTTATGCTATGGGTGCAGCTCTAACTCCTGTCTTAGGACCATTAGGGCCTGTTGTAGGTAGTATATTAGCTGGTCCTGCTACAGAAGGTATAATAACTGGTGGTAAAGAAGTCGGTAAAGGTGCTAAGAACATGGCGGCCGGTGTAGGTAAGATTTTTCAAGGTGATTTCAAAGGTGGCCTTAAGGGAATTGGTAAAGGTGCATTACAATTAGTAACATCACCGGTGAAGGCGTTAGGTGCCTTTGCAAAAGGTATTGGTGGGCTTTTTGGCTTTGGTAAAAAGAAACCTAAAGACGGACGCAGAAAAGTCCTTCAGATCCTGGCCGAGAACGTACGAACCGGTGGGCCTATGTTTGCAAGAGGTGGAAAACTAAGTAAAAATAAAAAACTTCAAGAAAATTTAGCTCTTGGAATTGGACTAGGAAAAAACGGCCCCGATAAAAATAAAATGGCCTTAATGATGAATCAAATAATGAAAGCTTTTGGTTTGTCTCCAGAAATTGCTCAGGCTGTTATTTATGCCGCTCTTGGCGCAATTGATAAAGAAGAGGATTTAGCCAAAATAGATCAAGAATTAGGCCTTGGGTGGGAGTCAGTATTGAAAGATGGTAGTTGGCAAAAAGCTTTTAACGCGAGCGGCTCATTAAAAGGGACAGGCGAAAATTGGAGAAGTATTGGAAACGCCGCTCGGAACGACACATCAGAAGCTATGAATCTTTTAGACTCTCAAGCTGAGCAGGAACGGGGCGCTGCTGCACAAAGAGCTAATGAAAACATTACAAACAGAGCAGCTCAAGCGGCTCAATTAGCTGCAGGTGGGTTTACTATTGATGAACTAATGCAAATAGGCTTGGCTGATGTCGGTGAGGATAGAAGTGGAAACCTAACAATGGAAATGAATCAATTAAATCGAGCACAATTAGCTAATGGTTCTGGTGTCTTTCAAGGAAATGTATACCTTGATGGCGTTAAGGTTGGAACACTTGCAAATGATGCTGCATCAGCTGCTCAAGCTGATGGACTACCAGTTAATGGTGATAGAAACAAACTTAATTATTAGAGAGTATTTATGCCTACGTTAAGAGAAAAGATTGACGGAAAGTGGATGACCCAATTTCAAAAATGGAATGATGCTAATTGGGGTAGAGTTCAACAAGACCTAATAGGTGAAAACAATCCACAATCTGTTTATAAAAGAAACGAAATACATGAAAAAACAATGGATAACGACCAAGCTTTTACTTCTTTTCGTGATAAGACAAATACTGCATTAGAGTTAGCAAAAAGAAGAAAAAGAGACATACCGCCACAATTTACTGCTGACTATCAATACAATGCGCGGCGTGGAGAGTTCTATGACTATACTTCTGTTGATTCTCTTGTAAAAGAAGGCGCCGCTTATTTGTTTGGAAGCATAGCTGGTATTTTTGGTAAAGGCGCAAAAAACGCCGTTCAAAACGCCATTAATAGCGACAGAGATAGGGCTATTAAGAATAGTAAAGTATTAAATCAAAATCTTTTATCAAGATGGAATTATTCTGGTGCTGGACAAAAACTATTAGGTCACGGAGCATTAAAAGCCAATCCGAATGGACAAACTTTTAGGGAACTTGGCGGCCGGATGGCAGATGCCAGCAAGGACAATACTGTTGCTGGCCAAATGGGAACAAGAAAGTATTTGAACAGAGATGGATATAATGAAGAATACAAATTAAGATTTGCTAACGCTATGGGCCTCGGTGATGGCGGAAGTAATGCCGATAAGCCATCTAACTCAATGGTTGAACAAGCGTCAAGAAAAGGATTCAATGTTGGTCAATTAAAGTCAATCGTTGGAGGAAAATTTGTTTGGCGTAAGGGATACGAAGAAGGAAAATATGACATACCAAATGTTGGTGATACTTTTTCTAAATGGTTGGATAATACTTTCACTACTGAAAACTCAAAGTTAGCTCAATTACAGCAAGAGTTAAAGCAAAAAGAAATCGAGACAGTTGATAAGATTGTAAAAGGATCTGCTGGCTATAATAGAGTTCCTATAAATTTTTATGCACCTATTAATTTAGTTGATCTATTAAAGCAAAACTTATTGGTCCCACCACCAGCACTTGGGGCGCCTCCTGGCCGTGAACCACAAGGGGCCTTTAATGCCGATGCAAGTGAGGTATTAAATTCTGGTGAAACTTTTGATCAATTGTATTTACAAAATAGATCAAGAATAGAATTAGGAAACAATGTCGGTAAAAATGATGGTAAAAGAAACCCAAGAGGAACAATAGCCGGTGTTTCTGTTGCCGATCTTCAAGGACCATTTTCAAAAAGAGATGCATCTGATCCAGAAAAAGGAATTT